>Ga0210386_10001434_pt1 | contig 21338 bp, 13 predicted proteins | sample IncBWH32OmetaG_FD_160091 | JGI IMG/M metagenome (GOLD analysis project Ga0210386, IMG submission 160091) | Forest soil microbial communities from Barre Woods Harvard Forest LTER site, Petersham, Massachusetts, United States - Inc-BW-H-32-O ...
TCGCAAATCGATCGAAGACCGACTGGAGGATGTGGACGATGCCGCCATGGAGAACCGTGTCGAGATGAAAATGAAAGAGAATCAACAATTGCGTCTGATGAACTCGCTTCAAAAACAAGTGGATGTATCGCTGAAACAGGGAGATGAGACCGCTGCGAAGAAAACTGCCAAAGCCAGATTGAATACCAAGCGAACAAAAGATGCATTCGCTTCACAAGGAGCTGCGGCATTACAGTTGCAGCAACAGGTCCAAGTCTTCGCAGCATCCATGGTGATGCAAGACAATATGGCACAGGTGAACGACTTGGTGAAGAAACTGGGATCCGAGAAGAAGCATCAGGCAAATATCAACGCGTATCAGACAGGCATGAACACATTGGCTTCTCGTTCCAGTGATGTGCAAAAGGGGATGCATGTGGCCGTAGCTGCAGCCGTGAAGGACGAAGAGGAAGATCAGGCAGAGTCCAAAGAAGAAGTGGACAAATACATCAAGGAAAGAATATCTGCTCTCCGAACAGAAGCCGACCTTCAAACAGAAGCCATTCTTCAGCTTCCACAGAAAAAGCCTTTACCGACTGAAGAGGACCTGAAGCAACGGTTTGAGAAGCTTGCAGGAAACGAGGCAAACAACGCTGGTGCACAAGTCATTACAGTCTCGAAAAGAGACAACAACAGTTAAAAAAACTTATTTTTTATCCGATTTTGCGCGACAGCACAATGGCATAGGATGCATTATCATCATCATCACCCTTGGATCCTGCTGCGAGGAACCAGCAGTGCTCGTACTGCGTTCCGTATGGCAGAAACACTGCATCGCCATCCTTCACCATGACTTGTTGAATGGGATAAGAGACCGTTCCATGATTCGATTTGCGGCACGAAATGAAGCGTATGTCGCAGGCGAGTGGCACAATGACGACTGCGCGTCCATGGTACCGCTCGGAGTAGCATTCGCCGGCATTCACGTTGATGATCTCGCGCGTTTCCATATCCTTCATCGTATCGTCGTGTTGCAGATGCGGGTAGGCATCGAACAGGTTCATTTTCAAAGCTGCACAGATATTCAGCTCGGGGAGATTCGCTGCTTCCGAATCCACGAATTCACCATGCTTCGCATCCCAAGCATAGGGAGAGGTTGCAGCATAACCAGGGAATTTGGACATTTCCTGCAGGATGCCTTGCTTGGTCATTTCATCGACCGATGCGGCATCGTGCTGGATTGCAAACCAATGCGACGTCATGAGCCTTTTTTTGAAACTAAAATCAGGGTTCTTTAAGGACCTTTTGCTTTTCTATTGCGCTTGGTTTAAATCGGATTCAAACGCGCGTGCTGCGGCATTGGCTTCCTCGATATCTGCTGCAGTGATTCCCGCAGAGGAAGACACCATGCCATCGGTCAAACGAAGACGTTTCCCACCTCCGTCTTCCAAAAGCAACGTGTTGGATGGCTCAAAACTATCGTATCCTTTCAAGAAACGGGAAGCAGGTTCCGCCATCTCTGGGAATCTGCGTTTGATGTTCTGTTCCATCTCAGGTTCCAACTGGATCCTTGGAGGCAGTTTCGTTAACTCGGTTGGTTTCGAGAAGAGGTAGAGTCCAGAAATATGAGCCATCAATGCGAGCTTGCTTCCTGCTTCCGTGGTCGGATCCAAGGTGAATCGCACCATGCCAATGGACCCCGATTCAATTTTAATTCGATTCCTTGGAATCTGCTTCCATAAGTTCTTGGTGGGATCAGGAGCTTCCAATTCCTCTTTGGTTTTCAAGACAAAGATAGGGATGTTGCGCAGGACCAAACCATGCAAATCGAGCATTTCCTGCAACCAGGCAGTCGGTGGAACGTAGTCGGCATCTTTTTTGTCGTTGTACAGACGTAACAACTTGCTTGAGAAGTTAATGTTGTAGATGCTCCGAGAGGAATCCTTCTTCACCGTGTGTAAAAATTTCTGATCTTCCACACCAGCTTTAATGTCTTCGTCTGTGAGCTTGGCACCTCTACCAGCTTTCGCTTTCAGAGTATTACGAACATCCGTGTAAAAGCGCTGCAACGCACCAGAATCCTTCAACACGAAGCATTTGTCTAAAAACCATTTTTCCTGCTGTTGAATCCATCGCACCAAGTGCATCGTGGCGGGATCGTGACCGGATTCCTCTTTGTCTTCAGAGGAGGGATCGTATTGGCGACCAGAGAAGCGGACCGATTGTTTTATATCCTTCACCGTCTTCGGGGGAAACGTTTTATCGTCTCTGTTGCCCACAAAATCCAGTAATGGGAACTCAATAGCACCCAGACAGGTCATAAACGACGTGAAATCGTCTTTTTTGAAGTGTTTCGTCAATTTCAACATGTCCTTGCTCACCGTCTTCTTCGGGTCTTTCTCATCCGGTTTCATTTCCAATGCCGACGTGAGCCCGTACATATGGTCCAAGTTTGTCACTTCGGAAAAGTGGTAGATGCGTTCGAAACCCATCTCACGACGATATTGGATGTTGCGACAGAAGTAGTCGTTGGCTATGTCGTACTTGCTGCGACCGGGATCGGCCAGCTGTTGGAACATGTACATATCCACCGCTTCGATCTCAGTTTGCTCTTCATGGGCCTGATCGTCCTGATGATGGCCGTTGGTTTGAGAGGGTTCAGGATCAGAGGAAGAGGAAGAAGAGGAGGACATGATGGCTTGAGACAGGGAGGGAGGAAAGGTGATGAAAAATATTTGTTTCCTGCCTTTGAAAACAATCCTTCCCATGAATTTGGGACATGGCGGCTCAAACGAATCCACCACAGACTTCTTTGTACCAACTCAAAGGAAGTTGGTATAGCCATGGTTAAAAAATTGATCGATGCACGTCGAAGCGAGAGTTCGTTTCTGAACGGTACATTTTATTCAAATTCATCATCATGCCTCATTTTCCTCTTCATCGCTGCTGTGACAGTTGCATTCCTCTTCCTTGCGACCACAATGTTCACAGTGCCAACAAGAGCATCTTTCTGTTTGTCTCAAACACCCTCCGCAATATCCCTCCCTTTCTAAATAGTCGTGAATTTCGATAAAACTTAAGTCGTGTAATTTTGAGCTCAGTAGTGAGATGATACTCCGCAAATCATCTTCAACGTATCGATATGAGACATTTTCATTATGTGACATTATAATGAGAGAGAGAAGAGAAGAAAAAGAGGATTCACACAAAAAGCAGATGAACAAGAGATACCTTGAGAAAAAGAAAAAAAAAGCCAACTCGGTGAAGAATTCGGTACATACCGACTCAAAAAAATCCACCACAGACTTCTGTGTGCCAACTCAGCAATTGTTGCTCAACTTTGCGTTTTTATTTTTGCGTTCGGCTTGCACGGGGTCAAACTCTGCATCCATGCATTGATTTTTTTCCTTCCTAGAGCCACATTGGCCTTGTCCGAGATGTAGCTGGTGTGCTCCCAGGTACCAGGGATAAGTATCTTCTTCATCTCTGCCAGAGAGATATGGGAAGAGGAGGAGGATTGCAAGAGCACTGCTTCGGTCTCGATCACGTTCTTGGATGTTTTGGAGGAGGAGGACATGGATGATGATGTCATAAACTTTTGAAGCAAAAAAAAAAAGCAAACCCGGTGAATGAATTCAGTACACGCCAACTCAAAAAAATCTACCACAGACTTCTGGGTGCCAACTCAAAGGAAGTTGGTACAGCCAGCCAAAAGTATTTGGCGCGTTCCGAACCATTGTGAGGCCCTTGTCGTCCTTGTCCTGGCTCATGTGGCACAATGGTTCCAGATTTTTTTTTGGGTTTCCCAACTCCAACTCAATCACAACTCAAACTTTCCAAGCTTACTTACTTACTTACTTCCTCCAAACATGCAAGACATCATCGGTATGCAATCACTTCCTCCACTTTCACGTGTTTCCTCCATTCTTATTTTTTCTTTGTGTTTCTTTTTTTATGCATAGATCTGACTATCGACCAAGACTCTGATATCATAATGGAAATCCCTGTAAAATTTCTCGTCACCGTGGAAAGAAAACTGTGCCAACTCGGCCGTCGCTCTCGCTACCTCGTCACGTTCGCGGAGCTATCGGAACAAGGAAAAACGGATATTTTATACGTCGCAGAGCACCAAGGTTCCCCGGTCACCGGACTGCTTCGGGATGCGCATCACAGATTGAGTATGGAACTGATGCAGACCAAGAAGATTTTTGATTTTGATGGCGAAAATTTTGCCAAAAATCCGCGCTGTACCGCGCCCTCGCTGCACGTAGAAAATTCCACTATAGATATCCACCATTGGGCTGCATACTTGTTGTGCGCGCATCGCGAGAAATTTTTCTCGGCGGAATATTGCAAAGCAGCCGCTGGCTATTTTAAAGCAAGACCAAATTTCTGAATCGTTCTCGGCTCGGCCTTTTACGTTGAACCGTCGTCATCGTCCTGCACGGGGTCGTACTGCGTATCCATATGCATGGTAGAAAGGCCATGGTCTAATTCGCCGTCGGCATCGTGTGTGCGATCTTCTTCTTCTTCTTCCTCCTCCTCGTCTCGCTCTCTGTCCTCTTCTTCTTCTTCTTCCTCTGGCACTGGTGGAAGCGGCACGGCACCAACTGCTGCTGGTCCCTTTTCGGCATACCTCATGTCATTCGCATCGGCAAGACGCTTCAAATAGGCTCGCATGGAATATTCTTCTGGATGGTTGACTCGATGCTGCTTCTGCTGCTGCAAATAGGCATGAGGTTTGGAATGTGGCAAGTCATCCGGATACACCAGCAATTGACGCCCTTCCATCTCTGCCTTCGATACCAGTTGTGCCTTGCGGATGCACGGATCGCCATTGGCGAGACAGTCCTGTCCGGTCATCTGGAAGTAATTCTCTCCAAGGAATTTGAATTCCGCCATCTCGTTCAGATCCATGTCGACCACGTGATAGGCCTTCGCTGGGTAGGCAGACGACAGAAGAAGCACACCACCACCGCCCTCCGGTTCTTTCTCCTCTTCCTCCTCTTGCTGCATTGCCTCCTCTTTGGAATCCGAAGCAGATTGTCGCTTTTGTCGCTTGTTCGTTCTTTCCGGAACGGGATCCTGTTGATGCAGCACCGAGGAGGTTCCAGAGAGGAAGATGTCCGTATACTGCACCAGAGTCGGGTGGTAGAAGTTCGGATCGGTGAATTCCAACAACGGGCAGGTGGAACGATCGCCCATTCCAGTCTTGATGGTTTGAAACAGGAACGGCATGTAGGGCCTTGTGATTCCATAGATGTATTCACATGGATTGGCATGTTGATGATCGATCACTCGGCTGACACATTGCAGCAACGGATTCAAGCGATTGTTTTTCACCACTTCCCTCGACAACCACATCATGCCATCGGATGAGAAATCCAATGCAGGGATCTGACGCTTTTCTTCCTCTTCGGAACACGAGGAAGATGAGGAAGAGGAGGAATCTGGTGCAACATAGCGTGTGGCATCGTTGACCATTCTTTTTGTCAGTGCTTCATAGGCCGCGATTAAATCTTCTTTCAACGGTTTGTTCGACATGGTCTTGTACTGTTGCTCGACCAACGCCACAATCTTGCCACGAGTGTCCAATCGTGCACCAGGTAAGCTGCGGAATGGCACACCGAAGTAGTTGGCATTGCTTGTGGCAACCAGTTTAGGAGGCTGTTGTTGCTCTTGCTGTTGTTGCTGTTGCATCTGTTGTTGCTGCTGCTGCTGCCTTTGAACCGAAAACTCATCCAATGTGGCCTGTCGCCAGAGATTGACCGGTGCTGGAGGAGGAGATTCCGAGATTCCAAAATCCAAGTCTGCTGTGATGTGATCGGGAGTTTGACCATCGTTCAGGAATTTACGGAACCGCGTGTTCATGAGATCGCTGATGATCGAATACGAGATGGAATCTTCGTACTGACTCGACATCAGGCCCATGACGAAGGTGGCATGCTCGACGTTGGAGCGCAGGAATCGTTCCACGATGTGGAAGTGAGTGATGTCATGCGGCATACCCTCTACATTGGATTCCGGTGAGTCCCAGACCAGAGTAATTGCTTCCCAGATCACCACCACCGCACACACGAAGCAGAGACGCTCGAAGTTTCGGACTTCGGAAACGCCATTCAAGCCCATATGTTTCCCTTCTTGTAAGCTCTTGCGGAAAATGATCTTGGCCACAGTGAGATCCAGCTTTGAGGGGAAATAGTCGATGTAGAGCAGCAGGAAGATGATGGCGAAGAAGGCCTGGTTGCGTTGGAATCGAAGCGAGAACATCTCCGATGCCTTCTGGATGAGATGATTCACTTCCCTTCCAGCTTTACCCAATAAACCATCACCTTCAATCCGATCCCTTGACTGCATCGTACGGACATCAAAACGTGATCCCATAGCATCTGGCAGCTGACGACCCGAGGCATTGGTGACGATCGTAACGGTGGAATGACACAGCGATTGAATATCGACGGACTTGGCTGCCAAACGACCTCCAGCAGAAGACATATCGAGAACATTCGCATTCAACACACCAGAAGTCAACCACGCCTTCATCAATGCTTCGAAATCCGAGTGACCGGTCTCGGTGCCTTTGCTACCATGATCGATTCCAACCATGGAATGAGGCGCATCTTCGAACTTACGAATCATGCATTGATTTTTCCGTCCTGGAGCCACATTGGCCTTGGCAGACATGTACGTGGTATTCAGGAAGGTGCCAGGGATCAGCATCCTGTCCATCTCCACCTTCAAGATGTGGGATTTTCCAAGAGCTTTCGGACCGCCCATGAAAGTGTGGGAATTGAAGCCTGTCAACGCATAGACGTGCATGTCCTTCAGATACAAGGCTAGGATATCCGAGTGACTCACGTTGATATCCCATAACGTCTCCATGCTGATGGCAAGGAGCATCATCTCATCTCCGAACATGGTGAGATTGGAAGTGACCTTCGGGATGGGAAGACAGAAGGAAGGATGCTGTCGTGTGTATTGATTCATCCAGCGAGAGATGGCACGAATCGCATCCGGAGCATCTTCTGTGGCATTGAAGACATTGATGAAATCGATCAAGGTGCGATGCTGTGCGGTCTTTTTCGCCTGAGCGATGTTATAAGGAGTGTTTTCCATCGGAGCTAGAAGTTCCGAGATCAGTGTCGAATGCTTCAGCTTCAGGGATTCGAAGGTCTCTGCCACTTCTTCCACTTCTTCCGAACGTGCAATCTCGTTCTCATAAAGGATTTTCAGTTCTGCGACCTTGGGTTCGTTGTCGCGATGATACTGCTCCATTTCTCGAACGTGGTTCGCGGTCATCGCCTCGAACTGCTGCTGTGTCATCGTCCGCTCATCAAAGACCGGAGTCTTCGGTGGAGCTGGGAGATGGCCTACGATGAAGGATTTCTGATGCGATTGGTTCGTAGCTGCGGAAGGGGAAGAGACACAGGGCCAATACACTTTCTTCACACAACCAGGAACGCAGTACCTCGGATGCATCCGATACACATTCTCAGGGAACGGGAACGTCCATTGCATCCCTGGTGATTCCCCGGAAATTTCGTCCAAGGGAAGTTCTCGGTTGTAACACTTGATGTCCCCATAGCTCTCTTCACATCCGTAGCGTTTGGCCAAATTGCAGCTTCGTTGAAGACTGAACACCGTCAGAGGATTAGCAGGATTCCTTGGATCGTGCAACGGTGTCGCATAGACCTGATCCATTTCGATTGTCTCACCCGTGTAAATGCGACAGAGACTCGCCCACGAAGAGAGTGTGAGACCGTACAGGAACTGCCATGCTTCTTCCTCTGTCTCGTCCATATGTGGCGGCTTCCGTGCCTCTCGTTGCTTACTGGCAATCTCGGCATTCTTAGCAATGAGATTGTGAATCAAGGATGCAATGTTCTTCGAGCTGCTCTGTTCCATGATGGAGAGACGGTAGCCATAGTCACCACACACTTCAAAGAAATTCATCTGTTTCGGATACTCACAGGAATCCACCATGCCTTCGCCCAGTTCGTAGGAAATGTAATGGAAGATCGTCACAATGTACATCATCGAAGTCTTGTTGATGTTGTTGAGGTTCGTCATGTCGGTAAACTTCCTTGCACCGTCCAGGTACCATTTCTTCGGAGTGAAGAGCCAAATTCCAGAGGCACTCGGTTGGATCTTCGACACCACCTCCGGTGACACCGGGTTCGATCCATGCTCCAGCGACTGGTAGATGACACGTTTCTGACGTCGGGTCTTCAAGTATTCCTGCAGCACCTTGTTACTGTAATTCATTTCTGTGGCGTCATGTCTGGAGGGAGGGAATTTTTTTGGAGACCTGTCACAACTTGGAATCTGGTATGTCCCAAATGCCAGAAAGTTGGTACAGAAAAAAAACTGCACAGTGGCCGAAGGCAGGCCAGGCCAGGCCAGGGTGGAGAAAAGGCCAGGCCAGGCCAGGCCAGTCCACAAGGCCAGTCGTATGTCCCATGGCCAGTCGTGTGTCCCAGGCCAGTCCATAAGGCCAGTCGTGTGTCCCAGGCCAGTCCATAAGGCCAGGCCAGGCCAGCCACAAGGCCAGGCCAGGCCAGCCACAAGGCCAGTCCTGAGGCCAAGCGGGGTCTGGCTTCACAATGGCCTATTTTCTGTCATGGATTTTTTTTCGGTCATGACAGGGGGAAATTTGGTACGTGACAGATTTTTTTTCCGACCTAGCTGTATGGTGGATTTCCACTACAACCCCTCTCATATTCAAACAAACAACAAAAACAAAACAAATAATGTCTTATTGGCAAGTGTTCCCAGCAGCTGCAAGGCGGGGATTGGATGTGAATCAACCTGTGGCGGAAGCAGTGGACGATGAAGATGGAGAAGATGATGATGATGAAGAAGAAGAAGAAGAAGGTGAAGCTGAAATTGAAGAGGAAGAAGAGGAAGAAGAAGAAGAAGAAGGTGAAGCTGAAATTGAAGAGGAAGATTCATCCGATGAGGAGGAAGAGGAAACTAACGATCCAGCAGCAAAAAAGGCGCGAGTTATTGCGGATGAAGTGGTCGTCGTCATGGCGAAACTGCAAGTATTTATTAACGAAGACCCAACGGTGGCAGTGGGTGCAAAGGAACAGATCTTTGAAAAGGCAGTCAACCGCGCGATATCGGGATTGACAAGGCTTATTGCGCAACAATAAAAGAAACCCAGTTTTTTAACACACAACAAGGTCTGGTTTGTATTTATCACTCGAGATTGTTTTTTGTGGAAATCTGTGTTCCCATAAATAAATGCTTGCGACTGCCCGACAGTGTCATGCGGATTACCTTCCGGAAGCAAGTGTGTACCCAAACATCAACAGCTTATCGGGGCGATGCGAGCTGCATTACCGAGTCGAAGACTGGCTTGGTGATTCCAGTTACACGGCACTCTCCAATACAAGCATCATGGCTTTATTTGAATGTTTCAAAACAGACTCTGCGATCCGCGCAGCGACGGAAATGTACCATTCCATCCTGTTTGCAGGCGGAGTACAGATCGAACGAGAGGGAGCGTCCATGCAGCCTAACGCAAAACGGTGGTATGAATACACATGGACCAACTGGGCTCGTGAAGTCGACACTTCCTTGTGTGTTCTGGGGTTCGCTGCATGTACCGTCCTTCCCGATGCAGATTATGTGGGACGACCTGTGGTCCTGAATCTCAGCAATACCTTGGTGCTGTTCAAACTGGATGTCTATAACCAACCTCACTTCGTGTTCTTCGAACGAGTGGAGGGGGCATCGAATGTGAATTGGAGCTTGCGGTACATCCCGAATGTCGTCGTGTATGTGGATCAGGCACCAACGGGGAATGGATACATCCAGTCGAAGATCCAAGTGCTTTCCGAAGACATTGAACTGGAACGGCAGCTCATCGCCTCGGTCGTTGCTGCTTCCAAGGGCAGATGCAATCCGACACTGGTCGTGGAATCCGTGAATGAAGCTTACGACAACGAAGCCATTACCTCCACGATCTCACCCGTGCTGCTGAATTCGGCTAACAACGGAGAGCAAGGACGATCCCCGCAGAACCCTCTTCCCATGCCAACTTCCGACGCACAACGAGCACATGCCCAAGAACTGGAACGCCAACAATATGCTTACTCCCGTCTTCTGGGCGAAGTGGGACCCGAGGGCATGCGAGCACATGCACAGATGACTGTGGCCATGCAGCAACGACAACAGCGTCGGATGCCAGAGCACGAAGTAGAGGATGGTAAGAAAGCAGTGAATGTGCATCTACCGGAGGGACCGGAAGAGCTGTTGATGAATTTCCGAAATGCCAGAGTGGAGCGTGTGTTCAACATGTTTGGCATTCCAATGGGGATGGTGTCCTCTGGCTCGACGTCATCCCTCTCAGGAAAGACGTCTATGAACGAAAATGCAAACACCGTGTTCGTGGACACACAGAAGCAGCGGAAGCAGTTACTACTGACCTTCATCAACGACATGTATCGCAGAATCTACGAGGTGCATCACAAAATACAGAAACTGAAAACCTGGAGCACCAGCAAATCTTCTTCTTCCTCATCTTCATCTTCCTCCATCCACGATGTGATGAGCGACCCGGATATTGGAGTGACCATTACCTTGTCTGGCCTGGCGCAGTACGAGCTGTTGAAGGATCTGTGGATGATGGGAGCATTGACTTATGAGGCGTTTGTGTCCATTGTTTCCAGCAAGTACGCCATCCCACAGCACTTTTTCAACGAAGAATGTGAAATGGAACTGAAAGACCTCAATGGCGTGAAACCAGAGGCCATTGGGTCGGAAGCAGCGGGGAAGAAGAAACCGGCCAAGGATTGAAAATAGAGTGAAACGGAACGTACCAAATTTAGAACCACCACCCTTCGAAACACTTTGCATATAAAGATCTTTTACACCCTCATTCATTTCTCAAAAGTTCTCCTTCCTTCCTTCCTTTACTTACCTTCTAAACAACAAACAAAAAATGTCTCTGGTTCCTTCTTATGGCTCCCTTGCAACAAACAGCTTCGTGGATTTGGAACATGGGTTCGATCGCACTGCTTTACGCTCCGCTCCTCCTTCCTCCGACGAGGACAACGATGATGATACCGATCGTACCAGCACACCCGTGCGTTATCTTCTTCCTTGCAGACAGGGAATCTCACCTCCTCCCGCGTTGAAACAACACCGTCGACGACGTTCTTCCAGACTTACCGATGAAGAGGAACGGACAAAGAAAAACAAAAAATGGACAAAGACTGTCACTGCTGCTTTGAACGATTTCAACGAGGAATTTGCACCGGTGCAGGCATACGACTCCAGTGAAGATGCTGCTGCTTCTTTGGAATCTTCTTCTTCCTCTTCTTTGTTCTACAGCCCTCCTTCCAGTTCTTCTCTGTTTCGACCCATCACCATCGGTCGTTGCCGTCCTATGTCCATTGAAATCCCGAAGAAGAATAACGAAGAAGAAGAAACCCCGCTGCTTCCTTGCCCGCCTACGACACCGGTGGAATTCGACACTCTGTCTTGGTTCCAGGTCACGTATGCCTTTTATCCTTCCAATGAATCGTCTCTGGATTCGAAACACATGGATATCGGTATCCATATCTTGCTCTCGGATCGCCGATGCTTGCGTCTCTTCCGCTTCCGCGACTGCATCAGTTTGTCGGTCGATGAGGTGGACAAAGTCTTTGATGTGTTGCAAGTGATTTATGCGAATCGCAAGTTGTCATTCCCTTACGCAGCAGCGGATGGTCTCGTGCCTCGCATTCCGGATACTCCCAACTGTACCATGACCGTGAACTATTTGGACGATTTGAGCTTGCACGATGCCATGGTTCACATCGATCGCCAACCGCGGAAGGCAGTCGCATCACAAGAACACTTTTTTGCAGCCATGCGCATGTTTTTGTTCCCCATCATGTCAACGAACGCGCAGGACATTTACTCGCCATCTTCCACATTGGAATCGCAATGAAGCAAGCCAAGCAAAAAAGAAAACTTTTTGTTTTTTTTAATCTATGTAAAAATATTGTATTTTTCCAAAAAAATTGCCTTCGCTCAGTGCCAGTAGTCGGCATCATGGATGAGTTTGTTGTATGTTTCCCAAAGCAGAAACGGGCGATAGGAAGGGAACATTTCTTTGGCCTTCTTATTCAACCACGCTTCGACGTCGGCGATGGATTGTGCATCGGTTTCTGAAAGGATCACTGTCAGAATAATAACTTTCTGATTGAGAAATTTCCGATAGTTTAATTTCTCAACCCCATGTTTCGTGTCGAAATGGTCAAGATAAAAAGGTATGAACTTTTCTATTTTTGACCAATCTGCATCTCGTACAAATGGGAAGGGAGGGTTAGGAAACCATATGTAATGATTATTATTGCAAACCTCGTCAATCGTTTCCATTTGTTCTGACATGACCAGTTTTGCTTTTTTTTGTTCTCCCTTTTTTGTCGTTCCTGAGCACGGGGAAAACGGTGCGTTCCGAATGCGAAAAAAAAATCGTTTAATTGTTTTTACTTGTCGCCATTGCTTTCCGAAGGCGGGGTTCGGAGCATATTGTCCATTGCAATGCGATCGTCCAGCTCAACGACTTCATCGTCATCGTCATCATCGTCTTCTACTTCGTGAACCGTATGCACCTGTCGCGGCGGGGGGTTCTTGTTCTTCTTCTTCGATTTTTTATTATTGTTATCCAGATGGTATACTGTCTCCTCGTCTGGTACTTCATTCTTCGTTGTCGATTGAATGGAATCCGTGTTGCGGCAGTCCCCGCGTCGCTTCGGAGGTTGCATCTCCATGTTGCTACTACAGGTACTATTATTCATCGCCATTCTCAGCCGTCTGTTGCATTGTGGGCATTCCGGGCGCGTCGCGAACGGGCCAGGGTAACATAGCAGTGCGAAAACCAGGGCGATGACGGCCAAGAAGCTCAAGAACAACGCGATGAAGATGCCCCAGAACAAAGGAAGGCGCAGCAGCTCCGCGGGAGTTGGTGCATAGATCGTGGCATTGCACAGGGAGGTAGCATTGAAAAGGAAGGATGTGGAATTGTTATGAATGGTGATATTCATATTCCAAATTAAGAACGCTGGAAGAAGAACAATTTTGCTTTACAAAGAATAGAGTTTACTTGGTTCCCATTAATGACTGGCAAGATCCAGCATCTTGGCGTTGATTTTCCTTATGACGGTTTTCCCTGCGTCGTCCATTTGATCCAGCTGCGAATAAGCGGCCTCATCTGGCGACTGCCAGGACTGCAACGAGCATTGGTCGAGGAGACAGAGAAAAATGGAGATTCCGAAAAGCAAAAACACCAAGGAGATGATACCAACCACCTGTGCCAGTTCCGAAAGACCCATCTGCTCGGACAAGAGCACGGCGGCAGTAATCACCATCGTCACTGCCAATAGGGCGAATAACGCACCTGCGCCGGCAATCCACTGCCACGCTGGACAGAAGTAGCAGCACCGGCGACAACAGGCAGCAGAACCACAATCCGCACCAAAGCATCGGCACCAGCGACCACCCTTGCAGAGCCCATAACAACTCTCCTTGCTCGAAGTGCATTCACAACAGGGAGAATGCTTCCTATGCTTCTCTTCCTCCTCTTCTTCCTCGTTTCCACGTTCCTTTCCAATCACATGCTCTTTCAGAAACGCCTTGGTGTAATGCTGCATCCCCAGAATGAACGCGGAAGCAAATGCACCGATGGTCAAGAAGACAAAGAAGTTACCCCAGAGCAACGTCTGTTGGTTCACACCGTTGAAATTCGACGATTCCGCGCTGGCTGAGAATATCGTCAACATCACCACTGCAAGGATCAGGGAGGTTGCACCAACGGCAACAAAAGTCACTGTTGGGCAGTGAGCACAGATACGCTTTCGTGCCATCAGAAGGAAATGAAATTGTATGAAGCACATGGCTTAGTTTATAACAAAGGAAGTTACTTTCAGGCGAAATTTTAAGCATCCGAAACTATTATGCGGTGACCCAAAACGGTTTTCAGATACCATGGCAAGGGAATCTCTGATTCGCTTCAGCAACCACACGTTCGCCCTGACCAACGCCATTTGTGCCGGTGTGGACCCCGACCTGTACGAACAGTTTTACGGAATACCAGTTGGTGCTTATTTCCGCTCTCTATCACAAGACATGATGACGTTTATGAACAACTCCGCATCCTTGGAGATGCAACCGCATATCGAATACTACCAGATGCTGCTAACGGATGTTTCACGTGGCGCGTGTTGGTTGACTCTTCTGCAATCGTATGACCCTTCTCTGACAGCTGACACCATATGGGAAAAATATCGACAGCATACCCTGCAGCGCTTTCTCGGTACGCTTCCCTGTTCCTCTTCATCATCATCAGCTGGTACCGAAGGAGCAGTATACATTCCCAATCCTTCGCTCTCCGCTCCTCCACAGGGCACCATGTGGCAAAACACATTACCAAGTGACAAAGTCATTCACCTTTCCGAGCCTCATGTACTTGGGTTACCGAAATTCGATCCCACACAAGTCGTGAAAGTGCAAGCGGATCCCGAAGTGCGGCAATGGGAAACGATACGAGATGAGAGAATACCAACACTCTCGAATGAGATCGGTCAGTATCTGCTGAATCATCCAGCAAAAGCAGTCCTAGTGGGCGGAAAGGTTCTGATTGGAAATTTCAAAGGAGCATTGCAATCTCTGCCTTCGGAATTGCAAACCAAAACGACCAGTTTGTTTCAGGAGGCGGTAGCGCTGGATCGCAAGTTGGCACAGGAAGGGAAACTGCCCTACGACAACCGAACCTTGAAGGAAGAAATGTTATCGCGCGTGACCTGGAACAAAGCAAAAGATATCATGCGCGCCGCTTACGACTATTTTGAATCCAATCCAATGTAAAAGCAAATTGATGGATGTATAATAATTAATATTAAAACATCAAACTTGAAGTCGATGATGATGCTAGTGTACCTCTTTCTGTTTCTGTATTTCCACGATGTCTTTGCTTCCAACCCTGCGGTGGATCTCGGCACCGGCTTTGCTTGCGCGGCGTCGGCTCAGCCTTTGATCTTTGAAACCGCGCTCGGGTTTTCTTCCACTCAAAATTCTGTTTCTACCACCACCACCGTCACGTCTGTGACGTCTCTCACCAGCTGCTCTTCATCCTGTCTGTTCACATTTCAAATGCCATCCACCACGCCTTTTACCGTCTCCATTACGTTGCAACCCACCAACAACAACGTTCTCTATCCATTCCCGGCGTCCGTGACCACTATGACCATCGTATCCAACTCTGGCGACACCGCGAATTCCTTCACTGGATTTGGACTCACCGATTACACTTACCCGTTTTCAGATATCCTCTTCGTCATCTTAAACAATGGACAGATGTTTGTTGGATTCGGGAATTCCTTTAGTATCGCAAACAGCCAAGCGGTATTAAATTTGCCTTCCGCAGCTGTAAGTGCCACCTTTGTGGTAAACTTTGGTAACATTGAAGGGGCTATGACGATCAGCAATGTTCTGATCGGACCCATTTCCTGCTCGCCACCACACATCACACCGACAGTGACAATCAACGGAACGTCATCGACCGTGGTCACCATCAACGGAGTTGCATGTGTCGTTGCCCCTGTCCCGATTCAAGTCGCTACTCCTCTTCCCTCATATGTCTCCAGCACGAACAGTTCCATTTCCTGGTATCCCGCAGTTTCGTCATCGGCTGTTGTGACCAGCTTGGCGTTATGCGATACATCCTGCTTCCTAATGTTCGTATTTCAATCCACGGCACTGGGATCTGGGTCAATAGGATTGGTGTCTACCAATACACCTTCCACGCCAATCTTGACCGAATTGACGTTGACACCTTCCCCCGATGTTCCCAATACATTGGCATTTTATGCGACTTTGAACAGCTTCCACGCGGCTTCTGCTCCTGGTATAGGTTTACCGGAAAACTCCATCTGGTATGTTCACGTATACGATGGGCTGATTGCGTATGGCGTGGCAAGCCTCAATGGGACTTTAACCAGCTTGGAATCCTTTCTCGTACCCAACACAGGGCAGATCACACCGTCATTTCAAATGCAAGTTTCCAATATGGCAAACCAAGCTTCCTTCCAAAGCATCCTTTTTGGTTCAACGTCATGCGCTTCACAACCTTACACCCCTCCGCCAACTTTGACACCCACAACACCGCCTCTTAATTCGTCTTCTTCATCATCGGCTTCCATTCCAAACACATTTCCCTACTCCGTCTGTCCGGTGTTTTGGAACGCCGCTTGTGCTGGATTTATTTGGTTTTTGATTGCCGCGGGCTCGCTTTGTTTCGTCACTTGCGGAATTGCAATTTGGAATCAGTTGCGCCACGACAAAGACGACCAAGGGCTGGCAAATGATGGTAAACCATTGATAACAAAAAAGTAAATGTATTAATTCGGCGAGAGTGCACGTTTTGCAATACACTCTCTCTCTCTTTGGATGTTCGTGATACCAGCCTTGTTCGTGTTGTTGTTCTTGACTGGGACGGTCATAGCGCAAGCATCGTTTGGTGCATACATACCGACTGGTGGATACCCGGATTCAACAAATGGAGGACTATTCTCTTGGACGGGCTCGAACTACCAGAGCACCGACTCCGAACAAATGTGCACCTTCTTCATGGACAAACCGTTCGAAGTCAGTGGCACTGTGACGAATGTGTATTTCTACTCCGGGAGTGGCGCACAGGCTACCATCCAGTTCCTGATCGTGAGATTGCAGACTGGTGTCCTGAACAGTGTCTCCATCGTAGCAAGCGCCAGTATGTCATACACTGGCTACGCCTCGCCAGGTGGCGGTAACTCGTTCGGTTTCGGTTCCACGGTGAACGTTATTCCTGGTGATATTCTCGGTATATGTCAAAAGGCTTCTATCATTCCCTATACGGGTTCATCAAGTGTCACCGCACACATCAGTCAGTATCCAATAGGTTCCACGTTTCCATTTCCATCGTCACAAGTCTTCGCAGGTCTGGTAGATGAAGGAAATCGTGAGTATCCATGCTTCGCTTATGTCACATACGTGAAACCCTTTGTAGGCTATCCAGTAGCATACTACGCGGGAAACAAAGATGTTTCTCAACCGTTCTGTAATTTCTTCCCCAATGTTCCATTTCCTCCAAATTCCATCCCTGACACATTTTATTTCTTCATCGTTGCCATCCCCAGCTCATTTTATATCTATGTCATGAACTCTGCAAACGCGATTATAACTTACGGAGGAGGTAATATCGTGAGTCAGCTCGGTATCAACACGGTGTATTACTTCCAAATTAATTCTGCTCCTGCTTCGACTTCCTACACCGGTGCTTACTTTGGATTTTGTTCAGACACTGCAGCAGTGCCTTACAGCAACGGAAACAGTGGAACGCCGTATGTCATGTACCAACAGGATACCACCGCCCACCCGAGTTTATCGGCGTCGAATGTCCTTAACAATGCATATCAATTGACCGGTCGATCTTACGCTATCGAGGCCACGTACACTTGCAACCCGGGCTACTATGACTATGACGGGGTATGTTCATTGTGTCCTGCAGGATTTGGCTGTTCCAATGGAGTGTCATACCTCTGCGGAGCTGGTACTTACTCCGCAACAACAGGTCAATCCGGGTGTACTCAATGCAGTCCTGGTAGCTACCAACCTGACGCCGAGAGCACAGGATGTGCTTCTTGTTCTGCTGGAAGCTTCTCGTCTTTCGGCGCAACGGTGTGTACCAGCTGCAGTACAGGCACCTACCAGCCTTCCGCTGGACAAGGCTCTTGCATCAACTGTCCGTCTGGTTCCTTTCAAAGTCTTCCGGGAAGTACTACCACCTGCACCTTATGCTCCTCTGGAACCTTTCAACCGAATACAGAGCAAAGCTTTTGCGGCAACTGTAGTCCAGGGACGTATCAGAGTTCCCAAGGTCAGAGTTCGTGCACGAATTGTCTTCCTGGTTACTTCCAGACACTGTCGCAAAGTACCAGCTGTTCAGCGTGTCCGGCTGGTACATTCCAATCCAATCCAGGTCAAAGCTTCTGCGGGAACTGCCTCGCGAATACCTACAGCTCTCGCTCCAACTCCACCATCTGCTTCAGCTGTCCAGTCGGAACACAGTCTTCCGTTGGCGCTTCCACTTGCACCGCCATTCCAGGCTTCACCACCTCCGTTGCTACAACCACTGCCGCCGCAACCACAACATCATCGTCAGCAACGGGTTCGAATCCAGCAACCACATCTCCTGCCCCAACGACTCTCAGACACAACACATCTGCTGTGCTCAGTCAGCAACAGCAATTTAGTGGACTGACGTTGACCCAGCTGATCATCGTATGTGTTCTAGCAGGTTCGGTCGCACTTGCTTTGATTGGCGGAGGCATTGGCTGGCTTGCATCGCGGCACCATACCGGCGTCGAATATAAGGACCTATTGAAGCCGAAGTAAAAAATTGTTCTTTTAAAATTTTAATTTCATTCCTTTTCTTATCTCTTCTTGCGCATCAGCTTGGAAAACGAGCTGGCCATGCCTTCGATCTCGATGTCGGCCTTCGGAGGCGCTTCGGCCGTACTATGCTCCTTCTTGGATCGTTTCGCAGACTGTGCTCTTTGCCATCTCTGTGAGCGCTGCAGGTTCTCTTTGTATCGCCTCAGTCGCTTTGAGTTTTCCAATGACAGCGCTGCATCGCCCTCTCGCGCCTTCTGATGCAACGCCTCGTATTCATGCTTGGTGTATCTGTCGTAGAGCAAATGATCGTCGTTTCTGGCATTTGGAACGCGGTAGGAGCTCATGGAATCCGACACGTCGCGAATGGGTTTTGCTAAATCCTTCTCCTTGTGAGCATCCAAGGCGCGATCCAGCTGCCGCACCAGTTCGTTGTTGACTGCGACCTCGTTCTTCACCGATCGCTTTTCGTATCTGGTGTTCAGGAGACGCTCCAGGTTGTTGGAGAGACGCACTTTCATCTCATGCGAGAGATAAGGATACTCCTCTTTCATGTAATCGAACCATTCCTGTTCCGAGAACGAATGGACTGCCAGGTTCCACTGATCGTCGGTTTTCGGAACATTGGTCTCGTCTTCAGCGCGCCGTTCAATCACATCCATGCGCCAGGGGTAGTATCTGGAATAGGCTTCGAGGATGTCATCGTCTGGAAGCGGAGAATTTGGCATCGCGGAAGGGTTGGATTCGATGAAGGTTTTCAGTTTCAACGGCAGGTTCCCCTTCTTCGATTCACTGAGATAAAAGTTGGAATACAGTCGATTTTCCACCTCTCTTTTGAACGACGGGGCCGTTGCTAACCGGCGTAGTTCCGAGGCCGAAGCGGCACGGAGTACCATCCGACGATACATGCCCTCCCATAGCGATTGTGATATTTGAGCATGTTCACGTTGTTGTCTGTTCATAGTTTGTAAATCTTCAGCCGAGGATGAGGATGAGGATGATCTAAAATGAGTGTTTTTGCTTGTTTCTGCTACATAAAAATGCATCCATTGGTAGTCAGTTTCTACTTTCACCACGTTTCTTCCTTCGCGGATCATTTCATCGCGCCAGACCGTATCCCGGGAAATATACGCGGCATCCAATTTAGCAATCGCATTTTGCTCCGCAACGCTGATTCCTTTCACAAGATACATACGGTTCTGTAAATTCACCTTTTCTGACGCGGGCATAGAGACGACTCGTTCACGAAACAATTTTTCCCAGTCTTCATTAAAGTAAGAGTCCTCTCCAAGGACAAAACGAGCAAAAGGGCGAGATCGTCTCCATTCCACATCCTGTGACATGAGGCGGGGTTGTGGAACAAGCACCTTTGGTGGCAATTTGGCCTCCTGTAGCATCGTGTTCCATAAGTCTTCCGGGATGTCCAGGAGGTTCTCTCGCAGCAGCTGCAGCCACTCGGGGTCGACCAAAGGACTGTCTTTGCCCCACTGCTTCCTGGCATAGGCACGTAAGGCCGGGTGGTGAGATGGGTCGGAGGGTAGAGAGGGAGAAGGTTCGATCTGAGGTGAGTTCACACGCCTCTTCTTCTTCTCGGGATCGAAAAATGCCTGTGCATCGGCCCATTGCACACCATACTCGAATTCAGGCCGGTGCATAGCGTTGTTGAAATCATCATCAGGATGCATGGTTTGTTTGAAGTCAAAATCAATATGATCTCCAGCGCTTGAAGTCGATGCGTTGCTGTTGTTGTTGTTGAAGGCGTACTCTGTTGTCAATTGCAGCAGCTCTTTCGGCATGACATCTGCCTCACGAAGAACATCGCGGAACTTGAGGAAGGAATCGCTCTTGCGGATATAATACGCCGCGAGGATTTGTGGCCATCGCTCAAAACGATGGTACATGAAGTCGGTATACAGGAAATTTTGGAGATGCTCGGACAGAAATGTTGGGTTGAAAGACGAGTAGGATGACTTGCTGCTCGTTCCTAATAAGTTCCTCAATTTCCCCACCACGAAGCCAAAATGATCATCGAGCACCTCACGTTCAGGCAAGGAACGATGCGATAACGAACGCAGCGCGATCACGGAACGCAGAAGGACGAGGAAATTCTCCACTGGAGCAAACAGCATTTGCAGACGAGTCACACGATCGGTCCCCCTGATACCGGACACTTTCAACGGCTCTCTCGGTACGACAGTTTCACTTGCTGAAAGTTTCGGACAGAAGGTACCAAACACCGATTCGTACCAGGAATAGAAATCCGTAACAGGATTGGATTCCTCTTTCAAGTACAGACGTTGGAATTCCAAGCTGCTTTCACCAGGACCAAGAAGCATCCCAGGAGCGAGAATCCGCCCGAACCAACTTACCACTGCGGCCAGATTGCGAATGGTTGTATCGCTTTTTTCCAGCCATTTCTGTTTCCAGTAATCTACGATGCGAAACCTTGACATATCGCCGTGTTCGCAGCGCTTCCGGATGTCTTCTGTATAGCTCTTCAGTAAATCATTTAACTCCCCAGCAGCAAAAGCAAGCTCTCTCTCCTCATCCGCTGATCTTGGTAATGAGGAAGGAGTAAAAAACTGTTCATAAAACGAATCCTTCTCCTGGGCGTCCAGTATGTATGTCTTCAAGCCATCTCTGACATCGCTTTGTCTTTCCTCATAGTATCGAGCCATATCTTCATTATCCCCTGCTGTGAAAAACTGCTGTGCCAGATGCAGGAAGGAAGCAGAGAGTCGGTGATATCTCTTTTCAGGATGCAGTGCTTCATCGTAACGGATCCAACCCTTGTGTCGTTCGTTTTCCGGCTTCAATCTGTCCGCAGCATACATGGCACCGAACTCCTCATTGGTCCTCAAATCGGAAGGAACATCCAGGCCAGTTGCATCCCGTATTTCCATGTCATCGGCAAAGATGTTGTCCCTATGAGCCAG
>Ga0210386_10001435_pt1 | contig 21332 bp, 19 predicted proteins | sample IncBWH32OmetaG_FD_160091 | JGI IMG/M metagenome (GOLD analysis project Ga0210386, IMG submission 160091) | Forest soil microbial communities from Barre Woods Harvard Forest LTER site, Petersham, Massachusetts, United States - Inc-BW-H-32-O ...
ATTTCGCTCGACAGCGCTTGTGAGGCCCTGACTACAGTCTCGACATTCAACTGCGCGACCGGCGTGCCGATTGTTGCCGTGGAAGAGGCAGAATCCTGTTCCCGGTGCAGATGCGGGTAGTGTTCGTCGAGTTGCCGCACCTTGCCGTCAGCGCCCCAACGCAGATAGCCGTAGCGTGCATTGCGCAGGTAGACGTCGGCGAACTGGTCGAACCCGCACGTCGCGTAGAAGCGCGCGGCCACTTCGTAGGCGATCGCTTCGTTGTGGACAAAGCCATTGGCGCGAGCCGAGCGGATGGCCAGTTCGTAAAGGCGGATCGCGTCATGCTCGCGGCACTCGATGCGAGCAATCTCCGCTGCTACCAGCGCGGCGCGGTTCTCGAAATTCTCCGGGCAAGTCTCCGCCCAGACCTGCAACTGCTTGTGATGCACAGCCAGGGCGTCGAGGTGTTGTTCCCGCTCGTCGGCCGTTCCGGAATCGGAATAGCAGGCCGCACGGGCCAGCGCGCAGTAAAAGTGATATTCGGCTTCCTCCAAGAGCGAGCATGTTGTCCACATCAGCTGTTGCGCCTTCGATGCCGCGTTCAGGGCTTTTGCATGGTCGCCGGCTATATAGCGTGCCTGCAATTTCCGGATCCAGTACCAACATGTAGCGATCGCCAAGGCCGGGTTGCTGGACAGATGACATTCCATCTGAAGCTCATTGAACTGCCCGTCGTCAAAGCAACCAAACTTCAGCGTCAAGCCGCGGAGCATTCGAATCAGCCCGAGTTGCGTTGTGATTTTGTCGATGGCAAGGCCGAATCGCGCCTTCTCATCGAACGCCAAGCCGTGTTCGGCTGCGCCTTGCACATAAGGCAGCGGTTCGCCGGCAAAGAGAAGCTCCGAGTTGATACAGTGGCAAGCGTAGGCTCCATATGTGAGGTTGCCGACCCGGTTCGCCGATTCGAAGGCTCGGCGCAGCAGATCCCGGCAACCCCGGACGTGTTTGGTCCAGGGCTCAACGAAAAGGGCGTAGCAAAGATAGGTTTCGGCCTCGAAACGTTTTAGTCCGCGCCGCTCCACAAGTTCGTAGCCGAGCTGGCCGAATCGAAATCCGGCCTGGTAGTCACCTAAACGCGCTCCGGTAGACGCCCCGAGCTCGGCATAGGCGAAACATGAAGACTCGCAGTTGCCTTGCTCGATACTGAGACTTACCGCCTTGCATCTCGCCAGTGTAGCCAAGTTCACATCCGTATACCCAGCGGGCGGGAACATTTTAGTCAGAACATGGACGGTCGCAAGGGATGCCGCGTCCTCCATCAGCGGCAAATCGATGAGATCCTCGATTGTCCGGTCCCCAAGCAGTGACCAGATGCGCTCGTATTCGCGTCGAACCTCTTCCTCTTTCGGATGGGGGGACCATTCGATACCGACATGCCGGAGGTAGTCAAGACCAACAGCAACCGCGCGGTCGTTCTGTCCGAGGGTAGTACAGACATCCATGTGCAAGCACGCGACGGTGGCTTGTTCGACCGTTTTCGTGGCGCGAGTTGACAGCGCCGCCAAACGCTCCTCAGCGAGCAATAACTGGCCGGTCAAAAACTCGCATTCCGCCCGCTCCAACTCTAGTGCAAAGATGAGCTCGCGTCGGCGTTCCCATCTATCCTCGGCCAACTGCGTCGTTCCGACAGTGAGATAGGTGAGTGCCGAGGCGTAGGCAGTGGACCTCTTAGCGCGCTTGCCCGCGATCAGGTTGAGCTCGGCGAGTTGGTCTCGCTCCTCTCGTTGAGTGATTAGCGCGGCGCCGCGGTTGAGCTGACCGACGATGTCGAAGACCACCGCCTCCCGCTTTTCCGGCGGCGTCTGCGCCGCCAGAAGGCGGCCGATCCGCAGATGGACCTGAGCGCGCAATGCTTCCTGGATCAGCGAGTAGGCTGCCTCCTGCACCCGGTCATGCATAAATTTGTAAGAGTCTTCCAGGCGCTCGACCAGTTCCTGACGGACCGCCGGCCAAAGGTCCGCATGCACCTGCTCCTCCGGGGCATCGAGAACGGTGGAAAGCATCGCGATCGTGGCGACGTTGCCGAGGCAGGCAAGCTGCCGCAACGCCTGCTGCGTTTTGACCGGCAACCCGGTCACTTTGCCAACCAGAAGGTCCGCCACATTATCGGTGTAACCCTTGGCGTGAATGCGATCGAGATCCCACGACCAGCACACCGCATCATGATCGAGGCGGAGCAAGCCCTCTTCCGCGAGCGTGTAAAGAAACTGAACGACGAAGAACGGGTTGCCTGCGGTCTTCTCCTCCACCAGCTGCGCCAGCGCCGCGACATGGGCTGGATTGCAGCGAAGCGCATCCGCGATCAACTGCTTGAAGTCGTCGCAAGCGAGGGGTGGCAGGTGAATCTCCTGAACCAGCGCTCCGGCTTGGCGGATTGCGTCGAGCTTGTGCCTCAACGGATGTGTGGCATCGACCTCGTTGTCCCGATAAGCGCCGATCAGCATCAGGTGCTGCAGATCCGACTGGGTCAGCAGATCCTCCAGCAGATCGAGAGTCGCAGCATCGAGCCATTGCAAATCGTCGAGAAAGAGCGCCAGCGGATGTTCCTGCCGGGCAAAAACACCCATGAATCGGCGAAACACGAGCTGGAAACGGCTTTGCGCCTGCTGCGGCTCGAGCTCCGGGACCGGTGGCGGGTCACCGATGATTAGCTTCAGTTCTGGGATGAGGTCGGTCATGAGCCGGGCATTTGGCCCCAACGACTCCACAAGAGCATCGCGCCAGATCGCCAACTCGATGTCGCTCTTGCCGAGAAGAGGACGCACCAGGCTTTGAAAAGCCTGCACCAGGGTCGAATAGGGAATGTCGCGCTTGTACTGATCGAACTTGCCCGAGGCGAATAGCCCGCGTGGAGGAACAAGAACCTTGTGCAGTTCATTAACGACAGAGGATTTTCCGATGCCGGAATAGCCGGAGACCAATACGAGTTCCGGTGCACCGCCTTTCACAATGCGATCGAAAGCGGTGAGTAAGGTTTCGACCTCGCGCGCCCTGCCGTATAGCTTCTCGGGGATCAGCAGCCGGCCTGGTACATCGTGTGTCCCAAGCTGGAACGGTTCAATGCACCCTCTTGATTCCCATTCCTCGAAGCACCGTTGAAGATCCGCCGCAACGCCCAGAGCGGTCTGATAACGGTCCTCGGCGCTCTTGGCCAGGAGCTTCATAACGATGGCACACACTGGCTCGGGGACTGCAGCGCGATCCGAAGGTGGGGTCGGCCGGCGTGCAATGTGGCAGTGGACCCACTCCAGGGGGTCGGCAGCGGCAAACGGCGGTGCGCCCGTAAGCATCCGATACAAGATGACGCCCTGAGAGTAAAAATCGCTGCGTGAATCAACCGAACGGTTCATGAAGCCGCTCTGCTCGGGCGCCATGTAGGCGAGCGTGCCGGAAATAGTCTCCGGGGGGGCAGGCACTTGACGCTCGCGTGGCAGCCGCGACGCGATTCCGAAGCCGGTAAGCCATACGCGGTCGTCGTCGTCGACGAGCACATTTTCAGGTTTGATGTCCTTATGTATGAGTCCATGGCGATGGACTTGCCCGAGTGCTGTCGTCAATCCGATAGCAATACGCAGGACGCGGGTCACATCGAGCGGTTGCCCGTGGCCTCGTTCAAGAATCCGATCCAGAGGCTCACCGCCGGGGTCTTTGAGTACGAGGATCGTTCGCCCTTCGTGACGACTGAGAGCCAGAGGCCGGGCTGCCCAGGCGGGATCGAGTTCGGCGGCGAGTGAGTATTCGTGCTCCAACCGCCTGAGACTCTGAGGCGACGGTTGTTCCCTGGTTAGTGCCACTACCAGAACGGGCGATGGGTTACCGTGCTGCCGGCCGCGGTAGAGGGTGAAGTCCGAGTCTTCCCGGAGGGGCAGGAGTACGTACCCAGAAGATTCTGCTCCGGAAAGTATCCCCGACGCCTCGGCTGCAGGCCCCGGATACGGCGCGTCTTGCAAGAATCGAGTTCCCCGTGACGAGGTAGTCATGTTTGATTCCTGATCGCAGTCCTACGTTCGTCGACAACTCGAGACTGGGAGGTTATATGCATGCCGCGGCCGAGTTCGATGTGCATCTTCCCGAATAGCCGCGCATCAACGGACCAGGCACTTGGTCCGATCATTGCCAAACTGGCACTGAGAATGGCTAGCATCAGAGGAATCAGTGGATCGCCGTCGCGCGACAAAACAACCCGCAGCTCAACAATGGTAACGAGTAGTCCCCCGGCTGGTGTCCACAAACCGACGTGGAGAAGTATCCCAGCGCCAGCTCCGATGAGGTGCGGAGTGATTGGCACAAACTGAGAGGCTTTCCCCAGGTGCGTGATCCCGCAATAAAGAAGAACAGTGCCAGTCAGTAGCCGCTGGAGTAGAAGTCCTCCACCAGGCCAGCCGTCAGCGAACGTTGAAAATAAGCGTTGCAAAGCGCCCCTCCGGTTGCATCCTAAGATATTTGCAGCGGGACACGAAAGGGTTGAAGGCCGGGGTCTGAAACCCTACTTTTGGGGGGTATGCAGCTCAATAATTCCGCGCCTTAGGCCAATCGTAACTGCATGGGTCCGATCGTTAGCGGCGAGCTTGGAGAGTATTTTTGTAATGTGGCCCTTGACGGTCGCTTCGCCGATCGAGAGCTGATCGGCGATCTGCTTATTGGCGTTGCCGGCGGCAATTAAACATAGTACTTCGATTTCACGTGGGCTCAACTCATCATCCGCAGCGTGTTCAGCCAACTCTACCGCAATCTCCGGAGGAATCCGCTTTTGTCCGGCATGGACAGCACGGATTGCGTCCAGTAGCTCCCGGTGCACGTGCCCCTTCAATATGTAACCCCGGGCACCGGCTTTAAGCGCTCGCAGAACTTGAACGTCGCCGGTGTAGGTCGTCAGGACAATTAATCGCGCGTTAGGGAATTCGCTCTGAATGCGGTTGATTGCCTCGATGCCATTCAAACCCGGCATCTGGAGATCCATCAAGGTGACGTCCGGACGGTGTGATCGAAACTTTTCAATCGCTTCTTCTCCGTTGGACGCCTCCGCCACCAACTTCATGTCAGGTTCGGTGTTAACCAGAGCGGCAATCCCCTCGCGCAGGAGCGCGTGGTCATCGACGGTCAGGATTCGAATCAGGCTAGGACTGATGCTCATGAATTCTCGTCTTTCGGAACAGCCTGAATCTAACGCGATCATACGATTTTTCGTAGGCAACGGCGGCCGGAACCGTCAACTGAACCTCCGTGCCCCCTCCGACTTCACTCCAAAAGTCCAATCGTACTCTGAGTTTTTGTGCACGCTCACGAAGACCGATTAATCCCCAGTGTCCGGCGCGCCCACCAGCTTCGAGCACATTGGGGTCCATTCCTTTTCCATCGTCGCGTACGCGCATTCGAAACAGGTGATCCTCATATCGAATCTCGGCTTCGATCCGGTGTGCATGGGCGTGCTGGAAAGCATTTCGCAGTAGTTCGCGTGCGATCCAGTAGACTTCCTCCTGAAGGATCGGAGACAATCTTCGTCGCTCGCCCTCTACGATCACGCGAAAGAGTGGACCATTGCCGTTCGCCTCCTCAAAGGCCGTCAGTTCCTGACCCATTGCCGTCAGCAATTCTGCCAGATCGCTCTGAGCAACCGGTTCGGAACGCAAGTCCCCAATAGCGCCCCGGCTCTCGGTGATTGCCTGCTCCGTTCTGGAGATCGCGCCATCGAGAGCTTGCATTGCTTGCTCCGGTCGCCCGGGTAGCATGTTGCGAGCTGCCTGAAATCGAAACATGAGTCCGTGAAAACTTTGCAGCAGGGTATCGTGCAACTCTCGCGCGATGCGGGTACGCTCGCTGACGCGTGCTTCCAAAGCCATGTTGAATTGCCGTTGTAGCTGTTGAAGACGGAGTTGATAGAGCGCCCACAGTAACAGGACAAAACATGCCACACACAAAACGCGGAACCAGATCGTCTGATACCAGGCAGGCGTGACTCTAAAATCCAGAGTTGCTCCTTCTTCGTTCCAGACGCCGTCGTTATTAGAAGCTATTACACAAAACTTGTACTTTCCGGGACTGAGACCGCTATAGAAGGCTTGGCGCCGAGTTCCGGGTTCCTGCCATTCTGTATCGAAGCCTTCAAGTTTGTACCGGAAGAGCACACGCTCCGGGATGGAGAAGCTAAAAGCCGTATAGTCGATCTCAATATTTTTTACATCATGATTTAGTACGATCCCGCCGGTTTGAGCTACCACCTTATCGTCAACTTTTATCGTTTCGACATGCACTGGGGGGGGCAGATCGTTTTTTTTCGGTATGTGCCGCGGATCCACGTAGGCGATCCCGCTTTTGGTTGCAAACCAGATGCGTCCATCCCTGGTCCGGGCAGCCAGCGGCCCCGGGAAAGTGTTTTGCGGGCTTCCAGGCAGACCGTCAAGTGTGTTGAAGGATTCATAACGAATGCGATAGGCGGGGTTCGTGACAGCTCGATCGAGTTCGCCTGAAGGAATTCTCAGCACTCCCACCTCGGTGGCAAGCCACCAATAGCCTTCGTCATCTTCGACGATGCCGAAGACGGACTGCGCGGGGAGTCCGTTGGACTTCGAGAGTGGGCGGAAACGGCCATTCTCGAACTTGCTCAGACCACCCGGTCCGCCCGCCCAGACATTCCCTGCGCGATCATGATAGATCGTGCAAACACACCCCCCCGACGGAACACCGTCGCTCTTTCCAAAAACCTGGGACTTTCCGTGATCGTAGAGCGCCACATGGTTTAGTTGGCCCACCCAGATTCGATCGTTTCGATCTGCATAGAGAACCCCCCAGGGATAGACCGTTTCCGATTGATTTGCGATTCTTGTGAGTGCGCCACCGGCCATGCGGAAAATACCTTGATCTGCGTCGAACAACCAGATGCCGCCCTCTCGATCACGAGCGATCGAAGAGATATTCTTCAGGACTATGCTCCCCGGCAGAGGATGCTCAGAGCTGATGACGTCAACCAGCCGTCCTTGCTGAAACCGGTAAACCTTCATCAGATCTGAAACGATCCATAAGGCCCCACCCTCGTCTTCGGACATCGCGTTTACCGCGCTGCGAGTCACCACCTCATGATCGCCGCGAGGATTAAGGCGGAAGATGCCGTTGTTCCCGAAAGTCCAGAAGCTGCCCTCGCTTGTGCCCATGATTCCCATGGCCGTATCTGCGTGGGGGATGGAGACAGGCGTAAATGTGTTTTCCCTAAACCGGTCGAGTCCGTGGTGCGATGCCGACCAGATGTTGCCTTCCCGGTCTTCAAACAGGGTATAGACAACATCTCCGGAGAGCCCATCTTTCCGAGTGAACTGTTCGGCTTCCGGACCAAATTGAGCAATCTGATGGCCTCTGATCTGGTCAGGGTGAGCGACTCGGCGCAGGCCGTCGCCGAGCGAACTAACCCAAAGACCTCCATTCCGATCGAAGAGCACCCAGCTGGCGCCGACGCGAACTTTCGTCATCGGACTGAGATCGCCCGATCGCCGGACGGTACGGGCAGATCGGATGGTATCCGCGATCCAGATCGCGCCATCAGGCGCTTCTGCAAAATTGCTCGATCGCCCCGGCCCATAGACCGGATCGCCCAAATCGACCGGATCAACGAACTGTTTCCGTCCGGAGGGAAGGTAGACAATCCTGTCTTCCGTCACAACCCAAAGCGTTTTCTCCCTGTCAAAGTAGACCAGTCGTGCCTGTTTGCCGGGGAAATTTAATACTCTGGTTACATCAGTCCAGACCCCATTTTTGAAGCGCGCCAGGCCTTTCGCGGTACCTGCGATCAGGCTGCCGTCCTTGCACTCCGCCAATGCAAAGGTGGCCGGGAAACCCTCCCGCTCCGAGTAAGAGGTCAGATGGCCGTGCAAGAGGCGGCTTACAGTGCCAGAGAGGAACACGATCCACAGACTTCCATCGCGAGTCGCCAACAATCTCCGGATCGATTGAGTCGGAAGATGTTCTCCGGCTTGCGGCTCAAAACGCGTGAACCGAACACCATCGAAAGAAAACAAGCCGGTCCACGTTCCGAGCCACAAACATCCGTCGCTGGTCTGCGTTATGGCTACGATATCAGCCGGAGCGCCGTCCTTTTCAGTCCATGCGGTATGGACCAACTGAGTGATGGATTTCTGTGAGTCGAGCGCGAACGCAGCCGCGGCAAATAAGCACATCGTAATCCAAACGATGACGAGCCGAGCAAAGCGCCATGCGCGCGGCTGTCCTGCTCCAGAAATGTGAGTTGCAATCAAAGTGAGTTTCAATCGCGGGTTGAAGCCATTGCAGATTCATGGCGAGCGCTCAACAAATGGTTTGATTCATCCAGGGACTTCGGCTTTAGTATCCCCGAAGCCACGGCTGCAGGCCCCGGATACGGCGCGTCTTGCAAGAATGGAGTTCCAAGTGACGAGGTAGTCATGTTTAATTCCTAATCCCAGCCCTACCATATTAGACTTCGGCCCGCATACCACGCATAACGTGTTGGCGTTCGCTTTCGCAGAAGTTACCTGCTCTCCGAGTGTTTCGGCCACACGCAGGCATCAACAGCCGGTCCCAGGTTCGGCGATTCAGGCAATTGGTTGAGTTTTCGCCATTTGCCGAAAAAGCACCACTAAGAATCGATGTCGCGCCCGTTTTTCTTCAATTGCTTGTAAATGGTACTCGCCATGCATACCCGAATACTGCAGGAACGTGGATTTTCGAATCCGACAACCGATGATGAGTTGAAAAAAAGGAGCTGCCAATGTTGAGGATTGAAAAGGAGTCGGACGGACACACCACTACCCTGCAGTTCAGTGGTCGAATTCAGTCGGCTAATATCGGCGACATACAGGCTCAAATGGACGATGGGCACGTTCGCCTATTCATGGACCTGGGCGAAGTCACTCTTGTGGACGTTGAAGTCGTTCGATTCCTGAGCGAGTGCGAGGACGGGGGCATTGTATTGGTTCACTGTCCACCCTATGTTCGCGAGTGGATTCTTCGCGAGCAAACCGAAGGGGCACAGCCGTAAGTTCCGAATGGTGTGTGATTCGAGAAGGGGATACCTATTTCGCTCGCGTCGAGCGGTCCTTGCTATCAAATACTCTGTCCGCATGCCTGGGCCAACCCACCTCAAAAGGTGAATCCATCGATTCTCGGTCAGTTCTCGATTCCACACTCGTCCCCGTGGTGAGATTTCGCCATTTGGCGAGCGTGCGCCACACGGATTCGATGAAAACGCCGTCTTTTCAACAATTAGCAATTGGCAGCGGACCTGCATATCTATCTGCGAAAAGCTGACTCGGGAGGATCAATGACGGACGCATCCAGTGCGTTACAGCAATCCACCTCAAAAAGGTGATTCCATCGGTTCTCCGTCAGTTCTCGATTCCACACTCGTCCCCGTGGTGAGATTTCGCCATTTGGCGAACGTGCGCCACCACGGATTTGATGATAATGCCGTATCGTTTCAACAATTTGGCAATTGGCAGCGGACCTGCATATCTATCTGCGAAATGCTGACATCCGAAGGCAGAGAAAAGTAATTCTAATCTGCGCATTCAACTAACCGTAGAACGCCGTCGATGGATCTATCAACTTCGTCGGTTTTCACATAAGCGTACCGGAGCCAGAACTATGCACATGCTGACTTGCGCTGCAAAAGAGTCGCCTATTGAAATCACAACTGACAGCTGCGATATGTGTTTGGTTGCCGCTGCAAAAGACGGAGATCACCAGGCATATGCAGAGTTGTGCCGCCGGCATTCAAAACAGATTCTTCGAACTGTTCTACGGATTACACGCGACCTTGCGGATGCGGAAGACTCCTTACAGGAGGCATTGTTGAAGGCATACATTCACATCGGAGTATTTGAAGGAAGGAGCGCCTTCTCTTCGTGGATGACTCGAATCGCAATTAATTCCGCGTTGATGTTATCGCGAAAGAAGCGATCTCAACCTGTGTACAGCTTTGAAAGCGGTTCTGACGTGGACGATTTCAAGTTGCCTGAACCGATGGAGACCTCCTATAACCCCGAAGAGTCCTGCATTCAAAACGCTTTGGAAAATAAACTCGACCATGCCATTCGATATCTGTCCCCTAGTCTTCGGGCTGTAATGCAGATTCGGTATCGAGAAGACGCTTCAATATCGGAGATCGCGAAGATATTGGGCATCTCCGAATCGGCCGTGAAATCGCGTCTCTTGAGGGCCAGATCGAAGCTTCGGAGACACCTTCGCGAAAATTGGTGTCCGCGCTGTGAAATTGACTCTAGGACGCCGATTGCTTTACGGCCACTGTCGACGCCGCAATAAGCCAAAGCGGACTTACAAGAGAACGAGAGAACACAGATGACTTCAAATCAGTCGTTTCAGTTGTCCCCGAAGTACCGTATTCTCTGCGTCGACGATGACCTCATCGGTCTTGAACTGCGCGCCGCTCTGCTCGAAGAAGAGGGATACTCTGTGACCGCTGTTAGCTGCCCGCTGATGGCTCTGGAGCATGACGTGTCGAAGTTCCACATGGCGATACTGGATTTCGCCATGCCTGTTCTTAACGGATTCCAGCTCCTGCTACGTCTACGCGCTGCACGCGCATCTTTTCCGATCGTGTTGCTCAGCGATATGAGCCGGGATTTACCGAACGACATCCGCAGTGTGTTCTCAAGCTGCCTCGACAAAGGAGAACCGATACATTTTTTGCTGAACACCGTGCGTTCCTATCTGACTTCGATTCCGGATCCACCGGAGTGCCGCGGAATGGGCAGCGACCTTCGTCCCCTGCATGGTAGGCATGGGCTCTAGCAATTGGAAAAGCTAAGAGGTGGCGACCATGATCGATAGCTTCTACTGAATCTGATTTCGAGCGGGTTCGATCCTTCAAACGGGGACCCGCTCCTATCCAGAACTTATGGAAACCGCGCAGAAATTGCATGGAGCTTTTATGCAAGCCGACAACATCTTCAGAAGTGAACCAGACCAAGGCAAGGCCGAGTCAGAGGTGAGCAAATGTTAGGAGTATTTCTTTCTCTGTTTAAAACCGTTGATCTCTCTGCTCGTCACTTTCGTCACCGTCGAATAAGACCAAATTCATGCAGCCCGCCACAGCACCAAATCCGGTCGGATGTCTGGTACAGCAGCAGGACGAAATTCTCGCCCAAGCTCATAGGATCTGCCGAGATGACCGAAGTTTGCAGTTCCCGGCGGAGATCGAGGCAATCGTCCACAAAGCCGCTGTCATCATGCATTCGAAGGGCGACGAGTTCGCAAAGCCGATTCCTCTGGAGATGGGGAAGCCGTTTCGTGAAACGCAGCGCGAGGTCGATATTCTCGACTTCTACGCTGGGCAAGGCCGAGAGGTTTCCTACTCCTGATAGAGCGATGCGTCGGCGTGGCCCCTGTTCGCAGTGGGCGGTGTGCCCCTCGATCGTAGCCCCGAGGATCTCCAGGAAGTTGGCAACTAAGAGCTGTGAGATCTCGTCGCGGAGGAAGCATGGGCACTAGGACAAATCCATCTATTCCGTTGCGCATTGCGACGGGCATCCTTTACTTTTTGTTGTTCGTGGCGGCCTTTTGTGAAGACGGTCTCGCGCAATCCAATCCTGCTCCGCCCGCACAATCCATCGCGCTCACGCTGAAGGAGGCGGTACAGTTGGCGCTGAAGCAGAACCCGCAGGTTGTGGCCTTGCGGTTGCTTTCTCTGGAAAGCGACCGCCAACGGCAAATCTCGCGCTCCGCTCTGCTACCGCAAGCTAGCCTGACATCCACCGGACTGCTCGGTGAATACAACATCGCCTCGATCGAGCGTACAAACACGCGCACGGCCAGTGGCATCTATCAATACATCCAGGCAGGTCCAGGCTATTCGCAATCGCTCCTCAATCTTCCCTTATTTCGCAGGTATCAGATATCCGGCGAGGGCGTTCGTGAAGCACGTGCAGAAGAGGCCGTGACGCGCGAAGATGTCGCCGCGGCCGTTGTAACCCAATACATTTTGGTCCTCCGCGCATTTGCCACGTACGATGCCGCAAGAGTCCGGGTCGATCTCGCTCAGCGTCTTTACGAGCAAGCGTCGAATTTGCAGAGGACGGGAATCGGCCTGAACATCGACACCACTCGCGCGCAGGTCGAGTTGCAGAACGAACGACAGAATTTGATCGACGCGGAGACTGCGACACACACTACGAACTACATCCTGGCCGAACTGCTCGATCTTCCGCGCGACCAGGAGCCGGCGCTCACCGACAAACTGCAATTCTTCGACCTGCCTGAGTTTGAAAGAACAGCAGCCATCGACACTGCGCTGATGAACCGCCCGGAGATACAAGCGCAAGCGGCGCAGGAGCGAATCGCGCATCTGGAACAGAAATCTGCGTCGGAAGAGCGCCTTCCGCAGATCGACTTTTCCGGATACTGGCTTTACCAGGGCTCGCGCTTCAATAATGGCATTCCAGCGTACAGCTATCAGATCAACTTCAATGTCCCGCTCTTCACCAGTGGGCGGATTCATGCCGAAATTGCTCACGCAGACCTGGAGCAAAGGCGTATCGCGCAGAATCGTCAGCTCCTGGAGGCGCGTATCGTTCGCGAAGTGAAGTCTGCGATTGACGATCTTAATGCCGCACGCAAAAACGTCGACGTCGCCAACCTTGGACTCCAACTCGCGAACGATGAAGTAGCGCAGGCCGCACGCCGCTTCGCAGCAGGAGTCACCACGAACGTCGAAGTTGTCACCGCTCAGGACGCCCTGGCGCGCGCGAACTCGAACCAGATCGACGCCTTCTATCGTTTCAACCAGTCCAGAGTGAATCTGTCCCAGGCGATGGGCGACGTGCAGAACACATATGCCAAATAAAGGAACCGCTGAGGGAAAAATTGCACCGATGAGCTCACCTACTCCGCCACCAGTACCTCCACCACAATCGACACCAGCGTCGGACACGACGCCGTCCTTTCCTGCAACTGCCAGTGAAGCGATTCGCAAACTTCCTCGACTGGCGAAGTTCGTATTGATCGCGCTCATGCTTGCCTTGCTCGTGTTCTGGTACATCTGGACAGGAAGAGTATCCACAGACGATGCGCAAGTCGACGCCCACATTACGGCCGTCGCATCGCAGGTCTCCGGTTACGTCGTCGCCCTGCCGATCGACGATAACATGAACGTTAAGGAAGGAGATTTCCTGCTGCAGATCGATCCGCGCGAATACAAAGCGGAAGTCGATCAGGCCAAAGCCGCTCTGGATCTTTCTGAAGCCGAAGCGAACTCAGCCGAGCTTCAAATCGGGCTGACGCGCGACACCACGACGCACAGCACGAGCAGCGCTGAGGCACAGCGTCAATCGGATGAGGCCGACTACACCATGTCTGAGGCCCAGTTGGAACGCACCGCCACCGCAAACCTGCTTCAAGCGCAATCAGAAGTTGCCTCCAAACGCGCAATCAACGAACGCGCCCAGTCCGACCTCGAACGCTACAAGCCGCTGCTCCAAACCAACGACGTGTCGAAGTTTCAATTCGATGCCGTCGATGCCACCGCGCGGGTCGCACAAAATGACCTTGCAGCCGCCGAACAACAACTCGCCGCGGCGCAACAGAATGTCGAGATCGCGCGAGCGACTGTGAACTCGTCAAAAGCGAAAGTGGCGCGCTCGCAATCTCTCCTGCTGGAATCGAAGGCGCAAGAGCAACGGGTTCCGATCACCAAATCGACGTATAAGTCAGCGCAAGCGGCCGTCGAACGCGCCCAAGCAGTGTGGGATCAGGCTCGGCTCAATCTTGGTTACACCACAATCAAAGCGCCTATCTCCGGTCAGGTGACCCAGTTGACCGTACATCTCGGACAGTACGTTCTGCCTGGAAACCTGCTGTTCACGCTGGTGCCACTGGATCGGGTGTACATAACCGCGAACTTCAAGGAAACGCAGATGGGTCACGTGCGGCCCGGCCAGCGCGCGAAGATTCACGTCGACACCTACGATCGCGATTTCGATGGCATCGTGGACTCCATCGCCAGCGCGGCGGGCTCCCGGCAGGCGCTTCTGCCTCCTCAGAATGCCACCGGCAACTTCATTAAAGTAGTCCAGCGCCTTCCGGTAAAAATTCTGGTGAGACAGAGCCCGGACTCACGTTTTGTCCTGCGCCCGGGAATGAATGTCGAAGCTAGTATCTACACTCGCTGAGGTAGTGGGAGGGTTATGAACTATTTTGCGAACGGCAGTCCCGGAACGCGGGAAGAGGAATACGCTCAGCGCATCAACCAGTCGCTAGGCGAACTGTCGGAGAAACGCAGGCTGATTGTTCTGCTCGGCATTGGCATGGTCACCGCAGTCGAGCTTGCAAACCGGATGTCAATCAATGTCCTGCTTCCGGACTTGCAAGGCAATGTTGCGGGCAGTTCGGACGACGTCAGCTGGGTAATCATTCTCTATAACCTCGGTTTCTTGTGCTCCTTGGCGATGAGCTATTGGATGTTGCGCATTCTCGGTGCACGCCGCCACCTGCTCCTTAGCATTGCGTTGTACGCCACGGGAGCAATTGGCTGTTTTTCGAGCGCGCACAGCCTCACGTCTTTGCTCATCTCGCGAGTCATCATGGGCTTTGGCGGAGGAGCATTTTTGGTTCGCACCCTTATCCTCGCCCGCCTGATGTTCCTCGGCAAGACCCGCATCTTTGCTCTATCTTTGTTTTACCTGGTGCTTTACTCTTCAGAAATCTTCTACCCCACTGCCATGGGATGGATCTCCGATACGTTGCGCTGGAACTACGCCTTTCTGTTGGATTTCCCTTTTCTCGCTTTGGGCGTTTATCTGATCTGGAAATATGCGCCTCGGGGACATCTCTACTTACTCGGCGAGAAGGTCTACATCGATGCCTGGGGGGCGGGTCTGCTTATCATCGCGCTCGGGTCCATGCAGATTGCGCTCAGCAGAGGAGAGCGCGACCTATGGTTCCAGTCGCCTTTGATCGTGTGTTTTCTGGTCGTGGCAGTTGTGAGCTTCGCAGGTTTTCTCTGGTGGGACTGGAGGCCTGAAAATCCCGCTCCGGTTCTGAATCTGCGCACCATCTGGGGGCAACCTTCATTACGAGCCTCCGCAATGATCGTAGCGATTGTCGGCGCGATGCTGGGCGCGGATCTGTTCGTCCTGCCTCAATATCTGCGGACCGTGCAGGATTACAGCGCAACTCAGACTGGCGGTTTCATTTCGGCGTACTGTGCGGGGCTTGGAATAGGCCTGATGACTTCATTGCATTACGTAATGCCGCGGCTTGGCGGACGCAGACTGGTCGCTCTCGGCGCCGTGATGATGTGCGCTGTCTGTATCAACTTCATTTATATCTGGACGCCCACCACTCCAACCTGGCTTCTCGCGCTGTCGACCTTTCTGCAAGGGATGTCGCTGGCACCCCTGCTGTTGGGCGCCTCCACCGTTGCGACCGGTGAGGTAGCGTTCTCCGACTTGAACGAAGTTTCCACGAGTTATTTTTTCCTCCGGCAATTGGGAAACACCTTTGGCGTCACGGCCGCAACCGTCATGGTCGACCATCGCCAGACGTTGCATTCCTCCCGTCTGGTTGATGCAGCTAACCGGCTCGACCCAACGCTTCAGTCAACCCTATCGCAATACTCCAGTCTGATCGCCCGCGATGGCGGAGCAGCCAGCAATCCCGCATTGGGTGCTGTCCAGATCTTCCAGGCGAACGTGATCACTCAGAGTCGGTTGCTCTCCTACATCGACATTTACTTCGGTTTCGCCCTTCTAAGTGTCGTTGTCCTCTGCCTGATAATCATCGTCCGCCCAAAGCCCGCATCCTCACCTGTACACCCTCACATCCACCTGTAGTGAGAGACTTGTTGGGGTTTCCCGCCAGGACCCGGTTGACGTGAGCCGCTAGGACAACCATTTCAACCAGAACCAACGAACCAACCGCCGAGAAAACAATATATGCTCAACCATGCGATACGCCTTAGGTGAGTGGGAGCTGGAGAGGGGTTCAGGATGACGACCAAGTTAAGTTCGGCGCAAAACCTCGAGGTGACAAGATCGTCCGACCGGCTCGATGCGGCGGGCGGGCTTGCACTTGCTCGTGTGACGATCGGCGTGATGTTTATTTGTTTTTTGAGAATAAGGGAAAAGGCCTATATACACCGGCAGGATACACCAGCCTGATCCGCTCCTATATCAAGGCTGGCCGATCATTTACCGCATTGAAGCGTTCCAGATTCAGAGCATCATCTCTGCTCGAAGATCATTCCTGGCAAATGGGATCAGTTCATGACTTTCGCTCACAACGCGGATGAAAATGGGTATTGGCTGTTGCGGTCGTGCGCGCATGAGGTTGTCACCCCGCTGAACAAGTGGGTCAGGACCGGAGTCCAGGACTGCGCTCATTAACGCCGACCTTGTGGAGCCCTGAGGAGAGTGAAAAGCAGGTCAGCCGCTCATTCTCAGACTCGTAGTTTGGCTTGGCGCCAGATTTTCAACGCGTAGCCAGGTAGTTCAACGGCTGTCATTTCACTCATCATTTATTTCATGCAACTTAGGTAAACCTTTGGATCCGTGTGTCGTGGTACGCTGCGTGCCTTTTGAAAGAGCGAGTGGGGGAAGAAAGAAGAGGAGGCGCCGGTGCAACGATCGCGACAGCACCGCTTTCGGACAAGGTTGGTCTCGATGTGTGGCACTGGGGAACACCATAACCTGGACTATGCAGTTCCGTCGTCGCCAGCCGTGATTCTGGGATCCGACGGAAAGGCAACCAAGCGGATCAGGTTGACAAATGCTGTCACGGTGCTAAGTACATTCCACCGGTCAGGCCACCGACACTTGAGAGCATTCGCGGGCCATTCTGGGCGTCCTCGCGAGTTGGGGGAGGATCATTCGCATAACCGGAAGTTGCCCAGATTTCAGATTGGGAATGATAGCGATCACACGCCCGGAACCTCAAATATCTTCCGCATCTCTCGACGCGGTGCATTGGCCTGTGATCGTTGAAAACTCGAAATCTTTGAAAACCATCTCTAATTGGGGAGTAGACAATGTCTAAGCTGGAAATCACACTCATCCTTTGTCCGATTGATTTCTCCGAGTCGTCGGTAAGGGCGTATCGCCATGCGCTATCGGTTGCCGGGCACTATCAAGCCAAGGTGGTGGCGCTCCATGTCGTGGATCTATCCGAACATCCTTCCCTTGGCTTTGTGGCCGCTGCGGAACTCTATGCGGAGTCATGCAGGGCATTCTGCGAGAACGGCGAAGAGCAACTGCAGAAATTCGTGAAACGCCACACTCATAGCGAGATTCAGCCAGATCTCTCCGTGGAAGTGGGAAACGTCCCGGATACGATTCTTTCCTTTGCACAAGCCCAATCTGCCGACTTGATCGTCATGGGGACGCACGGACAGCGAGGGTATGACCGCTTGATGCTGGGGTCGGTGGCCGACCGGGTGATGCGTACTTCTCCACGTAATGTGCTCGTTGTGTGCAAGCCGCCGCACGAATCGACGGCCGTTGATGAGCGGGGCCACCACGTTCATCAAATGAGACGAATTCTTTTCTGTACGGATTTCTCTGAGAATTCGGAGCGGGCTTTGACGCATGCGATCTCTCTGACATCGGAATACGACGCCGAACTCACCCTGCTGCATGTGTTGGAGAAGGTCCCACGCCCGGACCGGGCGGCAGAGGCCATAGCCGAAGCGACGGAGCAACTCGAAAAACTGATTCCGGCGAAGGAGCGCAAGACTCTCAGGATTGCGACGGCAGTGCGGATTGGTAAAGCATATGAGCAAATTATTCAATTCGCCCTGGAAACGGAAATCGACCTGGCGATGATGGGGGTGCGAGGGCGCGATGCCCTGGATCTTGCGATCTTTGGTTCGACAACCCACCGGGTGATGCAGTTGGGACCCTGCCCGATCCTCGTCGCCCACGTTTAGGCCTTTGAGTGGTTCTGCACCTCACGCCAGATCGCAAGGCCACCCAAACTACGACTCGCTCGTGGCTCGGGATGTGCAGGACAGCATCGCAGGCGTCCCCAAAAAGCGTTCATGCTAAATCGTTCGGAGAGGAGATCGCGGTGATTATTGAAGCAAGCATTTCCACAATTGAAACGATGGAAGACCGCCGGTACGTGGCCATGCTTTACAAGGACGTGAAGATGCTGCGGTCTCTCTTGCACGACCAACTCACCTATGTGCACTCGAGCGGCGTTACGGACACAAAGGCGAGCTACATTGCTGGCATCGAGGCAGGGACCTGGGATTACAGATGCATACGGCGGTCGAAGCAGACGATTAAAGTGCAAAAATCGCTGGCGCTGGTTGTCAATTGCCTCTCGATGAACCTTGCGGTTGGCGGCCACCTCGTCTGCATGGAAAATCGAGATCTCGCGGTCTGGGTTTGTGAAGCGAGCATCTGGCGTCTCATCGCAGTACAGTCGAGTGCCATTGTCCCCTCTGCTAAGGTCACATCCGTTTGGGGTTCAGACGATGAAGGCGAAGGAGATCTTGGGTTTGCCTTCATCAGTCCCCGAAATCTACAAAGCTTCAATATCCAGTAGGTTCCTTGATTCCTGACATTGTTCCCATGTCGTTGTATGCCGAAATCTGAGATTCATCGTGAGAATGTTCGGTCGAACTTTCGTGATGCGCAGCATCTGGCCACTCGTCATCGCTTCGATGCTTACGATTTCCAGCTGCCGAGCAGCAAGAGCGCAGGAAGGCGCGTTACCGGCTGTAAACCTGGGGATACGAGCTTTCTGGATGGCATTGGGCTTGCCTAGGTTCCTAAACCTTAGAACATTGAACTCCGAGTTATCGGCTCAGAACCTGGTGTCAGTTTGCTCTTGTCTTGGAGCCAGAGGTTTGGCGCGTAACCAGGCAGCTCGACAGTCGCCATCTTACAGGCCACTTGTTTTGTGCAACATAGGCAATCCTTTGGGTGCGTGCTTCGTGGTACGCGACGTGCTCTTGTAAAGAGCGAGTGAGGAATAAGCAACTGTGCCTCACGCTTCCGCTGGAGATGCTCTATGAATGGGTTTTCGATTGGTACGGAGCCACTAGCCTTGAGTGAAATACCCAAAGCGGGCAAGCCGCTCAAGACGCTTTTCTTAAATCCTCCATCTTTCGAGAAATTTGATGGTGGCGCCAGCAGCCGCTGGCCTGCCACACGCGAAATCGAATCTTACTGGTACCCTGTCTGGCTCACCTATCCTGCGGGCATGCTTGAAGGGTCGCGTCTGGTCGACGCTCCGCCTCATCACATCTCGTGGCGGGAGGTCATCGCTCTCCTCAAGGAGTACGAGTTCCTTGTGCTCTTCACAAGTACTGTGGGCTGGGATGGCGATCAGGGGATGGCCGAACTAATCAAAGAAACGTATCCCGCGATCAAAATCGCCTTCGTCGGACCGCCTGTCACCACATCGCCGGATAGGGCACTCAACGAGTGCGCCGCTCTCGATTTCATCTGCCGCCGCGAGTTCGACCTCTCCATCGTCGAGTTTGCTAACGGGAAGCCCCTCAACGAGATTCTCGGGATCAGCTATAAAGACTCAAACGGCGTCATCCAGCACAATCCCGACCGTGCCCAACTTTCCCCCGAGCAACTCGATGAGATGCCTTGGGCCACTGAGATCTACCACCGCGACTTAGACGTCACCAGGTACAGCGTGCCGTTCCTCCTGCATCCTTTCGTCTCGCTTTACACCACACGCGGCTGTCCTGCGCAATGCACCTTCTGCCTCTGGCCACAGACTCTCTCGGGTCACGCATGGCGGAAGCGGTCCACCGATGACGTCGCGGCGGAGATGAAGCAGGCGAAAGAACTTTTCCCACAAGTCAAGGAGTTCTTTTTCGACGACGATACCTTCAACATTCAAAAGGCCCGCACGATCGAACTTTGCGAAAAGCTGAAACCCCTCGGCCTTACCTGGTCCTGCAACTCACGCGTCACAACGGGCTATGACACCCTCAAGGCTATGAAAGAAGCTGGCTGCAGGTTGCTGATCGTCGGCTTCGAGTCCGGCGATCCTCAAATCCTCAAGAACATCAAGAAGGGCGCCACCGTCGAGCGCGCCCGCCGCTTCGTCAGGGACTGCCATGAGCTTGGGCTCGTCATACATGGTGATTTCATCCTCGGTCTTCCCGGCGAAACCAAGGCATCGATCTGTAACACCATCAAGTTCGCCAAGCAACTCGATTGCGAGACCATTCAGGTCTCCATCGCCCATGCCTTCCCCGGCACCGAGCTCTTCGACTTCGTCGAAAAGAATGCTTTCATCACCAATAAAAAGATGGAAGATGGCGACGGCCACCAAATGGCACACATCGAGTACCCAGGCCTACCTGCCGACTACGTTATGGAAATGGTGCATAAGTTTTACGACGAATACTACTTCCGTCCTAAAAAGGTCTTCCGCATCGTCTGGAAGGCCGTTGTCAATCGTGACACACAGCGTCTTTACAGCGAAGCTCGCTCCTTTATGCAGCTCCGTGCCCAACGCAACAAAGCATCAAGGAAGCCACAATCTCAAACACTCACTCATCCCTCAGCATAAAACGCAAGGATGAAACGCAAACGAAAGTTCAACGGCTCTGGTGCAAATTGCAACCGTCACAGGCTGACCACAAGACTCTTGAACGATAGCGCGCGGCATTTACAAGAAAGCCCCAGACCCGAGAAAAGAAGTCACACGTTCGGCTAATTCGCCTCAAATGGCCTCCGGGAACAGAGTTGTCCGGGATGAGGCCCACAGGTATACAACGGAGTGTTAAGAATGGGAAGCACAACAGATGTCGCTCCAGGAAAACATGTGGTGATCGTCGGTGCAGGTTTTGCTGGCCTTCATTGTGCAATGACGCTGGCGCGCGATGAGGACGTGCGGGTCACGATCATCGACCGCAATAACTACCAACAGTTTCAGCCCCTCCTCTACCAGGTCGCCACTGGCTCACTTTCGGCCGAGAGTGCCGCCTTCAACCTGAGATCGATTTTCAGTCGGCATGCGAACGTCGATGTTCATATCTCTGAGATCGTCTCGGTTGATCCTGAGACCCGAAGCGCTACCGGGCGCAATGGCGACGTCTACCAGGGAGACTATCTCGTTCTTGCCGCAGGCACCGAAGCCAACTTCTTCGACATTCCCGGAGTAGCGGAGTACGCATTGCCGATGTACTCCTTGCGAGACGCGGAGCGTCTGCGTGGACTTGCCCCCACTTTTGAGACAAACGGTTAAGACTCGAAATCCAATGAATGGAGAGTAGAGTCATGGGTTTGTCACGCAGGCAGTTCAGCAAGGAATTCAAGCTGGCCGCAGTTCGGCGGCTG
>Ga0210386_10001436_pt1 | contig 21321 bp, 17 predicted proteins | sample IncBWH32OmetaG_FD_160091 | JGI IMG/M metagenome (GOLD analysis project Ga0210386, IMG submission 160091) | Forest soil microbial communities from Barre Woods Harvard Forest LTER site, Petersham, Massachusetts, United States - Inc-BW-H-32-O ...
TGAAACAAACAACACAGAACATGAAATGATTATAAAGAATAATTTATTCATTGTGGTTGTTTTACATTAAATAACGTTTGCTTCTACTAAAAAGCACATTTTACTACTCCTTATCCTTTTTTGCAAAATTTACAGCAGCCATAATACTCATAAGTGAAAAGCCAATAAAGAATATAATAAGTGAAAGGCAATCTTGTGCAGATATTTTAGCAGGCCGGTATAATACATAGGCTATAAGCAAATTAAACAATGCCCAAACCACGTTTACTAATGGAGATGATAATCCCTTGCCCGGAGGTTTAGCAAATGGCGTTGGAAACTTATCACCGCAAATACCCTTCACAAAATGAGGAACAAAATTTGCCAAGAAAGCACCTGCCCAAAAACCGGCCACATAATTATACCATTCCATATTACAAGCTATATTATTTGTATCACAAACCTATAAATTTTCTGCCATTCTGGCACGAAAGATTTTTAGCAAGAAATTTCATTTACAATCATTTGGCTTTCAATAATTAGCGTAATAAACAGCTAAGTATTTTAGCAAAGCTGTTCATTGTTATTTATTGTATTTATCAATGGAAATCAGTGTTGAGGAGTAAGGGATAAGGAGCAAGCATGACAAAGCTACATAAGTTAACATTTTGTAATAACATATAAATAAAATGTTTATATTTGCAGTACTGAACACCTCCTAACCTTCCCCAACATATTAGCGAGAAAAAGCGTATATTTGATACTACAATATGGACTTTGAATTAATATCAGACTTTGAACCTACGGGTGACCAGCCACAAGCTATAGAACAGCTTACCAAAGGTGTGGTTAAAGGGGTAAAAAACCAGATTTTGCTTGGTGTTACCGGCTCGGGCAAAACATTTACAATGGCTAATGTTATTGCACAGTCAAAAAGGCCCACATTGGTATTCAGTCACAATAAAACACTGGCCGCTCAGCTATATGGAGAATTCAAGCAGTTCTTCCCCAGAAATGCGGTAGAGTATTTTGTTTCGTATTACGATTATTACCAACCCGAAGCCTATCTGCCAACTACGGATACATATATTGAAAAAGACCTTTCCATAAATGATGAAATAGAGAAACTCAGGCTTAGTACTACTTCTGCGCTTTTATCCGGCAGACGGGATATTGTTGTTGTTTCATCTGTATCGTGTATTTATGGTATTGGTAACCCAGTAGAATTTGAAAAGAATGTTATTCCCTTGCAAAAGGGGCAGAAGATAAGCCGTAATAAATTACTTAATCTATTAGTTACATCACTTTATTCACGTACCGAAGGAGATTTCTCCCGAGGTAACTTCAGGGTAAAAGGTGATACCGTTGATATATTCCTTGCCTATGCTGACTATGCATTGCGCGTACAGTTCTTTGGCAACGAAATTGAATTTATGGAGACCTTTGAAGCCTCCACCGGAAGGCGAATTGAAGGAGTTGATTCAATACGAGTGTATCCGGCAAACATATTCGTTACTTCACCTGATACGCTTAACAGATCAATAGAACAGATACAAAAAGACCTGGCTACACAAGTAGCTTATTTAGAAAGCGTAGGAAAAGCCGAGGAGGCTAACCGCCTGCAGAAGCGCGTAAACTACGACGTGGAGATGATGCGGGAACTAGGTTACTGTTCGGGTATTGAAAACTATTCACGTTACTTCGACGGTAGGTTACCGGGTGCAAGGCCTTTCTGTCTGCTTGATTATTTTCCAAAAGATTATTTACTAATAATAGACGAGAGCCACGTAACTGTTCCGCAGGTAAGAGGTATGTATGGAGGTGACCGTTCACGTAAAGAAACGTTGGTAGACTACGGCTTCCGTTTGCCGGCAGCCTTGGATAACAGGCCTTTAAAATTCGATGAATTTGAAGCCCTGGAAAACCAGACTATTTACTTAAGTGCTACGCCCGCTGAATTTGAACTGCAACGTTGTGAAGGAATTGTAGTAGAACAATTAATACGTCCAACAGGTTTATTGGATCCGATCATTGAAGTGCGCCCTACCCTGAACCAGATAGATGACCTATTGGAAGAGATACATAAGAATGTAGAGAAAGATGAAAGGGTTATTGTTACCACGCTTACAAAACGGATGGCCGAAGAACTAACCAAATACCTTTCTAAAGTGGGAATACGATGCCGCTACATACACTCAGAGGTAATAACATTGGAACGTGTTGAGATATTACGTGACCTGAGATTAGGCTTATTTGATGTTCTTATTGGTGTCAACTTACTCAGAGAAGGTATTGACCTGCCGGAGGTATCGTTATTAGCCATATTAGATGCAGATAAAGAAGGCTTTTTACGTTCGGACCGTTCGCTTACACAGATAGTTGGCCGGGTGGCTCGTAATGAGAACGGGCGTGTGATAATGTATGGGGATAAGATAACAGGCTCCATGCAGCGAACTATTGACGAAACGTTAAGAAGAAGAAAAAAACAGATACAATACAACTTTGAACACCATATTACACCTAAGACCATTTTCAAATCGAAGGAAGCAATTATGGAATCGAGCAGTGTTATAGATGGATCAAAAGGCAGGGCTACCGCTGCACAAAAAATATATTTAGAGAATAAGAATGCGGCCCCAAGTATGGCTGCAGAACCAACCGCAAGTTACAGCGATACCGCACTCGAAGACAAGATAAAACGCCTGAAGAAGCAAATAGAAAAGGCAGCTAAGGAATTGGATTTCCTTGAAGCTGCCCGGTTAAAGAATGAGCTTTTGCCATTGCAAAAAGCCCTTGACGAAAGAAATAAGAAGTAAGGCTTAACGCTTTACATCCATTTCGATGTACCAACCCTCTCCTGGTGGGGAGCAGACGGAGGTGCAACTTCCTTACTGCACGAAGCAAATGCCATAGCAGCAAGCAAAACCACAACCAAGGTCAACAGGCTAAATTTCTTTGATGATTTCATATTACGCGTTTATTTTTTCGGTTTTTTGAGAAGACTTATAATCGGCAAGGAACTTTTCAAGGCCGCTATCTGTAAGCGGGTGCTTAAGGAGAGCAAGTATTGAACTAAGCGGACAAGTAGCAACATCGGCACCTACTTCAGCACATTTAATAATGTGAACAGGGTGACGGATAGAAGCCGCTAATATCTGGGTTGTGAAGCCGTAATTATCGAATATCAAACGTAATTGGGCAATCAACTCAACTCCATCTACAGAAATATCGTCTAACCTGCCTATGAAAGGAGAAACATATGTGGCACCTGCTTTAGCCGCTAACAGTGCCTGGCCAGGTGAGAATATTAATGTACAATTTGTTTTAATGCCTTTGCCGGTAAGGTATTTAATAGCTTTAACACCATCCTTAACCATTGGCACTTTTACAACAATACGTGGGTGTATGGTAACTAACTCAAGGGCTTCTTTAATAATGCCATCAAAGTCGGTAGAAATAACTTCGGCACTTACATCGCCATCAACAATTTCACATATCCTTTTATAATGAGCAAAAATCTTGTCTTTGCCTACAATACCTTCCTTAGCCATCAACGATGGGTTAGTGGTTACTCCATCCAGAACACCCAGGTCATGAGCTTCTTTTATCTGGTCAATATTAGCTGTATCTATAAAAAACTTCATACGTTAAATTTTAACTATCCTACAAAGTTAAGATATTTTTAAATCATTAGCCAATTATCGTTGATTTTAACTGAATTACGGCTAAAACCTATATAGAACTTATAGTATCGGCAGAACCTATAGCAGCCACACTTACTTTACCCACTCCTGCCTTAATAAGCTCATGTGCACAAGCTTCAATGGTAGAACCCGTAGTTATAACATCATCCACCAGTAACACATGCTTTCCTTTTAATTCAGTTGCCATTTCAACCTTAAAAATGCCTTCTACGTTCTCCCAGCGTTCATATCTCGATTTCCGGGTTTGGGTATCTGTGTTCTTTATTCTGCTTATAGCATTATGCAATATCGGTACACCCATACTTTGCGGTAAGCCTTCGGCAAAATATGCGCTTTGGTTATACCCTCTCTTTTTAAGCTTCTTTGGGTGTAAGGGTATGTATACTAAAGCATCAACCTTATTGAATACTTCAAATCCTTTCAAATCAAACCCATAATGCTTACCCAGATAAACACCAAGTTCTTTCTTGCCATTGTACTTAATTTCATGAACCAGTTCCTGAACTGTATTACCCTTTTGATAATGGCAATAGGCTGCAACCGAATCAAGCTCTACCCTACCCCAAAACACTTTTGCCAATGGGTTGTTCTGCGTTTTATGGAAATTTGTCTTCGGCAATTTGTACATGCACATTGTACACACAAATTCTTCCTTTACCCCCAATTCCTCCCCACAGCAAAGGCATACCTCAGGGTAAAACAGGCCAATAAAATCTTTTACCAGTTCCGCAACAGACATATTACTTTATACGAATTAGCTTAACAGAATAAACAGATGCAGATGTTTCTATCCTTGCAACATACACTCCCGGAGATACACTCTGCCCCTCATCATTCAGCCCATTCCATTCAATAAAGCTGTTACCCATATGTAACAGAGGAAATGATCTCACTTTCCTTCCTGTTAAATCACATACGTAGATACCCTTCACAAGCTCGTTATTAATGTTGTATTCTATCTTAACTTCATCGGTAAAAGGGTTGGGATATACGCTAACGTTACCCGAACTGAATATTGAATTTACACCTGTAAATTGAGTTTTAACCATTACTATTAAATCAACATACGGAGGCTTAGTAGCAATACTGATCTTATTATACAATGTTGATACTTGGCCCGAATCAACCGGTTTGGAAATTATATTGCTATCTATTCTGTATATATAATAATTCTCCTGATCGGTTGAACTTATGCCATTTACAGTTAAGGTATACCCATTGGCAGACGAGCAATTATCGGCAATCAGCACACCGGTTATGGAATCATTGACCGACTGTCCTGCTACAATTGACGTACCTAATGTATCTCCCCCGGTAGCTTGTAACCTGTTAGATATATTACGGAATTGAGACATGTAATAATAAGAAAGACCCGAAAAATCATAATTACCAACGGCATCGAACATACCCAGGTCTGTACCATCGGTACGGTAACGTAATAGCTTAAATACATTTGTTTGCTGGTAGTAGCTAAGCGCGGCAATAGTACTGGCTGCAATATAAGGGTCATTGCGCCAAACATAGTAGTTATTGGCGGCGTTATAGTAGTAGTTGTTCCATTCGCTTACAATACGTTCAGTATTGCCAAGTCCGTGAATAGCCAGTATTTGTTTAGCCAGATTATCGTACCTAACAAAATCGTAGGCATTGAACGTATGGTAATAGTGATAGGAAAAGAAATCGAAAGGCAGCTTTTCCTTGCTTACAGAATCGAGAAAGGTATAGAGAAAACTTGTACTGGTTAGGCCTGCAATGGCAGGACCACCAACCCGTAAGGAAGTATCAGCGCTTTTCAATGCCTGGCTGCTAAGGCGATACAATTTTATGTACTGGTCAACGGTTCCGTTCCAGCCAAGGTCGGGCTCGTTATATATTTCCCAATACTTTATATTGAAATAAAAGCCACTATCCCATCCCTGGTTATAGTGTTTCATTATTTGCTGGCACACTTGTGCCCATTTATTATAGTTATATGGTGGGTTATAAAGTGCCCTGTTTATAGTACCGCTTTCGCCAAGCCTGAAATAAACCTTAGAGCCTGCATTTACAATAGCCTTTATTACCGAATCTGTCAAAACAAAATTATATGCTGAAGAATCAAGCGCACTTTTAGATGTATCGGGGAAGATAACATGCATGTCGCACGGGCCTTCAAAATCGTGTGTTCGAACAAAATCCATGCCCAATTGCTTAAACTGCGGAGTAAGGTTGAGAGTTGAAACTGTAGGATCTATCGGACCTACATTCGTTGAGGTAAAAGGGTTTATAGTTGTCCCTGTCAGAGAGTTCAACCCAACACTAAACTGGTGATATGAAGTATCTGTTAGTTCTATTAGTGAAACATCATCAAACCATGCTGTACCATTTGTAGCACCTAATGCTACCATAAGCTGTATAGTATCAGAGCCCTGCGGCATATAAAACCTGAAATTCACTTCCTGCCAATTATTTGTACCTGTCAATATTGTTCCGCTTTCTCCATATAAGCGCTGTCCGTTAAGATACAGTATCAGATATTGATCGGCTCCGCCATTTACTACGGAATCTGTTTTGATAAAACAATCGAAAAGATAATGCCCGCCTTTCTTCAATACAAAGGGCTGAAACACAACCCCGGTTTGAGCTGCAGTATCGTGATTCACTTTTATTCTCATACTGTTATTGCCCGTATGAGAAACGGTATTATCTACCTGCGTGGTTACAAATGATGGGCCGTTTGTATAAAGAGACCACCCTGTAACACCATTTTCAAAACCCGGATTAAGTACCAGGTTCTGGCCTTTGCCTGATAAGAAAGCAAAAATAAAAAGGGATAGTACAAGTTTTTTCAACGGAATGTGCTTTACTATACAAATATAGTACTTGCTTTTATCTTCCGAAAACCTTGATCGAGTTCTTTGTGGTAATATCTGCTATTTGCTCAATTGGCAGGTTATAAATAATTGAGAGCTTTTCAGCAACATAATATAGATACGAGCTTTCGTTACGTTTACCCCGGAAAGGTACAGGAGTCAAATAAGGAGAATCAGTTTCCAGTACTATGTACTCTAAGGGCACCTGGGTAAGAACCTGCGGTAAAGTACTGTTCTTATAGGTAACTGTTCCGCCAATGCCCATCATAAAGCCCCCAAGTGCAATTACCTTTTTAGCATCTTCAAGTGTACCCGAAAAGCAGTGAAATATCCCTTTAAGTCTATCGTCTTTCATTTCTGTGACTATTTCCATCACTTCATTGAACGAGTTGCGGCAATGAATAACAATCGGCAACCCTAATTCCTTTGCCCACTCTACCTGTTTACGAAAAGCTTTCTTTTGCTGTTCGGCATAGGTTACATCATGGTAAAGGTCTATACCCATTTCGCCAATTGCATAAAACTTTTCCTTATCTAACCATTCCCTCACTATTGCCAATTGGCTTTCATAGTCATTGAAAACTGAACAAGGGTGCAAACCCATCATGGGGAAACAATTATCTGGAAACGCCTTACACATAGAAAGCATTGGTTCTATACTTTCCGCATCAATATTAGGAAGGAACAAACGGGTAATACCTTTTTCCACAGACCTGTTTATCATCTCTGCCCTGTCGGTATCGAACTCAGTGGCGAAAATATGAGTGTGCGTATCGGTAAGCTGCATTAAGCCGAAACGGGTTGTTTGAAGAATGCCTTAAGTTTCTCAATACAAAAATCAACTTCTTCTTTGGTATTGTATTTACTGAAAGAGAAACGTATTACCGGGCGTGATTCTACATTCTTACCAAGTGCTTCAATTACGTGTGAGCCTTGCATGCTACCGGAAGTACATGCACTACCAGCAGAACAGGCAATACCATTTATGTCAAGTTTCATTAAAAGCATCTCTGCATCTTCTGTTGGTGGAAACATAACATTAAGCACAGTATAAAGAGAACGGCCCTTTGTATCGCCATTGAATTCAATACCCGGTATAGTACTTTCCAGTTTCTGGATCATGTAATCCTTAATACCCTGAATGTGCGCACCATGTTCTTTCATTTCCTTATGGGCTAATTCCATTGCCTTACTTAAGGCAACAATGCCAGCTACGTTTTCAGTTCCGCCGCGCATATTACGTTCTTGCGCTCCACCATAAATAAGCGGATGTATCTTTAAATTCCCATTCACATAAATAAAACCAACCCCTTTCGGGCCATGGAACTTATGTGCTGCGCCCGCTATAAAATGAACTTTAGTCTTTTGCAGGTCAATTGGGTAGTGGCAAACAGACTGAACTGTATCGCAATGAAAAATGGCTTCATATTTAGCACATAACTCACCTACTTCATCTATTGGTAACAGATTACCTATTTCATTATTCGCATGCATCAATGATACCAATGACTTAGGATGTTCTTTCAATAATCTTTCCAGGTCCTGCATATCAATATGGCCGTCCTTCTTGATCTTTACAAAGGTTGCCATTACCTTACCTGCTTTTACCATTTCATCAATACTATGCAATACAGCATGGTGTTCCAGCGGGCTCGATATAATATGCTTAATGTTATATGCATCAATAGTTGAACGAATAGCCATATTATCTGCTTCAGTTCCACCCGATGTGAAAAATATTTCGGATGGAGATGCGTTAAGGTAGGTAGCCACAGCTTTTCTTGCTTTTTCAATTAAAGCTTTGGCTTCTCTGCCATACGAATGAATAGAAGAAGGATTACCGAACTTACTGCCCAGTATATTAACCATTTCTTTAAGTACTTCCGGGTCTATTGCGGTGGTAGCTGCGTTGTCGAAATATACGTTCATGCTATTATTAATTTTACAGTCTTATCTTTGTACCTATGATAAACAAGAAGCGCAAAGTTAGTCATTTTACAGCTATTTTTCTAATCCTTTTTTGCAGCTATGCGCCGGCATTTGCTCAAAAAAACAAGGTAGACTATACCGATACCCTGCGCCTGATGTATAAAGACCATACCTACCGCAACACTGTAAGGACAGTGCAACTGCACCAGGTGGGATGGAAATTCTCACCGCCTATAATAGAACTTAACTCAAGCCAGCGCCTGCAATTGGAATTCGATGATCTGGATGGGGATATTAAATCGTATTACTACACTTTTGTGCATTGCGATGCTGACTGGCAACCAAGCGATATTAATCCGTTTGATTACCAAAAAGGGTTCCGCCAGGATTTTGTAAATAACTACACCACATCTTCACTTACACAACAGCCTTATACCCATTATACTGTCACCCTACCAAATAAGAACATGCAAATGACCGTTTCCGGGAATTATTTGCTCGAAGTATACCTTGACAATAATCCGGATAGTGTGATCATAACACGTCGTTTTATGGTTTATGAAAAAGACCTTACAATTCACGCAAGAGAAACAAGAGGAATAGGCTCAGGCTTGTTTACCAAACAAGAAATACTGTTTACTATTAATACTTCACATTACAAAATAGAGGATCCCTTCCAGGCTCTTAAAATCTTCATATTACAAAACAATAGGTGGGACAATTGCATAAGCGGACTGCAACCTCAGTTTGTTACCGATACAGCCCTTCAATATCTTTCTGATTTTGGAAACAGTTTCGATGGCGGAAATCAGTTCCGAAATATTGACATGACAAGCTTCCGCCTGATAAGTGAACATATACAACGCTTTGTTCCAAATCACGATTATACTGAAATAGAGCTACATAAAGATAAGCCGAGAGCAACAGAGCCGTACATATTCCAGAATGATATCGATGGGAAATTACTCATATTGAATAAAGATGACGACAGCACAAACAGTGCCACTACAGGTGACTATGCATTGGTACACTTCTTTTTGAAGATGGATACGGCCTGTACAACGGGCAACTTATACATTTTCGGTGAGTTAAGTGATTGGCAGTGCAAAAAACAATACAGAATGCATTACATTGACAGTCTGCAGGAATATGTTGCTGACCTTTATCTAAAGCAGGGGTATTATGATTACCAATATGCATTTTTGGCCGATCATTCCAATGTAGCTGATGTTACTCCTATAGAAGGTAATCATTCTGAAACTGAAAACACTTATACCATTTATACTTATTACAGGCCACTCGGAATTTATTACGACCAGTTAATTGGCATACAATCCTTCCAGGCACCTAGTAATTAAACTTATTCGGCCACCTTCAGGTCGGTCATTGGGCAAATACCCCATATGGTACGCCTGTCAGGATGTGAACCGTTAGAATTTGTCATAATTGAACTGACACTGTGGGTTATATCATATATAAGCCAGCCAGAGGCAGTTACTTTTTTGCCTACAAGTTTATCATTTATGTAGTCAGCAGTCCAGTCTTTGTTAAGTGTTCTGGAATATGGCATTATAACAATGGCTATACAATCTGCTGTACGGGTATTCTTATCAAGTGGTGTCGGAGACAGGTAAAGGTTTGTACTATATTTTGTTTTGTCTTCGGTAAAACAATTACACGATTCCATGCTATTATCATACGCCCTGAATACATAACCTGTAATAGCTCCGGCTTTATCTTCATTCCAAAGTGAATCATCTTTACTGTCATACATTCCTTGTATGGTCACACTCTTATCGTAATCACCTATTTGAGGAATGCTTTGCCTGTTCTTATGCTTGTTTACATTCTTTTCTCTTGGTTTCAGTACCGCTTCTTTACCTTTCTTCGGATTTGCCTTTCCCTCAGCAGGGCACTCATCACCCTTACCGGTTGTAAACGAATAGGCCGCTACGATAATAATTCCCAGGCTCAGTGCTAAGATCAGTTTTTTCATATGCTTTTATTTACCACAATTATATGCAATTTTCCATTATATAATCTGACCTGTTGATATCATACGAATATTTACTTTTGCCTCGCTATTTTAATGAACTATCTTTATGCTCGAATTCAAGAGAACCACATCTGCATCAACCGACTTCAGGGAACTTATTAAGGCACTGGATAAAGACCTGTGGGATCGCTACCCGAATGTGCAAGGCGAATACACAAAACATAACAGTGTAGAAAAAATAGATACTGTAATTGTTGGTTATTTGGATGGAAAACCTGTTGCTTGTGGTTGTTTTAAGGAATTTAATGAAGAAAGTGCAGAAATGAAACGAATATTTGTTTTACATGAACATAGAGGAAAAGGAATAGCAACGGCTTTGATGAAGGAATTGGAAAACTGGGCCAAAGAGTTTAATTATTCAAATTCAGTTTTGGAAACAGGAACTCTACAGGTAGAAGCAATTCCATTATACAAGAAAATTGGGTATTCAGTTATTCCGAATTACCCACCCTATGTTGGAATGGAGTATAGTGTATGTATGAAGAAAACGCTGTGACTATTTGGCCACGTACATAACTTCCTTAACAGCTTTCACCAACTTAGGCACATTTGGCAATGCAGCCTCAATAAGGTTTGGAGCATAAGGCAGTGGCACATCAGCACAGGTAACACGAAGTACAGGAGCATCTAAATAATCGAATGCATCCTTTTGTACTTTAAATGCAACTTCGGTAGCTATAGAACCCAAAGGCCATGCCTCTTCAAGTATAACAAGGCGGTTGGTCTTTTTAACAGAGTTTATAACAGTAGCGTAATCAATAGGGCGTATAGAACGCAAATCAATAATTTCAGCAGAAATACCTTCTTTTTCTAATTCAATGGCAGCAGCCAAAGCCACTTTCATGATCTTACCAAAAGATACTATGGTTACATCTTTCCCTTCACGCTTAATATCGGCAACACCAATAGGAATAAGATATTCTCCTTCAGGTATTTCGCCTTTGTCGCTGTACATCTGTTCCGATTCCATGAATACAACCGGGTCATTATCGCGTATAGCAGATTTCAATAATCCTTTGGCATCAGCAGGGTTAGATGGCACTATTACTTTTAACCCAGCACAGTTAGCATACCAGTTATCAAAAGAGTTCGAGTGCTGTGCACCAAGCATACCGGCAGAACCGGTAGGTCCACGGAATACTATTGGCATCGGCAATTGCCCGCCAGACATTTCGAGCATTTTAGATGCTGAGTTAATTACCTGGTCAATTGCAACTAAAGAAAAATTAAAAGTCATGAATTCGATTATAGGACGCAATCCATTCATGGCTGCACCTACTCCGATGCCCGTAAAACCAAGCTCAGCAATAGGTGTATCAATAACACGGCGAGCACCAAATTCATCAAGCATACCTTGACTCACTTTATACGCTCCATTATATTGAGCTACTTCTTCACCCATCAAAAACACGCGCTCATCGCGGCGCATTTCTTCTGACATTGCTTCACGTAAAGCTTCACGAAATAATACAGTCTTCATACTATGTCTTTTGTAAGGTTCAAAGGTAAGAAATTTACCCCGTTTGTAACAAATGCCTAGTCGTATAGTTCGAATTTAATGACTTTCTTATCATAACCCATAGCTTGTAGTTTGTCACGTGCCTCTTTTATCATGGCTTTCCAGCCACAGAGATAGAACAGGGCGGGGCGCTTATCGGCATATAGTTTTTCATATATGGCATGTACATAACCTTTCTCACCAGTATACGCAGGGTCATCTTCCCGAGACAATACAGTTGTATAATGAAACCCGGGCAAGGTCTTTGTCAGATCCTCCATCTCAGTCCGATACAAAAGGTCCTTCTGGTAACGACTTCCGAATATCAGATGTATGTTGCCATGTGGCACATTTCTGTTCTTTATATCGTGCAAAAACGCCCTGAAAGGAGCAATACCTGTACCGGTGCAAATCATGCAAATATCAGTCTCAATATTAGTAAAAGCAGGTTGCATAAACTTACCTGCAGGCTGTGATAAAGGCAAGTGTGAACCTACTTTTATGTTATTGAAAAGGTATGGGGTCCCGAGGCCTTGTTCATTCAGTGATATAAGCAGTTCAAGTTCATTCGTTGCATTTGGGGCAGAAGCGACGGAATATGAACGTGTCTTTATCTTTGAATCAATAGGCAGGTCGAGCATTACAAATTGTCCCGCACCATATTTAAAATCCTGCACTTCAGGTATTTTAAAAAAGAACCGTCTGGTATTATGCGATTCATCAATAATCTTGGTTACTTCAGCAGTATAAAAGTGATATGGCATATTATATTTTCTTCAGTATTTTTTCGGTTGTTTCAAGCATTTCTTCAGTAAAATCAAGGTGTGTAACCATACGTACCATTTGAGTACCCATTAAGGAAACGAGTATGTTCTCTTTTGCCAATTCAGCAACAAACTTAGCTGAAGGCATTTTATCGGAAAGGTTAAATATTACAATATTAGTATCAACAGGTAACACACTATCAATATAGCTTTTACCCTCCAATAAACTGCCTAAATGCTTAGCTCGTTTATGGTCGTCTTTCAGGCGCTTTACATTATTATCTAAGACATAAATACCTGCAGCAGCAAGGTACCCGGCTTGTCGCATTCCTCCACCTAACAGCTTACGTATTCGGCGTGCATTGGCAATAAACTCTTTAGTGCCTATTAATACTGATCCTACCGGTGCACCTAAGCCTTTAGAAAGACATATGGAAATAGAATCGCATACCTTACCATACTCCAAAGCATCCTCATTGGTTTCAACCAGTGCATTGAATATACGGGCGCCATCCATGTGCAACTTTATCTTGTTATCAGTACATACCTTAGCAATCTCCTTTACGTTCTCAAGTTTATAATAGCTTCCTCCACCCTTGTTACTGGTATTTTCAACCACAACTAATGTAGTACGTGGTAGCCAGTCAGCATCCGGATGAAGCGAATCACTTAATTGTTTAGCTGTAAACCTACCCCTATCTCCTTGTATTAACCTTGGCTGTACACCCGATGTAAATGCAACTCCACCACCTTCAAAATTATATACATGGGCCGTAACATCACACAATAACTCATCTCCCGGTTGGGTATGCATTTTAATAGCTATCTGGTTAGTCATGGTACCCGAAGGGCAAAACAAACCGGCCTCTTTACCAAATATGGCAGCGGCTTTCTTTTCGAGCTCAATTATAGTGGGGTCTTCGTTAAATACATCATCACCTACCTTGGCATTGAACATATATTTCAACATCTCAGGTGTCGGGCGTGTTACGGTATCACTTCTCAGGTCTATTATCATATAGGTTGCTTTTGAGAAGGCAAAGTTAGGGTTTTAAGCGAACGCGATTATTCGAGGCTTTTTTATAGATTTGATGCAAATATTCATTCGCCACTTTGAACTATTACTTAGTTGTTTATGCCGTTATAGCTGCTTTTATAGCATGGATTTGGATTGACTATTACAGATTGATTGATATTTACGGCAAACAAGACCTGAAATATATTCTGCTTATTTTTTTTCTCGGAGCAAGTTCTGTGTTGCTGGTATTAGCAGCAGACAAATTACTTTTCCCAAAAACCCACTTCGACATTAGTGGCATTAATATCGATAATTTTCTCAATTGTGTTTTTCGAATAGGCCTTGTTGAAGAAACGGCAAAAGCCATTCCTTTCTTCATAATACTGTTAATTTTCAAGAAACAAATTACTGAGCCAATTGACTACATAGCCTTTATATGCTTTTCTGCTCTTGGCTTTTCTGCGGCAGAGAACGTTTTATATTTTTACGATTCCCCGTCATCAATAAGTGCACGAGCCATTACCAGTACTGTTGGCCATATGTTCTTTTCGTCTGTTATTGGTTACGGAATGGTTGTTATGAAATTCAAGAACAAAAAATTTCAACCGTTTTTATTCATTGGATACTTATTATTAGCTGCGCTGGCACATGGCTTCTATGACTTTGGAATATTAAGCGATACAGGTTTTTTGGGTGGCATCATGACTCTCGCCTTTTTCTTTTATTTCATCTCTGTATTTGTTACTATTATTGAAAATGCCTTGAATCATTCAAGTTTCTTCACTTACAAAAAAAATGTAAATAGCAATAAAGTATCAACCAGGCTACAGATATACTATGTAATAGTAATAGTTGCAAAGCTTTTGATCGTTGGATATATAACAACTTTTGAGAAAGCATTTAAGGCACTACCAAGTGAAATTTATGTAACTGGTACAATTATCATTATTATTACAACTCGTCTTAGCCGTATTAAATTAATTCAAGGCAGGTGGCAGCCCATTAGACTTGAACTCCCGTTTATGGGTATACCCTTATTTGGCCCTTTTATTGTAAAGGGAGAAACATCATCTGAAAACTACTTGGGCTTTTATTATGAAGAATACTTCACCGTATGCCCCATATCAAAGAACTTACACCTTGGAAGAGAAAGACTTGGATATATCGAAAAAAAACTGTTCCTGAAAGATGATGATACTTTCTTTCTTGCAAAAGTATTCTCCGATGCTACAAAAGAAAAATTCGAATACATGCTTATGCAGGGAAAAACAAAAGGGAAAACATTGGTATCAGACAAATACCCTATGATTGGGCTTTTTAAGGTTGACGATCTTACAAAGATAGAGGATACTACAAAGTCTGCCGGCGACTTTAAATTTATAGAATGGGGGTACGTAAAGCCTATTCAGGAAAGCACTAAATAAGCACCGCCACTATTCCTGCAACTATAAGTATACCGAAGCTTACAAATAATTCTTTACGTAGTGATTTATCGCCAAGGCTTACAGCATACATCATCTTAAGTAGGTTATTACTAGTAGTAGCATTAAGAACGGCAATGGTGATTATTGATGAATCTATCACCATTTTACCTTGAAACAAATTAATTATAAAAGGGTCAACATCGGTTACACCCACTATGTAAGCCAGTACACTTACACCATGCCCGCCATAATTCTTAATAACAAACTGGGTTACAATTGCAAAGACAATAAAAAGGCCACCAAATAAAAGTGCCGTTTTAAATTCAAGCGGGTTTTGATGTACTGATGTAGCAAGAGCTTCATTTTGTTTGGTAACTACAGTTTTTTTTATCTTAATAAAATAGACGGCAATTAATAAACTGATGAGAGTGAGTCCGGCAAAGTCGGGCAAAAGTTTCATTGCTATATCTGGGTTAAAGAACAAAGCAAGCAGGAATATACGAAGGTACATCATAGTTAAGGCAAGGAACATTGCACCAATAATACGGTTGCCAGCTACATCCTCTTTACTTTTACGTGCAAGTATTACAGTTGTTGAAGTACTACTATATAGCCCACCAAGTATTCCTGTAAGTAATATACCTGTATCAGGGAATACGAATTTGCGGAGTAGGTAACTAAAATAAGAAATGCTTGAAACAACAACTATTGCCAGCCAGCACTTATAAGGAGAAACATTGATTATGTCTGAAATGGGTGCATCCGGAAGTAGTGGTAGTATAATACCTGCCAATACAATAAACTTAGCCAGAGAAATAAATTCATCATTACCGAACTGAGCTGTGAGCTTACGTAAACTCTCCTTTACCTCGGTAACAACCAGCACAATTACAACAAGCAATAGCACCAATGCTCTATTTTGCGTGCAAACAAAGGGGCCGAGACAATATGTAATAAGTGCTGTTATAAGAGAAGTCATACCAAAAAGCTGGTGCGCCTTCATTTTTTGGTAATAATAAAGTGCCAGTAGTCCGCCAATAACTATACCACCTACTGCAAAAGGGATAAGGTTTTGCGGGCTGATTATGTATAATATAAAACCAGCTATTCCAATCAGCGTAAACGTTCTGTCGGTTCCAAATATACTTTCCGGGGCTCTATCTAAAGAGCGCCTCCGTTGTTCCAGCCCAATGAGTAATGAAAATACAGTAACAAGAACAAACTTAAAAAGGTCAGGGGGTAATTGTTCAAAAATATCTTTCATTTATGGGAGAATCTTCCGTAAATATAGAACGATTTATCGAGGGTATTTCATTTTTAATGATTTCATGGCATCCAGCAACTCTTTTGCCACTATATAGTTGCGGTACCATTTCTGGTCTGCTGGAACAATTATCCAAGGCAATTTGGGTCCGCATTTTTCAAATATTTCCTCATATACCTCCATATACCCATCCCAATTGTGCATTTCTCTTTTATCTGCGGGATCGTATTTCCATCTCTTTTTAGGATCGGTCAACCTTTCTTTTATTCTTTCATCCTGCTCTTCCCTCGATATATGTAGAAAGAACTTCAATATTACTGTTCCTGATTCTAAAAGCCCCCGTTCGAAATTATTTATCCTGTCGAATCTTTTTTCTACCAGCTCTTTATCCAGTGTTTTATGTACCGATGGAACTAAAATATCCTCGTAGTGTGAACGGTTAAATATCTGAATCATTCCTTTAGCAGGAGCATGTTTATGTATTCTCCATAAAAAATCGTGTCCCATTTCTTCTTCAGTAGGCGCTTTAAATGCTTTTACCATTACACCCATTGGATTCATTGCAGAAAACACATGGCGCACCGTTCCGTCTTTCCCTGACGCATCAGACCCCTGAAGAATCACTAACAAGCTATGTTTCTTTTCAGCATAAAATAAATTCTGCATTTCGAATATCTGTTCCTTAAGCTTTTCGGTTTCCTTTTCGGTTTCCTTTTTATCGAACTTAGGGTCAGCTTTAGTATTTTCTTTACTTAGTTTCATCATTATATCTGTTTAACCTATACAAATGTAAACATAGCTTACATAAAGGACAAGCAAAATAAGGCAAACAGCTAAAATCCTATATTTGCACCATCTTTTATATAGTCCAATGAAACTAAACAACTACCTGGCAGCAATATTTGCTATTGCATTTGTACCAGTAATGGCTCAAAGCACTTCTTCTGATTCAACAAAGCCGTCATTTCCCCATAAAATGCGTGATGGCTTTATTGGCGGAGCTTTTGTTTTAGGTAATTCAAATAAAGGTTCAGAGGTAATATATGGACAATCAAGAGAATTTATTGTTGGTGGCGGATTTGGATACAGATTTGCTAAATGGAATGATATTGGAGTTGATATTTATTATAAATCAACTGATTTTTTTCTAAAACAAGATAGTTCAAAAACATTACCCAATAACATATTGCACAATTCAGAAAAAGTAAGCTTTGATAATTTCGGGGGCAAAGTATTCGATCGCTTTTATAAAGGCAAAATGTTCCTTGATGGAGGGGCATATCTTGATTGGGTTATATATACTAAGCATATTTCCTGGGATAATAATGGGGTAGCTAATATTTCAAGCGGTTCTTCGACCAAAACTATTGACAGACAATTAAAATTTACTACCCCGACTAATTACGGTTTAACTTTCAGGTTAGGCAGTAAACAAGGCGTTGCCTTATATTTTAATTATAGACTTTCAAATTACTTTAAATCAACCACTTCCTATACCGAATTACCCGTTTATACGCTTGGAATTGCGCTAGGTGCTCATCAGTAAAAGTTTGTTTAGGTTCGCATTGATTGATATTGTACATTCGTGCAATACAATTCAACGGCTTCTAAATAAAGCCTCTAAACAATTCTAAATGAAACGCTTATCTCTTTCTTTTCTTTCGGCAATTTGCCTTATAGTTTTATTTGCTGCCTGCAACCGTAATGGAAAACTTTCCATTAAAGAAGTCAATTTTCCAAATGGTGAAGTACAGATACAGCAATCACTGGTATTCACTCTTTCGTCCAATGTGGTTACAGACTCATTATTATATAAAGCCGATAGCACACATTATTTAAATTTCAGCCCTGCTGTGCAAGGTGTATACGAATGGACTGGCCGTAACCAACTTACTTTCTCCCCATTTCAATCGTTTTTACCCAGCACTGAATACAAGGTAACGCTTACTAAGAAGCTATTGAATCACAGTAAAAAAAGCATGCCCATTGATGATAAAGCCATTACATTTCACACTCCCTATTTAAAGCTTGCTAATGTTGAAACTTTCTGGACGCTTAAGAACGGCAATGCTTCTTCAGGAGTATACGTTGGCGTAAATCTTGATTTTAATTACGCTGTTTCACCTTCATCTATACTCCAGAAATTAAAGCTTACGCAAGACAAAACGTTGGTGCAACCTGAGCTTGTATCAGCAGATGATGGCATGCAGGTAAAGCTTTTATTTAAACCCGTTGATGGGGAGAAATATCCATGTGCTTTATCGATAGATATTGATAAAGGTGTTCGTTGCGTAGGTAGCAATAAAGAAACAGAACAGGCCATTAATTACCTATCTCAAATTCCTCCAAAAGATCAATTCCAGGTAGAAAGCGCATTGCCTGTATTCCAAAATGGCCAATCATATATAAACGTTACAACCACGCAACCTGTAGTTGCAGAAAATATTGACCAGTATATTTCGTTTAAGCCCGAGGTTAAATTCAAGGTAACTACTACAGGTAACGGATTTAACATAACAGGCGATTTTTCAAACAAAATCGATTATACCCTTACTATTTCCGGAAAGCTTAGAAACATCTTCGGAATTGAATTAAAAGACGATTACAATGGTTCAATTCACTTTGGCACGCCCCCACCATACATAGCTTTCTCCGATAAGAATAGCATTTACTTATCTTCTCAAGGTAACAGGAACATTGGAGTTCAAATTATTAGTGTACCTAAAGTAAGACTTACTGTTTATAAGGTGTATGAGAATAATATCTTACATTATCTGCGTCGCGGACAACAATACCAAAGCTATGGAAGCTACAACTATAATAGTGAAGGTGATGGAGAAGATGGGGATGATGGCTATCATTATACCGATGACTATACTGCTGACACAACTTTTGGAGATGTAATTACCCGCAGAGATATTAGCACAACAAGTTTGCCAATGACCGGTATGACCTCCCTTCTCAATATTACTCCATCCGATATTCAAGCTGATAATACACGCAAGGGAATTTACATGGTGCAAGTGCAGGATAAAAAGAAACCATGGATACAAGACAGTAAGCTGTTGGTTGTATCAGATATTGGAATGATTGTAAAGAAAGGACAGAATAATATTTATGTGTTCTGCCATTCAATATTGACGGGAAACAAGTTATCAGGAACCAAAATAACCTTTGTAAGTGATAATAACCAGGAGATATATAACGCTACTACCGATGGTGATGGTATGGCAACCTTTGAATATGATAGGTCTAAATATCCGGGTAAGGATGTTGTAGCCATAATAGCATCAAGCGGCTCTGATTTTTCATTTATGAATTTACCGGATAACACCATTAATATGTCTCCTTTCGATATTGGTGGGAAAACTACCACCAACGTACCGTATGATGCCTATATGTATGGTTGCCGAGACCTATATCGCCCTGGAGATACTATTAACATCAACAGCATTGTACGTACGTTCGATTGGAAAACATTGAAAGATGTTCCTGTTAAGTTTAAAATAACTATGCCGAATGGTAAGCAGTTACAAGAGCTAAAAGGCAAACTTGACGAAGAAGGTTCATGTGCTATTTCTTTCAATGTGCCTTCCGCAGCTATGACTGGTGCCTATAATATCACTATGTATTCAGGTAATGATGTGCTTTTAAAATCACAATCATTTATGGTTGAAGAGTTTATGCCGCAACGGATAAAGGTTACCGTTCAAAGTGATGCAACACAATATGATATTGGGCAGACAGCTAAGATTTTTGTACAGGCTAATGAATTATTCGGCCCACCTGCTGCAAACAAGAACTACCAATCTACGCTCGATCTTAATTTTACTCCTTTCTATTCAAAGAATTTCAGCGATTATACTTTCTACATTACCCGTCCTAACAGCATCACCTTCGAGCAACAAACGGCGGATGGAAAAACGGATGATAAGGGCGCCGCAACCATTGAATATACCATACCTGATCAGTCGAATGTTGGTTTATTGACTGGTAAGAGCATTGTAACTGTATTCGATGAGACCGGTAGGCCAGTGAATCGTGAAGTTGATTTTAAAGTATATACTCAGAAAGTATTCTATGGTATAAAGAACTTTGATACCTGGGTTGGAACTGACAAGCCATTAAATGTAAACTTTGCTGCTGTTGATAAAAACGGAAACGCATTCTCCGGTTCAAATACTGCATACGTTCAGGTAATAAAGCATACTTGGGAAACAGTATTGACTAACAGTTACAATTCGTACCGCTACCAATCACAGGAAGTTAACCATACCATATTCTATAAAGAAACTCCTTTCCAGAATGGCAGTGCAGGAATTTCTTTCACCCCTTCTGAGTCTGGGGAATATGAAATACGTATTATGCCTTATTCAGGATGCAGTTCGTATGTGTCATCATATTTCTATGCCTACGGTTCAGGTAATACACAATACAATTCATTCCAGGTGCAGAAAGAAGGTAATATTCAAATTGTGGCAAAACAAGCCTCTTACAAACCTGGTGAAGAGGCAAGCTTACTTTTCAAATGCCCTTTTGACGGAGAATTGATTGTAACAGTCGAGCAAAATGAAATGCTCGAGAAGTATTTTGTGCATACTGACAATAAAGCAGCCAGCCTCAGTATTCCTATCCGCAAAGATGATTTGCCGGGAGTATATGTGTCTGCATCACTAATTCGCCCTTTAAGTGACAATTCTATTCCACTTACAATTGCCCGCGGATTTATTCCTCTTAAGGTTGAAGATATGGAAAATAAATTGGCCGTGCAGATAAACGCAGTGGAGACAACACATTCCAAAACGAGCCAGACAATACATGTAAAAACTGTAC
>Ga0210386_10001437_pt1 | contig 21317 bp, 17 predicted proteins | sample IncBWH32OmetaG_FD_160091 | JGI IMG/M metagenome (GOLD analysis project Ga0210386, IMG submission 160091) | Forest soil microbial communities from Barre Woods Harvard Forest LTER site, Petersham, Massachusetts, United States - Inc-BW-H-32-O ...
TCTCGTCGTGCTCATCGGCGATATCGCCAGTGATCGTTTCGATTAGGTCCTCGATCGTCACCAGCCCGTCGATGCCGCCGTATTCGTCCACCACCAGCGCGAGCAACGTGCGCGCCTGGCGCATCTGCGCCAGCAGGTCGAGCACCGGAATCTGCGGCGCCACCATCAGCGGGCGGCGCAGGATCTTCTCGATCGAGAATGCCTCGGACCGACCGACGAAGGCGAATAGATCCTTCACATGGATCATGCCAATGATGTCGTCGAGCTGCTCGCGATAGACCGGCAGGCGGGAATGGCCTTCCAGGCGGATCTGCTCGACCGCTTGTTCCAGGGTCAGATCGGCGCGGATGGCGACGATGTCGGCGCGCGGGATCATCACGTCATCGGCACAGGTCTCGCGCAGCCGCAGAATGTTGTTGATCAGCGCGCGCTCGGTCCGGTCCAGCTCCGGTGGCGTGCCGTCGGGGGCCTGCGCCGCGTCCGCCGCTTCCTGCACCAGCTCCGCGATCGATTCGCGTACGCTCGGTTCCGGCGCGCGCCGTGGCAACAGCGCACGCAGGCGGGGCAGCAGCCCATTGTTCCCGCTCATGCGCGCTTCCACGGGTTGGGCACGCGCAGACGGTGCAGGATGCGGGCTTCCGCCAGCTCCATGCGGCGCGCCTCGCCGGCGTGGTGATGGTCGTGGCCGGCGAGATGCAAGGCGCCGTGCACCACGAGATGCGCAAGGTGATGCGCCGGACGACGCGCGGCGGCGGTGGCCTCGCGGCGCACCTGGCCCAGCGCCAGGATGATCTCCCCCGGCAGGCCCGGCGCGGGCGGTGGGTAGGTCAGCACATTGGTCGGCTTGTCGCGGCCACGGTCGCGCGCGTTCAGGCGGCGGACGGCACGATCAGTTGTCAACACGATCGTGGTGCCCTTGGCGCGGGCAGCCTGAACCGCACGCGTAACAAGTGCGGCGGCGCCAGGCACAGCACGGTGCCAAGCCGGTTCGGCGATGATGACCGTGGTCTGGATCCCCGCCGGTGCGGGGATGCGACTAGGGTAAGGGTCCATCGCTTATTTGCCGCCTGGCTCGGCGGCGCGGGCACGACGGGCCTCGCGCCGCTGCTCACCCGCCGCAGCCTCCCGTTGCTCATACGCATCGACGATGCGCGCCACCAACGGATGACGCACCACGTCGCGCTTGTCGAAACGCACCACGCCGATGCCTGAGACGCCCTCCAACGTTTCGAGCGCATCACGCAGGCCGGAACGCACGCCCGTCGGCAAATCGACCTGCGACAGGTCACCGGTGATCACCATGCGCGTACCCTCACCCATGCGGGTCAGCACCATCTTCATCTGCACGGCGGTGGTGTTTTGTGCCTCATCCAGAATGACATAGGCGTGCGACAGCGTGCGTCCGCGCATGAACGCCAGCGGTGCCACCTCGATCTCGCCATTGCCGATGCGGCGCAGCACTTGATCCGACGGCATCATGTCGTGCAGGGCGTCGTAGAGCGGGCGCAGGTACGGATCGACCTTCTCCTTCATGTCGCCAGGCAGGAAGCCCAGCCGTTCGCCTGCCTCCACCGCCGGACGACACAGCACGATGCGGTCAACGCGCCCTTCCTGCAGCATCGCCACTGCCTGCGCGACGGCGAGATAGGTCTTGCCGGTACCGGCCGGGCCGAGGCCGAACACCATCTCGTGCTTGGCCAAAGCCTCCATGTAGACCGCCTGGCCGCTGCTGCGCGGACCGACCGCACCACGCCGCGTGCGGATCGCCGGCAGGTCGGACAGCGGCAACCGTGGATCAGACTCGGTATCCGCCAGACGGATCGCCGCCTCCACTTCACTGCGCCCGACACCCTCGCCGCGTTCCAATCGTCGCCACAGCCCCTCCAGCGCCGCCTGTGCGGCGTCCACGCGGGCCGGCTCGCCCGCGATCGCCACGCGATTGCCGCGACACGACAGCCGCACGCCGAGCGCCTGTTCGATCCGCACCATGTGCCGGTCGTGATCGCCGAGCAGCAAGGGCAACAACGTGTTGTTGGAGAATTGCAGGGTGACGGCCTTGCCGCCGGCTTGTGGTGCGGGTGTGATGAACTGGCTCAAGCGCAGGCTCTCTCCTCAAGAAGGGTTGCGGACAAGGAATTGGTGTGGGCGGCCACGATTTGCACGGGAATTTCCTGGCCGATCAGCGTGGCGGGACCAGTCAGGTGCACGGGTTGCAGGAAGGGCGCGCGGCCAACGACTTGGCCGGGATGGCGGCCAGGGCCAGTCAACAGCACGTTGAGGGTCAGCCCGACGCAGCCGGCGTTGAACCGAGCCTGCTGTTCGCGCAGCAGCGCCTGCAAGGCGTAGAGGCGGCGGTCCTTCTCGTCCTCCGGCACCTGCGCCGGCGCGCCGGCGGCGGGCGTGCCGGGACGCGGCGAATACTTGAAGCTGAACGCCTGCGCGAAGTCGACCGCGCGGATCAGCGCCATTGTGGCTTCGAAATCCGGTTCGGTCTCGCCGGGATGGCCGACGATGAAATCCGACGACAGCGCCAGATCGGGCCGCGCCGCGCGCAGCCGGTCGATCAGCCGCAGATAATCGTCGGCAGTGTGCTTTCGGTTCATCGCCGCGAGAATGCGGTCGGATCCCGACTGCACCGGCAGATGCAGGAATGGCATCAAGGTCGGCAGCTCGCGATGCGCAGTGATCAGGTCGTCATCCACGTCGCGCGGATGCGAGGTGGTGTAGCGCAGCCGTTGCACGCCCGGGATGTCAGCCATCTCGCGCAGCAGCCGCGCCAGCCCCCAGGTGCCGCCATCAGGCGCCGCGCCATGCCAGGCATTGACGTTCTGGCCGAGCAACACAATCTCGCGCGCGCCCTGCGTCGCCAGCCGGCGCGCCTCGACCAAAACGGCTGCCGCGGGACGCGATGCTTCCGCGCCGCGCGTGTATGGCACCACGCAGAAACTGCAGAACTTGTCACAGCCTTCCTGGATGGTCAGGAACGCGCTCAACCCCCGCGGGGCCGACGCTTCCGGCAGGAAATCGAACTTGTCCTCGGCAGGGAACTCCGTCTCGATCACCGCGCCGCCAGCGCGTGCCACGCGCGCCACCATCTCCGGCAGCCGGTGATAGGTCTGCGGCCCCAGCACGATATCGACGAACGGCGCGCGAGCCAGTATCTCCGCCCCCTCGGCCTGCGCGACACAGCCGGCCACCGCCAGGATCATCCGCTCGCCCACCACCGCCCGCGCCTGCTTCAGCACCCGCAGCCGTCCCAGTTCGGAGAACACCTTCTCCGCCGCCCGATCGCGAATATGGCAGGTGTTCAGGATGACCATGTCGGCGTCATCGGGCGCTGCTACAGGCGCATAACCCAGCGGCGCCAGCACGTCGGCCATCCGGCCGCTGTCATACACGTTCATCTGGCACCCCCAGGTGATGACGTGCAAACGTTTGGGGGCAACGCGCTGCGAACCACTCATCAAAACGCACACTCCACCCGGCCGCACCGGTCCAGCCCAGCGCAAGAAGGGGGAGAGATCAGCCCAGGGGTGGTTCGGGTCAAGCGCAACTGCGCCAGAAAACCTCCGTTGGCATAGCGCAATCTGGCAGGCAACGCCGATGCCATGTCAACCGGTTAGCGGGGATCAGGCATAGGCGGGGGTGGACTCATCCATCATCGGCCCGGCATCGGCGGGGGCGGAGAGCGGACGCGGCGGCCGATTCTGGCGCAAGGTGGCAGCGCCGTCGGCAACCGCGTGCCACACCGCGCGGGACAGCGCCTTGCGATTTGGGAACGTGGCCGGGTCGATGGGTGTGTGCAGCAGCACGGTCGCGCGCAGGCCACGGTGCTGGGCCAGCCGCCAGTAGTGGGAGGCTAGGTCCATGTCGCCATACCAGGCGAACAGCGGGCGGCTGGCGCGGCCGGTGGGCAGGCCGGACAGGCGATCATAGGCGACGGAAACCGGCTGGATCAGGGGCGGGTTGTCGCCGTCGGCCACGGCGAAGAAGGTCGAGCGGAACGGCATGACGCGCGAGCCGTCGGACGTGGTGCCTTCGGGGAACAGGATCAGGTTGTCGCCGGCACCGAGGCGGCCGCGCATGGAATCGCGCTCGTTCAGCGTCGCGCCGCGGTTGCGGCTCACATAGACGGTGCGGCCGAGGCTGGCGATCATGTTCACAAGCGGCCAGCGGGTGACTTCGGACTTGGCGACGAAGCAGCCATCGAGCTGACCACCGAGCACCGGGATGTCGAGCCAGGAGGAGTGGTTGGCGACGTAGACCACCGGCCGCGCGGTGTTGGTCGCGGGCTGGCCGATGACGCGCACAGTGAGGCCGAGCATGCGGGCGAACACCGCCCAGTAGATCTGCGCGAACACCACTTTGGCGCGGCCGGGCAGCAGCAGCAGCGGGGCCTGCACGAGCATCGAGAGCGCAGTCCACAGCAGCACCGTGAGACCACGGCGGATGGCGCGAAAGCGGCGGATCAGGTGGTGGTGGTGATCGACGCCGAAGGGCCACATTTCATCGCTGGGCGCGTCGGCGTCATCGCCGTGGCGCAGCACCAGGGGATCGGCGGCCAGGCGACGAAGACGACGCGGCGATTCGTGCATGCCGATGGGATAGACCTCGACACGTGGCGGAACAATGGCACGTACGTGACGCTTGTACGAACAACGATACGATTGCCGATGCGATCCCGGGCGGCTGGGAAACCGAGGCGCGGCGCGGTAGAAGAGGAGATGGACATTCATCAGATCCCTGGCTCCCGCATCTTCGAAATCGCCAAGCTGGCCTTCACCACGCCGGACGTGGACTTCTTGTGTTTCGGCGAGTCCGACCAGCCCAGTCCGCGTGCGGCGCATGACGCGGCGCTGGCGGCGCTGGCGGACGGGCAGACGAAATACATCGACGCCCGCGGGCTGCCGACATTGCGGTCGGCGTTGGCGGAGTACCTAACCGGGCTGCATGCGCAGCCGGTGAGCGAGGAGCGGATCCAGATATCCGCGTCGGGCATGTCGGCGGTGACGGTGGCGCTGGCGGCACTGGTGCGCGCGGGCGACCGGGTGGTGATGCACAGCCCGGCCTGGCCGAACGTGGGCAACGCGGCACGGCTGCGGCAGGCAGTGCTGGTGGAGCTGGATCTGACGCCGTTGCCGGATGGGCGGTTCCGGATGGATTTCGATCAGCTGGAGGCACGGCTGATCGGCGCGCGCGCGTTCGTGTTGAACTCGCCGAACAACCCGACCGGGTGGATGGCGACGCGGGAGGAGCTGACGACCATCCTAGATCTGTGCCGCAAGCATAACGTTTGGTTGATCTCGGACGAGGTGTATTCGCGGCTGGTGTACGACGGCAGCGTGGCGGCACCGTCGGTGCTGGATATCGCCTTGCCGGACGACCGGGTGATGGTGGCGAACAGCTTCTCCAAGACCTGGATCATGACGGGGTGGCGGCTGGGCTGGCTGGTGGTGCCGTCGGGCACGCGCGAGGCGATCGCCGAGATCGTGGAGGCGACGCATTCCTGTGTCGCACCGTTCGTGCAGCAGGCGGGGGTGGCTGCGATTGCGGATACGGCAACGGTGGCGCGGTTTCGCGATCATTGCGCGCGCGGACGAACGTTGGTGGGGGAGGCGTTGGCAGGGGTGAACGGGGTGCGGTACGCGGCGCCGGTGGGGGCGTTCTACGCATTCGTGGGGGTGGATGGGATGGAGGACTCACTCGATCTGGCGAAGAAGCTGGTGACGAAGCACAAAGTGGGGGTGGCGCCGGGGATTGCGTTCGGCGACGCGGGCGAGGGGCATTTGCGGATTTGTTTCGCGCAGGAGGCGGCGCGGATGGAGCGGGCGATGGAACGATTAACGGAGGGGTTGCGGGCGGAGTTGGCGGGGTAGCGGTGGCCCGTCGTCCGCTCGGATCATCAGGGCCATCCGGGGGGCATCCGCGCGCCCCGAGGCGATGAGCCTCCGCTGTCACTCCCAACACCGACCCGCATAGCAGGATGCGCGACAAGGCAGTTCCCCGACTTCTCCGCAGGTGAGTGGGAGCCAATGGGGTGTCGCCACTGGTGGTGACGGGGCCGGAACCGATGCTGGCACGCCACCGGATCGGTCAATTTGCCCCCATGCGTCCTGCCGTATGAACGCGCCTACTCCGCCGCGCCTCTCAGCGCCGCCCCCGCCGCCAGCGGACACAGTGGCAGCGCCGCCGCCAACAGCGCCGCCAACAACAGCAGATGCGGCCGCGCCGTCATCCCCTCGGCCGCCGCATCCGCCGCGGCGACGCCGAAGATCAGCACCGGCACGCACAGCGGCAGCACCAGGATCGGCAGCAACACCCCGCCTCGCCGCGCTCCTAGGACGATCGCCGCCCCCATCGTGCCGAACAGCGACAACAGCAGCGTCCCCGGCAGCAACGCCATCAGCAGCGTGCCCAATGCCGCGTCCGGCAACCGCAGCATCACCGCGATCGGCGCCGCGGCCAGCAGCAGCGGCAGCCCCGTCACCAGCCAGTGCGCCACCGCCTTCGCCGCCGCGATCGCGCTCGCCGGCAGCCCGCATAGCAGCAACTGATCCAGCGACCCATCCTCGAAATCCGCCCCGAACAGCCGGTCCAGCGGCAACAACGCCGCCAGCAGGGCGCACACCCAGACGATGCCCGGCGCCATTCGCCCCAACACTTCCGGTGACGGTCCGATCGCCAGCGGGAACAACGACGCCGCCACCAGGAAGAACAGCAGCGCCGCCAGCGTATCGGCCCCATGCCGCAACGACAGCCGCAGCTCCCGCCCCAGAACAGCGACGAACCTTGTCATGCCAGCCGCAGCTCCGCCGCATCGGCCAGCGGCAGCGGCAGATGCGTCGCCGCGATCACGATGCCGCCGCTCTCCCGATGCGCCGCCAGCACCGCGCCGAACCGCTCGACAGAGGCGGTGTCCAGCCCCAACGTCGGCTCATCCAGGAGCCATAACGGCGTTGCCGACAGCGCCAGCCGCGCCAACGCCAACCGCCGCTTCTGCCCAGCCGACAGCATCCGTGCCGGCAGCTCCGCCAGATTCTCCAACGTGAACGCCAGCAACGCCGCGCCGATCGCCCCGCCCGACAGGCGCGCGGCGAAGTGCAAATTCTCGGTCACTGTTAGCCCTGGCTTCACCGCATCCAGATGCCCCACGTAAGTCACCCGCGCCGCATGCGCGGTGCGGTCCGCCAGAGCGTCTTCACCTGCCCAAAGCAGTCGCCCCACCTCGGCCCGCCCCAACCCCGCCAGCAGCCGCAGCAATGTGGACTTGCCGGACCCGTTCGGCCCCGCCAGCACCAGCGCACCGCCGGCCGGCACACGGAACGACAAGTCGCGGAACACCAGCCGCTCGCCCCGGAACGCGGCAAGGGACGCAGCTTCGAGCAGGATGGACGAAGGTGGTGTGTCCAATCGGCCCACTGGCCACTCGACCCGTCACGCCGGGCGCAGGCCCGGCATCCACGACTTTGCTTGCCCCACGAAGGCAAAGCGTGGATGCCGGGCCTGCGCCCGGCATGACGTCGGTGATGCGAGCGACCTCATGGCTGGTTGACGCCCCTGGCTCCCCAGGCCTCCGTGTGGACGGTGACCGGTTGGTATGGTTTAAGCCCCGCCGCCAGCTACATTCTGTCAGCGGCCCACGCCCTCAAGCACGGCAGGGCGCCCCGCGCAACTCATCAGGGACGCCTCCCGCGTGGGGGCGACACAGCACATGACCGCCATTGGGCAGGACAGCCTCAAGACCCGTCGCACCCTCACCGTCGAAGGCAAGAGCTACGAGTACTACTCCCTGCCCCAAGCCGCGAAGACCCTGGGCGACATCGCCAGGCTGCCGGTCAGCCTGAAGATCCTGCTGGAGAACGTGCTGCGCTTCGAGGACGGCAAGAGCTACACAGTGGATGATGCCAAGTCCGTCGCCGGCTGGTTATCGGCCGCGCATTCCGAGAAGGAAGTGCCGTTCAAGCCGGCGCGCATCCTACTGCAGGATTTCACCGGTGTGCCGGCGGTGGTCGACCTGGCCGCGATGCGAGACGGCCTCACCAAGCTGGGCGGCAACCCGCAGAAGGTGAATCCGCTGGTGCCGGTCGACCTGGTGATTGACCACTCGGTCCAGGTCGACGTGTTCGCGCGCGCCGACGCCCTGACCAAGAACGTCGACATCGAATTCGAGCGCAACGCCGAGCGTTACAAGTTCCTGCGCTGGGGCCAGGACGCGTTCGACAATTTCCGCGTGGTGCCGCCCGGCACCGGCATCTGCCACCAGGTGAACCTGGAGTATCTCGGCCAGACTGTCTGGACCTCGCGCAACGGCCCCGACACGTTCGCCTACCCCGATACGCTCTACGGCACCGACAGCCACACCACGATGGTGAACGGCCTGGGCATCCTGGGCTGGGGCGTGGGCGGCATCGAGGCGGAAGCGGCGATGCTCGGCCAGCCGATCGCCATGCTGATCCCCGACGTGATCGGCTTCAAACTGACCGGCAAGCTGCCCGAGGGCGCGACCGCGACCGACCTGGTGCTGACCGTCACCAACATGCTGCGCAAGAAGGGCGTGGTCGGGAAATTCGTGGAATTCTTTGGCCCTGGTCTGGATGACCTCGGCCTGCCGGATCGCGCCACCATCGGCAACATGGCCCCCGAATACGGCGCCACCTGCGGCTTCTTCCCGGTCGACAAGATCGCGCTGGATTATCTGCGCCTGTCCGGCCGCGACACCCACCGCATCGCCCTGGTCGAGGCCTATCTGAAGGCGCAAGGCATGTTCCGCGAGGTCGGCCAGCCCGACCCGATGTTCACCGACACACTGGAGCTGGACCTGGGCACGGTGGTGCCGTGCATGGCCGGGCCGAAGCGCCCGCAGGACCGCGTGGCGTTGAAGGACATCAGCGCGTCATTCAAGTCGGACCTGACCAAAACTTTGGGTGTGCCCGCCAACGAAACCGGCACCAAGGTGAAGGTCGCGGGCAAGAACTACGACCTGACCCATGGCGACGTGGTGATCGCCGCCATCACGTCGTGCACGAATACCTCCAACCCATCGGTCCTGGTGGCCGCCGGCCTGGTCGCACGCAAGGCGCACGCCAAGGGCTTGAAGCCGAAGCCGTGGGTCAAGACTTCGCTGGCGCCTGGCTCGCAGGTGGTCACCGAGTATCTCGACAAATCCGGTCTGACCGTCGATCTGGATGCGCTCGGGTTCGAAACGGTCGGCTATGGCTGCACCACCTGCATCGGCAATTCCGGCCCGCTCGATGACGCGATCGTCGATGCGATTGAGGACAACAAGCTGGTCGGCGCCGCGGTGATCTCTGGCAATCGCAACTTCGAGGGCCGCGTGCACGCCAACGTGCGCGCCAACTACCTGGCCAGTCCGCCGCTGGTGGTCGCCTATGCGCTGCTCGGCAAAGTAACCGAGGACATCACCACCGCCCCACTGGGCACCGGCAATGACGGCCAGCCCGTCTATCTGAAGGACGTTTGGCCAACCAACAAGGAAATCGCCGACGTCATCGCGTCCAGCCTGTCGCGTGAGCAGTTCCTCAAGCGCTACGCTGAGGTGTTCAAGGGGCCGAAGCAGTGGCAGGCGATCCAGGTGGACGGTGACAACGCCACCTATCGTTGGTCCGACGGATCAACCTATGTGCGCAATCCACCCTATTTCGAGGGCATGACGATGGAGCTGCCGGAGATCGGCGACGTGACCGGCGCGCGCATCCTGGCGGAGCTCGGCGACAGCATCACCACCGATCACATCAGCCCGGCGGGCTCGATCCGCAAGGTGTCACCGGCCGGCGACTACCTGTTGGAGCGGCAGGTGACCCAGGCCAACTTCAATAGCTACGGCGCCCGCCGTGGCAACCATGAAGTCATGATGCGCGGCACCTTCGCGAACATCCGTATCCGGAACGAGATGCTGCAGAACGTCGAAGGCGGGATGACGAAGCACCTGCCGTCCGGCGAGATGATGCCAATCTACGACGCCGCCATGCGCTACAAGAAGGAAGGCGTGCCGCTGGTGATCTTCGGCGGCAAGGAGTACGGCACCGGCAGCTCACGCGACTGGGCGGCGAAGGGCACGTTCCTGCTGGGCGTGAAGGCGGTGATCGTCGAGAGCTTCGAGCGCATCCACCGGTCGAATCTGGTGGGCATGGGCGTGCTGCCGCTGACCTTCAAGGATGGCATGGACCGCAAGTCGCTGGGCATCACCGGCGAGGAGATCGTCGATGTCACCGGCCTGCACGACATCAAGCCGAGGATGGATCTGACACTGGTGATCCACCGGCCGAATGGCAAGGTCGATCAGCTGCCGGTGACCTGCCGCATCGATACGATCGACGAGGTGGCGTACTACCTGCATGGCGGCATCCTGCAGTACGTGCTGCGTGGGATGGCTAAGGCCGCGTAGGCGGGTGGACCGATGCGGGGCCGGTACGGGTTGGACCACCCCGCATTTCACCACGCAGCAGGCTGAGAACCACGACGGGCCACGAAAGCCTAATAAACTAGACGACCAACTGGCGCCGCCCATCGATCAGACGTACGGCGTGGAAGTGGAGAACTGGTCCGACGCGGATATTGCACATGCGGAGTAGGTTTGCAGGTGGGCCTCGTGCGCCGGGATGATCGCTGATACAGCGTTGAATTCCAGGATGACCGCATGATCAACAACGACATCCGCACCTAAGCCGTCCTCCAAACGCACGCCCTTGTAGATGATCGGCACGCCCACCTGACGTTCGAACGGAATGTCGGCCCGTTCTAATTCCTGACACAGACACCGCTCATACGCTGCCCCCAACAGTCCAGGCCCGGTATCGCGATGAACCTCAATCGCCAATCCGATGATCCGCTTGGTCAGCTCAGGTTCCAACATCAGACACGACGTCGTGGCCCTGCGCGGTTCTCGACCTTCTTCGTGGTAAATCCCTAACAAACCTTGAACCAGCAGACCGCCTAGTGCCGCCCACAACCACCTCCCACGCCGACCTAGCCCGCCTCCCCATCACGCTCGACCTGCACCAAATCAGCATCATCGAGGGCCTCCGCGCCGCCCTCGCCGTTGCCATCATCATGGCCGCCAGCGCCATCATCGACTGGCCTCCCTTGCGCCAAGCCGCCCTCGCCGCCCTCCTCACCTGCATCTGCGATCCCGGCGGCCCGATCCGCCGCCGCCTGCCCGTGCTGCTGGGCTTCACCCTGCTCGGCGCCGCGATCACCACCAGCTTCGGCCTGCTGCGCGGCCTAGGTCCCCCGGTCGCCCTCCCGCTCGGCGTCTTCGCACTGTTCTGCACCTCCTTCGCACGCATCTACGGCCAGGCCCCACAGCAGCTCGGCGGCCTGCTCGGCGTCGTCGCCATCCTGTCGCTGGACCGCTCGATCGATCTCTCCACCTCCGGAACGCTCGCCCTCGCTTTCATCGGCGGTGGCCTGTGGGCCACGCTGCTCACCTTGGTCGTCTGGCGCCTGCACCCCTACCTGCCGGCCCGCCGCGCGGTCGCCGCCGCGTACGACGCGCTCGCGAAACTAGTCGCCGATCTCCTGGGGCTGCTGCGCACCAACTCCACCGATACCACTGCTTGGGACACACACGCCCGATCACAGCGACGCGCCGTCCGCGATGCGATCGAGGCCGCGCGTGACATCATGCTGGACACACTGCGTGCCCGCGGTGCCGCCAGTCCCCGCGGCACGCAGAATCTGATCCGGCTGGAGACCGCCGATCAGATTTTCGGCGCCCTGATCGCGCTGAGCGACCTGCTGGAGCACGCCGATCCGGCCCGACGTCAAGCGGCCCTACCCCTGGTGCGCCGGCTACGTCCGTTGCTCACAGTGCTCGGACAGGTCGTGGTCAGCGACGATCCGCTCTCGTATCGACAGGTCGGACGCTCGATCGACGCACTCACCGCCGACAGCGCCGCGCTGGCAACTGACGATCCTCTGCGCGGCATTATCGATCGTGTTGTCGAACGGTTGCGCATTGCCCAAACCCTGGCCGTGCCCGCCAATTTCCTGCCCGGCGCGTCCGATCGCGGCGCGCGTATCACGTTGCGTGATCGCCTGCTGCAACCGGTCCGCGCCAATCTCAGCTGGCAGTCCCCGGCGCTGCGTCACGCCTTCCGCATCGCCTTGGTCGCGGCCCCCGCCCTCGCCTTCAGCATGCTATGGTTCACGCCGTACGACCACTGGCTGACGATCACCATCGTCGCGACGATGCAGCCCTATTTCGCGCTGACCTATGCGCGCGCAATCGAGCGGGTCCTGGGCACCGCGCTCGGCGGCCTCGCCGCGGCAGTGGTCGGCCTGATCTGCACCACGCCGCTCGCCATGGCCATGGCGATGTTTCCGCTGGCGATCGCCGCCCTCGCGGTACGTAGCGTCAGCCTGGGCTTGTTCATGACCGCACTCACGCCGCTGATCGTGCTACTGGTCGAAGTCGGCGCGCCCGGCACCAGCAACTGGCTGATCGCTGGCGCGCGTGCGGGCTTCACGCTGGCCGGTGGCACGATCGCGGTGGCCGCCAATTTGTGGCTATGGCCCAGCCATCTGCCCGCTCAGCTCGCGCAGCAGGCCCGTGACGCCATCGGCGCCCACGGACGCTATGTCGAAACCGAACTGGCCTTGCTGCTCGACGACGGCACGCCACACGCGGTAGACGTCGCGCGCCGCGCGGCTGGCGTCAGCACCAACACCCTGGAGGCATCCATCACCCTGGCCCTGAACCAACCCAGTGCGGCGGACCGCACCCGGCTTGAATCGGTGCTGGTGATCGACGCCGCATTGCGTCGCCTCGCCGGCCGCCTGTCGGCAATCCAGCTCGATCCCGGCCAATTGCGAACAATGACACCCTCAGCGCTGACCGAATGGCGCACCTGGGTCATTGATGCGATGCGCGCCCTCGCGGCGGGCACCACCGCGCTGCCCACGCGTCCAGCATCAGCCGCCGGCGACGCCGTCACGCGCCTCGCCCGGCAGATCGAACTGATGGCCGGCGCCCTGGCGCGCGCGGCGGCCTAGGGTAAGCTGGCGGCTGGCTGACCCACGGCCTGTTTCTGGGCGGCGACCACTGGGCGTTGCGGCACACGCTGGTCATTCCCATGGCGGCCACAAGGGCGCTGCTCAGCAATGGCCTTCCCGCGCTGCTGCGGCCGTCACTGTTATATGCCGTCGGCGTACTGATCGTCGCGGTCATCTGGACGAACTGCGCCGCGGGGCGGGGCGCCGCCGCCGCCGCTACCCTGGTTGTCACCTGCCCACTGTTCATCCTGCTGGCCAGCGTCGCCAATGTCGACGTCGCCGATATGTTCTTCATTCTGTTGGCGTTCTCGCTGATCCATCGCGCGATGGGCGCGGAAACACCCAGCGCCACCCGCCTGGTCCTCGCCGGCGCCTGTCTCGGCCTCGCCATGCTGTCGCGCGAAACCTCGACCTTCGCCGTCGCCGCGATCGGGTTGTTGTTCCTCGCCGGCTACGGCATGCGGCGCGGCGACTTCTTCCTCATCGGCGGCGGCTTCGTCGCTGTCGTCGGGTTGGAGACACTGTATCTCAGGTGGCTCAGCGGCGACATGCTCTATCGCGACAAGATCGCACTGAACCACGACGCGACCATCAATCGCTGGCTGCCGCAGGGCGCTGGCGTGCCGCTGATCCATCCGCTCATCGATCCGATCGCGATGCTGCAGCTAAACCACAATTTCGGCCTGCTGACCTGGATCGGAGTCCCACTGACGGCGTGGTTGATACGGCGTGGCACGCTCAACGCCGGGGCCAAGCGGTTCGCGATATTGACGATCGTGCTGGCGGCCACCTGGGCGCTTATCGCCGCGGCGTGGTCGACCGAGCTGAACCTGATGCCGCGCTATTTCATGTTGCCGGCGGTGCTGGTGTCGATGTTGGCCGGCGTGGCGTTGGCACGCTTGTGGCAACGCGGGCGGTATCGCCTGGCCGCAATGCTCGGCGTCGTGCTGGTCGTTGCCAACGTGCTGTGCATCTGGATCGACAATCACAATTACATGTATGGCGAACACGAGCTCAGCGCCATCGCCGCGCGCGTGACGGAACCGATCCGCACCGACCCCACGACCCTTCGCCGCTCGGATCTGTTGCTGCAATGGCAAGGTAGCGCCAACCACGTGACAGACTCGCCTCCCAGCCATGGCGATCTGTTCTATTTCAATCCCGCGTGGCCCGACGCGCCCAAACCTGGGGCGGATTGGACCGTGGTCGAGCGGCACGGCCTGCCGCCAACGATCGGCCAGATCGTCGCACGCGCGCTGTTGCCCACCCATATGCAGTCGCCATCATTGATGCGCGAACTCGGCCGCGGCGCGCCCGACGTCAGGCTGCACCGCCTGCCGCAACGCCGTACGTTGTGCCAATGACCCGTTCAAGAGTACCCTGACGGCGCGCGCCAACCAGTGACTGGCGAGCGGACATAACGCAGTCAAGGGGGTTGAATGTCGGTTGCGGTTGAGCGGGGCCGGACAACCGCGTCGATCAGTCACGGTTTGACACTTGCCGCGCTCGGCGTGGTCTACGGCGATCTTGGGACCTCACCTCTCTACGCCGTTCATATCTGCTTCGAAGACCCAGCGAGTGTCTCGCCGCCCCGCGTCTTCGGTATCCTGTCGCTGATCTCCTGGGCACTGATCCTGGTGGTGACGATCAAATACGTCGCCGTGCTGTTGCGCGCCGACAACCAGGGCGAGGGCGGCATCATCGCACTGACAGCGCTTGCATTGCGTGTCGCGCGCAGCCCCAAATTCCGCTGGATCCTGCCATTCGGACTATTCGGCGCGGCGCTGTTCTATGGCGACGGCGTGCTGACACCTGCCATCTCGGTCCTCGCCGCCGTCGAGGGCTTGAAGGTCGCGACCCCCGCAATCGAACCCTACATTATCCCCTTGGCCCTGACGCTGCTGATCGCGCTGTTCGTGGTGCAGCGACACGGCACCGGCCGCGTCGGAAGTTTTTTCGGACCGATCGTCGGCGTGTGGTTCGCCACCATCGCGTTACTCGGCGCGCTCGAGATCATTCGGTCTCCCGGCATCATCCAGGCCTTGGATCCGCGCTATGGGATCGCCCTGCTACTGTCGGAACCAGCCCACGACACGGTGTTGATCGGCGCGGTTGTGCTGGCGATCACCGGGGCCGAAGCACTCTACGCCGACATGGGACATTTCGGTCCAGGACCGATTCGGCGCGCCTGGTTGCGCTTCGTGTTCCCGGCCCTGCTGCTGAACTACTTTGGCCAGGGTGCATTGCTGCTGGCGGATCGAACCACGTCAGGCAATCCGTTCTACATGCTGTCGCCGACGTGGGCGGTCTATCCGCTGGTCGTGCTGGCCGCCGCAGCGACGGTCATCGCATCCCAGGCGGTCATCACCGGCGCCTTCTCCCTGACCCGCCAGGCGGTACAGCTCGGCTATCTGCCGCGCCTGCGCATCCTGCACACCTCCGAGCACGAAGTCGGTCAGGTCTACGTGCCAGTGGTCAACACCATCCTGCTCGTCGCCGTGGCAGCGACGGTGATCAGCTTTCGCACATCGGATGCGCTGGCCGCCGCTTATGGGCTTGCGGTCACCGGCACCATGATCATCACCACCGTGCTCGCCGTGATCTATCTGCGTCTTGGCGCCGGCTGGGCAGTATGGCGCCTGCTGCCGTTGTTCGGCCTGTTCGCGGTGATGGATATCGGCTTCCTGGGCGTCAATCTACTGAAGATTCCGGAAGGCGGCTGGTTCCCACTGGTGATCGGTGGTGTCGCCTATAGCGGCATGATGATCTGGATCTGGGGCCGCGGACGTATTGCCGCGCAGCGAGCCAGCGACGATCCTCTGCTGTTCGATTTCCTTGCGACACTCCAGTCCGGTGCACCGCAGAGCGCGCCCGGAACCGGTGTCTACATGACCGCGCGGATCGATCACGCGCCAGCGGCGTTGCGACACAAATTGCGGCTCAGCGGGGTGCTGCATGAACGCAATGTGCTGATCAACGTACGGACCGCCGATGTACCCCGGATCGCCGATGCGGATCGATTGGAGATTCAGCACCTCGACCACAACTTCCATACCGCGACGATCAGCTACGGGTTTTTCGAGGAGCCCGACGTCCCGCATGCGCTTGAGCTTTGCCGGAATGCAGGGTTGCCGTTTGACCTGACCGAAACGACCTTCTATATTGGGCGGCAGAGGATCGTGACCGAATCAAAATTCGGCAAGGGCTTGATCATCAAGAAGGTGTTCGCCCGGCAATCGCGGCTGGCGCTTGATGCAACCGAATTCTTCCGCATCCCGATTGAGCGGGTGGTCGAATTTGGCGGCCAGATCGAGATATAGCAGCGATCGGCGCAAACCTGGCGCGTCCTGCGCGATCGCCATCCCCTGGCGCGCGGCACGAGGTCGGGTAAGCTGAGCCCTGGGGGAACATGTGATGAGCGACAAACCACTGGACATCGCGGCGATCGAGGCGCGCATCGCGCGCAATCTGGGCCGCATCATGTTTGCCGCGCGCTGGCTGATGGCGCCGATCTATATCGGGCTGCTGTTTGCGCTGGCGCTGGTCGCGCTGAAGTTCGTGCAACGGCTGGTCGTGGTGGTGCCGACGGTATTCAGCCTGACCAATAACGACGTCATTCTGGTCGCACTCGGGCTGGTCGATCTGTCACTGGTCGCCAATCTCGTCGTCATCGTGATCTTCGCCGGCTGGGCCAATTTCATCGGACCACTGCTGAGCGGGTCCGCGAGGCGCGACGTCAATTGGATGCGCAACCTCGACTTCGGCGCCGTGAAGCTCAAGCTGATCGGGTCAGTCGCGGCGATCGCGGCAGTGCAGATCCTCGAGGCCTTTGTACATATCGGCGACATCGTGAAGCAGGATGTCGCCTGGCAGTTGGCGATCCTGCTGGGCATCGCGGGCACCGGCGTGCTGCTCGCGGCGATGGATCGGCTCAGCGAGCACAAGTGAACACCATGCAGGTCGGCATCCAGTTCTTTCCCGACGTCGGCCCCGCGGAGAAACCCGCGCGCGACTACTGGCAGGAAGCGCTACAGCTCGTCGCGCTGGTTGATCGTTACGGCTACAGCCACGTCCGTACGATCGAGCACTACTTCAATCGCTACGGCGGCTATAGTCCGAACCCGATGATCTTCCTCGCGGCCGCTGCGCAGGTCACGCGGCAGGCGCGACTGGTCACCGGTGCCGTGCTGCCCGCGTTCAACAATCCGCTGAAACTCGCCGCCGAGATCGGCATGCTGGATGCGCTATGCGACGGCCGGCTGGATGTCGGTTTCGCTCGCGCCTTCCTGCCGCATGAGTTCGGCCATTTCGGCGTCAAGCTGGATGAAAGCCGCGCCCGGTTTGATGAGGGTGTGGAGCAGGTGCGCCTGCTGCTGGAGCACCCGACCGCATCCTCTACCGGCCAGTTCCATAGCTTCCAGAACGTGACCTCCCTGCCCCGCCCCACGCAGCAACCGCGTCCACCCTTCTATGTGGCGGCACTTGCATCCAAGGACTCGTTCGAACGCACTGGCGCCGCCGGCCACGGCATCATGGCGATCCCAATGGCGGGTGGCGCGATGGCGGAGCTGATCGGCCTCTATCGTGAGGCCTGGCAGCGCGCCGGTCATCCCGGATGTGGCACGGTGATGCTGGCGTTTCACATGCTGTGCCACGAATACCAGGCGGAAGCGGAACGGATCGCCCACGACCCGCTCGAACGCTATCTGCGCTCGCTGGTCGCCGCCGCCTCAGACTGGGTCGCCGGCACCAGCTCCGTCGACTACAAGGGCTACGATCAGGTGATTGCCGCCCTCGCGCGCGAGACCTTCGAAACGCAGGTGGAAAAATGCGCTGCCTGGATCGGCACGCCGGAACGCATCCTCGACACCATCGCCACCTACCAGCGCCAGGTCGGCGGCTTCGAAATCGCCTCGCTGCAGGTGAACTTCAACACCGTCCCGCTCGCCGCCGCGGAAGCCTCGATGCGCTTGTTCGGCGAACGCGTGCTGCCCAGGCTGGCCATGGCGCACGCCATGTCTGCCAACCAACAAATCGATTGACGGCGCGCCGCCCCGCCTTCCCCATCACGCCGTACCTGTACCAGGCTCGCGCTTGACTCGTCCGTGACCCCAGCGAACATCTCTGTTGCGCGATTGCGGCAGCTTCAGAATAAGCGTGCATCTCATACGGGTCGTCGCATCGAGGCGATCACCACCGGAGTCACCCTGATGGATGTCCCGCCGCAGTCTCTGCCGACACAGTCACATGGCTCGGACAAGACCGATCTGTACGGCGGGATCGCGCTCGGCGTCGCCGTGCTCGCGGCCATGCTCATCGCCAACTCCGCCTTTGGCCATGCCTACGAGGACCTGCTGCACGCGACAGGGGAGATCAGGATCGGCGCGATCGGTCTCGCCCAGAGTCTCGATCATTGGATCAACGATGGGCTGATGGCGGTGTTCTTCCTGCTCGTTGGGCTCGAGATCAAGCGCGAGGTGCTGGAAGGCGCGCTGTCTAGCCCGCAAAACGCGGCGCTGCCGGTGATCGCCGCGATCGGCGGCTTCGTCGTGCCGGCCGCCATCTATGCGGCCGTGAATTGGGGCAATGATGCGGCCCTGCGCGGCTGGGCCGTTTCGTCGGCAACCGATATCGCCTTTGCCCTCGGACTCTGCGCCGTACTTGGCCGTGCCATACCGCCGTCGCTCAAGACATTCCTGCTCGCGCTTGCCATCATTGACGACCTGATGGCGATCATCGTCATCGCGATTTTCTATACCGACACCCTGTCAGTGCTGTCGCTGGCACTTGCCGCGGTCGGCATCGCCGGGCTCGTCGTGCTGAACCTGCTCGATGTTCGCAAGCCGGCGCTTTATGTGGTCGTCGGTTTGTTCACCTGGGTTTGCGTTCTCAAATCGGGTGTCCACGCCTCCCTCGCCGGGGTAGCCGTGGGCTTTGCCATGCCGTTGACACGCCACGCGGGGCGCAGCCTGCTGGAGCAGGTCGAGCACGCGCTGAAACCGTGGGTGAGCTGCGTCATCGTGCCGATTTTCGCATTTGCCAACGCGGGCGTCTCGTTGGCCGGCATCCCACTCGCAAGCCTTACTGCCCCAATCCCGCTCGGCATCGTCGCCGGCCTCTGCGTTGGCAAACAACTTGGCGTGTTCTTGCCGTCGATGGCGGCCATCAGGTTGGGGCTGGTCCGCTTACCGGCCGGCGCGAGCATGGGTCAGCTCTACGGCATTGCGGTTTTGACCGGCGTGGGATTCACGATGAGCCTGTTCATCGGCACCCTCGCCTTCGACGATGAAACTATCATTGCGCTCGTTCAGCTTGCCGTGTTGGCATCATCGGTGGTCACAGCTGTGGCCGCTTCGATCATCCTGATGGTCGCGGCCGCGCGCCAAACCAGGATCGATACCGGTGCCTGTTGACCTATGCTCGCGGGTCAACAACGAAGGTCGCCGACGATCCGGCCGCACCACCCTGTCGCCGTGACCGGCGCCTAATGCAGTTGCAGATACGCCCCAGGCGTCCGGAACGAGGGCGGCTTGACCAACCCCGCCGAGGCCACCCGCACCGAGTGCAACGCCCCATCCAGCTCCCGCCGCCAGAAATCCAGGAACTTGTGCAGCACCGGGTAGCGCGGCGCGATATCCAGACCCTGCCAGATATAGGTCTGCAACAAATCCGGATGGTCGGGCAGATGATACAGAATCTCCGCCGTCGTCAGTCGGTAGTCCTTCAGCTGCAACGCCACGGTCATTTGCGTCGGTCCCTTGCTTGTCGTCCCAACCGCCCGTGCCGACGCCCTTCCCATCATCAGCAAGTGCCCGTCTCTTTGCGGACGGACTGCAACACAAACGCAGCATGCCACGAAACGTTGCCGCGTCGGCAAGGAAAAAGAAAGTGATTCCAATACTTTAGCACTCTCTCCCTGGGAGTGCTGCCGAGGCCCTTGACTCCCGCGCGCCGCCCCCGTAGATCGCTGGCACTCCCCAGGGGGGAGTGCCAGCTGCCAATCGCCTGGTGCCCATTCGGGGCCATGCGCGGCAGCGGCAGACGCAACGCACACAGGCTCACAAACACTCTTTCAGGAGCGATCCGAATGAAGTTCCGTCCCCTGCATGACCGGGTCGTGGTCCGTCGGCTCAACGCCGAGGAAAAGACCGCGGGCGGCATCATCATCCCCGATACGGCCAAGGAAAAGCCGATGGAAGGCGAAATCGTCGCCGCGGGCCCAGGTGCCCGTAACGAAGCTGGCCAGCTTGTGGCCCTCGACGTGAAGGCGGGCGACCACATTCTGTTCGGCAAGTGGTCGGGCACCGAAGTCAAGATCGACGGCGAAGAGCTGCTGATCATGAAGGAGTCCGACATCATGGGCATCATCGAGGTGACCGTCGCCAAGAAGAAGGCCGCCTGAGCGCGGGCTTTGTCTGACGATCCGATCCCGAACACCTAAAAGGAAGACCGACACATGGCTGCAAAAGACGTTCGCTTCGCCGGGGATGCTCGTGCGCGCATGCTGCGCGGCGTCGACATCCTGGCCGACGCGGTGAAGGTCACGCTGGGCCCGAAGGGCCGCAACGTGGTGATCGACAAGAGCTTCGGCGCGCCGCGCATCACCAAGGACGGCGTCACCGTCGCCAAGGAGATCGAGCTGGCCGACAAGTTCGAGAACATGGGCGCCCAGATGGTGCGCGAAGTAGCCTCGAAGACCAACGACATCGCCGGTGACGGCACCACCACGGCGACAGTGCTGGCCCAGGCGATCGTGCGCGAGGGCTCCAAGGCCGTCGCCGCCGGCATGAACCCGATGGACCTGAAGCGCGGCATCGACAAGGCGGTGATCGCGGTGGTCGAGGAGCTGAAGAAGCGCTCCAAGAAGATCACTACCCCGGCCGAGACCGCGCAGGTCGGCTCGATCGCCGCCAACGGCGAAGTCGAGATCGGCAAGATGATCGCCGAGGCGATGCAGAAGGTTGGCAACGAGGGTGTCATCACCGTCGAGGAAGCCAAAGGTGTGCAGACCGAACTCGACGTCGTCGAGGGTATGCAGTTCGACCGTGGCTACGTCTCTCCGTATTTCATCACGAATGCGGAAAAGATGATCGCCGACATGGACAACCCCTACATCCTGATCCACGAGAAGAAGCTCTCCGGCCTGCAGCCAATGCTGCCGCTGCTCGAGAGCATCGTGCAGTCGGGCCGTCCGCTGGTGATCATCGCCGAGGACGTCGAGGGGGAAGCCCTCGCCACCCTGGTGGTGAACAAGCTGCGCGGCGGGCTGAAGGTCGCGGCGGTGAAGGCGCCTGGCTTCGGTG
>Ga0210386_10001438_pt1 | contig 21316 bp, 18 predicted proteins | sample IncBWH32OmetaG_FD_160091 | JGI IMG/M metagenome (GOLD analysis project Ga0210386, IMG submission 160091) | Forest soil microbial communities from Barre Woods Harvard Forest LTER site, Petersham, Massachusetts, United States - Inc-BW-H-32-O ...
TGACCTGGGGACGGCTGGCGGATGTCTACGGTCGGCGCGCCATCTTGCTCTTCTCCGCGCTGATGTACGTGGCCACCTGTATCTGCGGCTTCATGCCGTCCTTCGGATGGAACCTGCTGATGTGCTTCCTCATGGGCACCGCGGCGGGCGGGATGCTGCCGATCGTGTACTCGCTGGCGTCCGAATCGCTGCCAGCGCGGCATCGTGGCTGGATCTTGGTCCTGATGAGCGGGATGGGCGCGACGCTCGGCTATCTGGTGGCGAGCGGGGCGGCAACCGTGATCGAGCCGGTGCTGAGCTGGCGGGCATTGTGGCTGCTGAACTTCCCCACCGGGCTCTTGCTGCTCGCGCTCAGCCGGTGGATTCCCGAATCGCCGCGATTCCTCATGGTGGCCGGGCGCAACGATGAGGCGCGGCAGGTGATGGCCAGATATGGGATCACCGAGATCCAGCTCGTCGCCCCTGACCCGCCGTCCGTCGTTCCCCCGGTGGCGGGAAGCCCGCACGGAGAAGGAGCGCTCGCGGCGCGCGGCTCAGACAAGTTCTTGACCCTGCTCCAAGGCGTCTACCGGCGGAGCACTCTCGTGGTCGTCTTCTACGGTGTCGCGTGGGGCATCGTCAACTGGGGCTTCATCACCTTCCTGCCGACATACCTGACGCGGGCCGGCGCGGGAACGAAGGCGAACTCGCTGCTGTTCATCTCATCCCTGCTCGCCCCTCCGGCCATCGTGATCGCCGCCGTGCTGTACACGCGGTGGGGCAGCAAGCCCTCGATGCTCCTATTCAGTGGTGCGACCGGTGTCATCCTGACGATCTTCGCGGTGACCAACCCGGCCAGGGACGGGGAAGCGGGGCTGTTCGTGCCCCTGACCGCGGCCCTGCTTGCGAGCAGCAACGGCATGCTGGCGATGCTGTCCCCGTACGCGGCCGAAATCTACCCCACAACGGTACGGGCTAGCGGCAGCGGTATCGCGGCAGCGGCGTCCAAGCTGGGCGGGACCTGCGGCCCGCTGCTGCTCGCCGCCGCACCGGGGGTATCGGTACTTGCGCTGTTTGCCTTCTTTCCGGTGGTACTGGCCTTCGGTATTTTGTGGCGCTACGGGCCGGAGACCGCGAGGCGGGCACTCGCCGACGTCAGGATCCCGGGAGAGGAATTCGCCGACCGGACGGCTTGACCTAGTGGTCAGGCGCTGGCATGCGCCTGCGGCCCTATCCACATTCCCACCAGATCGGCATAGAGCGAACAGGACGCGAGGAGCTCATCGTGCGTACCCAGGTGCGCGTCCACGCCGTCGAGCACGAGTATCCGCGACGCCCTGCGGGCCGAGCTGATCCGGTGCGCGATGACGATCAGCACGCCCCCTCGCCGGGCAAAGGCCTCTTCCACCCCCGCTTCCAGCCGCGGATCGAGATGGCAGGTGGCCTCGTCGAGGATCACCACTTTCGCGGGGAACACGTAGACCCGTACCAGGGCGACGAGCTGTTTCTCGCCAGCCGACAGCGACGATGGCGTGACCTCGGCGTCATAGCCGCCGAGACGGTCGACGAGCGGCCGCGCCCCGAGCAGGTCCACGGCACGATCGAGTTCGGAGTCCGGCGCGGTCGGCACCAGGTACGCGAGGTTCTCCCTGAGCGTGCCGGCGAACACATAGGCCTCTTGCGGGATCAGCGCTATCGAGCGGTTCACGTAGCCGGGGTCTACGTCCTGGAGCGGCACGCCGCCGAGCACCACCGAGCCCTGCTGCGGCCGCTCCAGTCCCGCGATCAGCATTGCGAGAGTCGACTTGCCGATCCCGCTCGGTCCAGCTATCGCCAAGTGTTCGCTCGCGTGGATGCGCATGTTCAGGCCTCGCAATACGGGCTTCGCCTGCGGGCCGTAGGCAAAGGTAACGTCGCGCAACTCGATATCGCTGCGCGAAGGCACTGTGGTCGAAGCGAGAGCAGGGGTCTCGCCGGGCTCCAGCGTCTCGGCGATCCGCCGGAGCGCGACGAACAACCTGATGCCGGTGCCTCCCGCAGTGGCCGCGAACGACTGAACCATGGGCTCTATGTTGACCGTCAGATACGTGATCGTTCCGAGCAAGTCCCCGACCGTGAGGCCGCGGCGCATCAGCCATGGGGCGGCGACGATCACGACGACGATCGGCACCTGGGCGGCAATCGCGACGACAATCGTCCGGAACGCCGACGCGCGTGCCATCGCGACCGCGGCGGCCCGGTTCGCGTCAAAGGCGGCATCGCCACGGGCAAGGACGTACCGCTCGGCGCCGAACGCGGCGATGTCCCGCGTCGCGGCGACAATCGGAGCGACCGTCGCGGCGATGTGCTCCTGGGCCAGGATGAGCGCCCGCTGCCGCCGAGTCAGGACCTTGACCATCAGGGCGAAAACGCAGAGGGAAACCGCCAACGGCGGCAGGACAAGCAGAAGCACCGCAGGGTTCAAGGAGGCGATCCCGACCACGGTCGCAACGAGGGCTATTACCGATCGAAGGGCCATCAGCAGGATGCTGGCCAGGACATCGCGCACCGTCTCAACCTGACGGGTCAGTCGGGCTATGCCCGACGCATCGGGTCGGCGCCGACTACGCTCCGCGTGTTTCAGCACGTCACCCGCGACGCGCTGCACCAGTGTGTCCCTGACCGATTCGACGACGACGCCGAGCAGCGGGAAGATCCGCCGGGTACCCGCGGCCGAGACAAGGTAGACCAGCCCTAGCAGCGACAACCAGGCGACGCCGGCGATCGGACGCCCGACTGTGAAGCCATGGTCGACGGCGGTCGCGATCAGGCGGCCAGACAACAACGCCGGCAAGCCTTGGACGGCGCCCCATAGGGCGAGCTTCGCGCATGTTCTAGTGTGCCCGCGAAGCTCGGTGATCAGCAGATACCCAGCGCCTGTCGGCCGGCCTCGGCCCTTCATGGCGTATCCGTCAGGCCGGAAACCTCGTTCTGGAATACCGCGCGGTATTCGGGATCGTCCCACAGCTCCCGATGCGGAGCCAGAGCGCGGACCCGCCCGCTGCCATCGAGCCACGCGACCAGGTCACAGCGCGCCGCGGTGCTCGGCCGGTGACCGACGATCACCCGGGTAAGGCCCGCCAGTGATTCGGTCAGCACCTTGCTCACCTGGGCCTCGGTTACAGTGTCCAAACTCGAAGTGGCATCATCCATGACCAGCAGCCGCGCCGGACGGGCAAACGCCCGCGCCAGACCTGTCCGTTGCCTCTCGCCACCCGACATCGGGGAGTCGCGCAGCGGGTTGTCGTATCCAGCGGGAAACCGCTGGATGAAGTCATCGGCGCGCGCGGCGTGGGCGGCTGTCACCGTCTCGGCGCGAGTCAATTCGCCCCGGCCGAAAACGATGGCATCCGCGACGGTATCGCCGAGCAAGGCGGGTTCCGCGAACGCGAAACAGATCTCGTGCCTGAGGACGGCCGGGCTCAGGTCGGTGAGGGGCACGCCGTCGAGCAGCATGGCGCCGCCGTCGGGCTCGATCAGGCCGCCGGCCACGGCTGCCAGCGTTGACTTGCCGACCGCCGATCGCCCGATGACCGCCACCGAGGCACCCCCGGCGATGCGGAGATCAAGTCCGTCGAGGACGGGCCGAGCGTCGCGGTACACGGTGACCTCTCGGAACACGAGTTCCCCAGGCCCGGCCGGGAGGCTGGCTGATCCCGTTCGCCCTGCCGGAGCGCCTAGCACCTCCGCTACCCTGCGGGCGCCGGCTCGGACCTTCGCGAACTGCAGCATGACGCCTGATTGATTGACAAAGGTCATAGCGAGGGTGGCATAGCCCGATGCGGCCAGGATGTCCCCGGGCGGGAGGGCGCCTTCTGCGACCCGGACGCCGGTGACGGCTATGATCGCGAGCTGCGCAATCGGCGCCAGGAGCCCACCCTGCCAGCTCACCCGGCCGACTTCGGCCCACATCGCCCGGCCGAAACGGGCCAGATCCGGCAAAGGGGCCAGTACCCGGGATATCTCACGATCCGTGGTGCCGGATGCGCGAATGGTCCGGATCCCATACAGCGCACCCGTGAGCCTGTCGGCGATGGCCCCGAATGTCGCCGTGTACCCCGCGACGGCGTCGGTCGCGCGCCCGAGAAACCGGCGGGCTATCAGCGTCCCTCCCGGCAAGGCCAGGACAGGAACCAAGAGCAGTACCGGATCGATCAGACCCAGGCCGACAAGCCCGCCCACGCCGGTAACGATCATCACGGTGATCAGGCGGATGACCGACGCACCGCCTGCCGCGTCGACGCAATTGCTGACCAGCCGGGAGGTGAGATCGCCGGATCCGAACTGGTCGCGCCCCTTCAGTCCAAGCCGGAGAATGTGCCGAAGCAATTCGTACTGGAGCCACCAGGTTGATCGGGCCACCCCGGCCGCGCCCGCAAGCTGCGTCAACGCTTCAGAGACCGCGAGTGTACAGAGAACAGCGGTCAGCAATCCGGCGGCGCGCACATCGTTTTGGCCATGCAAAACCGCGTCCACCGACCCGGCGAGCGCCGCGGGAAGCAGGACCAGCGCTACAGAGTTCACCGCGCTCATTGTGAGCGAGACAGCCGCCCAGCCGACGCTGCACCGCAGGGCTCGGAGGGCGAGTTCGTCTTCATCGCTAAACAACGTCCCGCCCCTCGGCGCCCCAGTTACGGTCGGTGTCGGCTGCTAGCCAAACACGATTTATCCTCGGCTAGCAGCCGACCTAGCTTCTCTACCTTCAGAAGATAGCGGTAGCCTTCGCGACTACGTTACGCTATTCACCAGCAGAGATAGCTACATTCTGTTGTAGTAGTACTGGGCTCGTAGGTGTGGCATTCGACGCTCACTGTGCTTACTGCTTTCGGAGCGTTGCTTTGCGACAGAGCGCCATCCATTTCCTGCAGGCCGAGAATGTGTCCCATGCGTATTCACCTCCTTTTCGATTCGTCGAAAATATGACCATCCTAGCTAGAACATACGACCATTCTAGCTAGCTCGTAATCGCCGTCGGAATAGTCGCTCGCCCGATCAAGGGGAGCGTGGCGGCGCGGCTGCCGAGTGCAGCGGATATTGCGAGCAGCACGCCAGCTGAGCCTGTAGCCAGGTCCATCGAAAGCCGCATCAGATGATCACCGGGGAAGGCGATGTCACCGTTGAATGAGATGGCGTGCCAGGCGAGATGCCGCAGGTGCCGGTCGATGAGCGGCTGGAGACCCGGTCTGGGTATCCGCGGGCTATCCCGCAGAGCGGTGAGCACCGCCATCAGGCCGGCGCGCCCGTCAAACAGCGCGCTGAGCATGGTGAACTGGGGCTGAGCGGCTTTGATGATCGGCTCCAGCGCCTCCTCGAATCGAGGGTCGTCCCGATGCGATAGGTACTCGTCGAGCACGAGAGCGATGCCGGCGCTGCCGCCCTGCAGGTAGGGCAAGATCCGAAAGCCCTCGTCAAGCTGAAGTGTTCCATCGTCCGCGTATACGCAGGTATCGAGATCTCTGCTCAGCTCACGATGCGCGAGGTCAAGCAGGGACGTGTCTCCGCTCCGGCCATAGAGCCGGATATAGAACAACGCCCGCCCCGCGGCGCCGTGCATCAGCCCCGCTGGCACTCGTCCGTCACTCCTGCCGGCATTCGGTCGGACGTCGATGCTCAGCGCGCTCAACCGGTCCGCTATCCCCAGCGCAGCCTGTTCGAACCGCCGATCATCCGCTCTCTCCGCGAAATAGAGCAGATTAAGCCCAATTCCAGCCAGGCCGCTATAAAGCGATGAAGACAGCTCATCGAAACGGCGGTTACGGATACGATCGAGAATCTCCAGCGATGGCTCCAGGTGCCCGAGGTTACTAAGGACGTAAGCCACTCCGTGCAGCCCGTCGTATGCTCCTACCGGATAGTCACGGTCGGTCTTACGGGCCGCATCGATCAGCCATCGCGCGTGCTCCGGTAGCACATCGAATCCGGAAGCGAACAAGGAGTGCAGTACCCCGGCGGCTCCATGCGAAATTCCTAGAGCACCATTCGTAAATTGCGCGATGTCGCCGGGGAACAGCCGATCAGCACGTTCCGGTGTAGCGCTTGCGACCATGGCGCGGACGATCGATGCCCGCAGTTCCGTGAAATCGCGCTCTCCTTCGCCGAGTTGAGCTATCAGGCCTGCCGCCTTCTCATGGCGATGCCCCACGTCCGGGTCGTTATATGTCGGGAGCGCTAGCTCGTCGATAATCCGATCACCAAATCCAGAAGGAACCGGGAAACGCTCCTGAATGGTCCGAACCAAAGTTCGCGCCTTCGTCACGTCCAGCGGGAACAGGGCGGTCAACGGCATGAACGCCGCAACTTCGAGGCATGCCATCGCGTAGTCATCTATCTTGGTCCCAGATCTGAGATCCGGTGGCACGTAACCGGGTGCACCCATCACCTGGCGCGCCTCTTCGCCCGGCAACGATGCCGTCTCGAAGTCTACGAAACATATTTCGCCGTCGGCCCGTATTATTATGTTATACGGATGAACGTCCGCAAAGGTAATTCCGCGTTCATGCATATGATCGAGGGCATTACGTATCTTGGACAGCTTGTCTAGCGCCCAGAGCGTATACTCGGAAATCTCAGATTCGCTGGCGGAAGGACGGATGAGCGGATACCGCCGCACAAATTGTGTCCACAGTATGTCACCGTCAATGTATTCTTCCACGAGGAAATGATGTTCCCAGGCGGTGAAATATCCATAAATCTTGGGCACCGAGTGCAGGCCGGCGAGTGCCTGAAGCGCACTATGTTCCCGCTTGAGCCGCGTCACGGCATCCCGGCCGGCGGGATCAAGCCCACAGTGCGGCCTGGCCTCCCGCAGCACAACCTGATCGCCGGTCAGCTTGTCGGTGGCCCGATAGATACCCCCGCCATTGGAGAAATGCAGGGCAGCCTCAACGGTATACGGGAACTGGTCCGCGTCGCCATCCGACTCCAACCGGGCGACGTCGGCCGCGAGGAACTCCGGAACCTTCACCCAATCGGGCAACTTGAACGCCGGCCGTCGAAGATCCGGCACCAGCACCCCGGCCGGGTCCTCGATGGCCGGAACCGGCTCACCGCGCTCATCTCGGCAGAACCGCTCGGCGAATCCACCGTAGCGGACATGCACGGGCCCCGCACCGATGCGCACGTCAGAGAGGATGTACGGCCCAGGCTGTCCCTCCAGCAGGGCGGTCAGATCGCTCAGCGTCTCTTCCAGGTCGCCATCGCCAACCGGATAGAGCGTGATGAACTTGCCGCTGCCTGCGCGATTTGCGTACTTTCCGTTTCGATCCAGAAGATCCCGTTTACTGGTGAGGAACTTGAACGCGAGCGCCTTCGCCGCAGCATAATTCCACACCAAATCCAAGACTGCGACGGCATTGTCCAGCGTCGCCGAGACATGCACCTTCCAGCCCTGTGACGGTAGTCGGGCGGCTGGAGGAACGAGCATCGTCCACGGCCGGTTCTCCCCTACCTTCCAGCCGGCCGGTATGTCGCGTCCGTCTATGAACTTAAGGCTCTTGGCGATCGCACGTTCTGGGGCATCATAGAAGAATTTATTTGCCCGGCAGAACTCCAGGTACAGAGCCTGGTTCATGAGCCCCTCCAGCGTGCATTATTCGCCCTCTGAGCGTCGCCTTCATCTTCCATGACGGTGTTGTAAGGTGAGTACAAAAAAATCTATATTTGGTATTTCCGCAGGCTGTCAGCGTAAAGGCCGCACGCGTAAAGCGCGGGCGGGAGAGCAGTAAGCCGAAGTCGTTCGGGCGAGGAAAGAAGAAGAAGACGCCCGCATGCGTAATCGCGGGCGCCTTCGTATTCGAGTCATCCAGGTCGGCGGTCCGGGAGTAAGGTTATGCGTCCGCCACGCCGCTCCAGCCGCCGCGGTAGAAGACCAGCGGCGGCCGGTCGGACAAGGCCCGCAGGTACTCGACCCGGCCGATGACGACCGCGTGGTCTCCCGCGGTGAGCTGCGCCTCGACCACGCAGTCCAGAAAGCCCACCGTGTCGTACAGGTAGGGCCGACCCGAGCGCGGGGCGTAGCCGTGCGAGATGTTGGAGAACTCTCCGTCGCCGTGGTCAGCGCGCTCTCGCCGGGCGAACCAGCTCGCCAGCTGCTCCTGGCCTTGGGCGAGGATGCTGACGGCGAACCCGGACGACGGGAGGAGAAGACTCGCCGCCCGAGATGACAGGCGGACCGACACGGCGACAAGCAACGGCGACAGGGACAGGCTGACCAGGGAGTTCGCCGTCATGCCGCACTCGTTGCCGCCGTCCAGCATGCCGATCACCCCAACCCCCGTCGGCCAGCGCCCCATGAACCGCCGGAACGCGTCGCCGCTGGGCTCCGCGGCCTGCGGCCCCGCAGGCAGCGACTCCCCGGACGGCGAACCCGCAGACGGCGGGCACGCCGACGTACGCGATGACTCCGTCCGCAGCACCGTCAAATCAGCGCCCGAGAGCTGAGCCAGCCACCAGCCGCGGTCAGCGGCTCGGAGAGGATCTCGGGGCGGCGGGCGAGTTCCGCAAGTGCCTCGTGCTGTGGCACGGCCAGCCGGGTGAGCGCGGCCGCCGCCTGCCGGCGCGCCTGCCAGCGCTCAGGGGCCTCGCCCGGTTCCAGCAGGGTGGCCGGGACCTGCTGGCCGAGCAGGATGGTGTCGACGCCGGCCAGCCCGAACAATGGCGGCGCGGACGGCTGCAGCATGACCCGGGTAATCACGTCCCTGCGCATCAGCGGTGCCCCGCCTGCGTAGGCGTCCAGCAGCGGCTCGAGGCCGGACACGTCGGCGTCCGCGTGGGCGTGCTTCCAGAACGGGGTGCTCAGCCGGGTATTGAACTTGTAGTGGATGGCCAGGAACCAGCGCAGGCTGTCCCAGCACGAGGCGAGGAACTGATTGACCGCACCGCGTGGGCACGGTTGTGCCCAGGTCACGGGGAGCGCGCTGATCAGGGCCCGGATGGTGAACGCGATCATGGCCAGGCCCGTGGACTCCAGCGGCTCGACGAAGCCGGCGGAGTTGCCGACCGCAAGGACGTTCCCGCACCACAGGCGGTCACGGCGCCCAGAGCGGAACCGCACGGTGTTCCCGATTTCCGCGTCCGGGTACCGCTCCAGCAGTTCCGCGGCGGCCTGTTCGACCGTGATGGCCGCCGAACTGTGCACGTAACCGAGGTGATCCACGTCGTCGGCCAGCGGGATGTTCCAGCACCAGCCCGCGTTCATCGTGGTCGCGGTGGTGTACGGACGCGGCCTGCCCTGGTTGCCGATCGAGGCGGTGACCGCCGTGTCGGTGAACAGGCTTGGCGAGTAATCCACGAAGGGGACTTCCAGCGCCTGCCCGAGCAGGAGGGAACGGAATCCGCTGCAGTCAATGTAGAGGTCGTACCGCAGGTCACGGCCGTCATCGGTGCGCAAGGAGCCGACCCAGTCCGGGCCTTCGAGCTTCACCTCGGCGATAGTCGCGTCGATATGCCGGACGCCGCGCTTGGCCGCCAGTTCGGTGAGGTATCCGATGAACCGCCGGTTCTCCAAGTGGTACGCGAAGGGCAGGTACGGCAGCAGGGAGACGACCTGGTCGCCGGCCCGCAGCACCGGCGTCTTATCGGCGCTCATGAGCAGCGACTGGATCGAGAACCCGTCTATGGTCCCGTCCTGTGCGAGGGCGCCAAGCATGCCCACCGAATGGCTCGACCAGTCGAACGGCGCGCAGAAACCGTCCGGATTCGGACCCCAGTCGAACTTGATGCCCAGCTTCCATGTCGGCCGCACCTGCTCATAGAACTTCGGCACCTCCACCCCGAGGGCCCGGTGCAGGAAGGACACCATCTCGGTGGTAGTCGCCTCGCCGACCCCGATGACCGGGATCGACGATGACTCCACGACCGTCACCTCCAGCGAGGGCCGCCAGGTGCGCAGCGCCAGTGCCGCCAGGTACCCCGCGGTACCGCCGCCGATCACCCCCACGGTCCGGATCGCGGCCGGGTCGTCCGCCGCTGGCTCATGCGCCAGCGGCCGGACCGGCTCGTGGTTCACGGTCAGCAGCCGGGGATCGGGGCTGCCCTGGGCGCCGATCCACGACATGAGTTCGGCACCCTCCTCCGGGCTGAGGGCAGCCAGGACCGGCTCAAAGATGGATGATGTGGACATGAGCGTCCCCCTGCTTTCCGTTTGCCAGTCGGGTGCAATAGGGCTCCGATATCCGGGCAACCACATCGCCGTGCATTATTCGCCCTTCGGGTGTCACTCTCATCTTCCAGAACGCTGTTGTACGGTGGGTACAAAAAACTCTATATCTGGTATTTCCGCAGCTACCAGCGTATGGTCCTGCCGTCCCAGGGCACGGCGCCGAGCGTTGCCCGGCAAGATTCCAATTCATCGGCGGCACCGCTGATAACGGTCACCAGCCGGCCCGGGTCCATCGTGCGCCGAGCGGCTTCTTGGACATCATCAAGGGTGGCGCCGGCGAGCTCGCCATAATCGTTATGGAGGCCGCAAGCGCCAATCCCCCGGCCGACGTTCACGGTGATCATCGTCGCCAGATTCGCCTGATCGGAAAATGCGAGAAGAAGACGCCCGCACGCGTAATCGCGGGCTTCCTCGTGTTCGAGTCTTCCTGGTGGGCGATCCAGCATGCCGTACAGCTCATTGTTGATTTCCTGTAGCGCCGCTAGCGTTGATCTGCTCGGCACGTTGGCCTGTACTACGAAGGAAGACCCGGCGGCCCAATGCTCCACGCTGCTTGACGGGCCATAGCAGAAGCCTTTATTTTCCCGTAGGCTGCGCACTAGCCGGGACGAGAAATAGCCACCGAAGATCAGGTTGGCTATCTCCACGGCGGCCCACTCACGACGGCCGCGGGGCGCCCAGAGCCCGCCCAGCCTGATCAGCGCCTCCGTTGATCCCGGCATATCCACCAGGAGCGGAGGGCCCGGCGCCGCATCGACCGGCCCCGGCCTGCCGGCCTGCGGGTCACCCCCGGTCCAGCAGCCGAAGGCGGTCGTTGCCCGCGCGAGCACGGAATCTGGTTCCTCGCCGCCAAGCAATACCAGCACGGCGCCGGCAGGCCGGAAATGGTCGGTGTGGAATGTCCGGAGCCTGGCGTCTGATACTTGTCGGATGGCAGCGGGCGATGGCACCTGGTCCGCGTACGGATGACCGCCGTACAGGCGCCGCATGAGGGATTGATGTGCCTGGCTGTTTGGAGCTGCGCCCGCCAGAGCAAGCTGGTCAGCGAATATATCCCGTATGCGGTCCACCTCGGCTTCTGGATATGTAGCGTCGGCCAGGACCTGAGCGATGATCTCCAGCATGGCGCCAAGCCGGCTGGAAATGACCGATCCCGTTATGAGCAGGCGATCGGGATCGGCGTTGACCCGCAACTCTCCGCCGAGTGACCGCACGCCCAGGCTGAGTTCGGCTCGGGTCTGATCGGAAGTTCCAGCGGAGAGCGCCTGACTGCCCAAGAGCGCAGTCGGTACCTCGCTCGAGTCCAGCCCGTGCAATGGCACCCAGAGCCGTATCTCAGTCAGCGAACAGTCACCATGTTGGACTGCCACGACCCGCAGCCCCGAGCGGAGCTGCCGTTCGCTACTCACCAGCCGTGGCAACTGGGGCAACGGCCCCAGGCTCGGCATAAGACGCAACCGCCGCCCGTTCACTTCTCTCCCCGTTCCGGTCCGGGCTCCATCACGAGAATCGCCCGCTGCCGTTCACACAGCGTGCCGGCCGCACCGCGGATCGCCGATTCGGTAACTCCCGCCAGCAGCCGCGGCAGTTCGGTGACTAGCTCCGCCCGGCCGTACAGCAGTTCAAGTGCCGCCATGGCCTGAGAGCGGTATAGAGGGTTGCTGACGTCCCTACTCAGCTGAGCGGTGAGGCGCACAACAGTCCGGTCGAGTTCACCACCGTCGGGCCCGTGGCAGGCCAGTTGCTTCAGGGTGCCGTCCAGCCCCGCCACAGCATCCGCCGCCGTCACGCCCGGCCTAAGGCGCATCTCGCACACGAACATCGTGGGGTCCCTGGCGAAGAGCGGATCACCGTACCGGCCCACGTGGCAGCTCACGTGCATCGCCACCCGGTCGCGGGTAATCAGCCGATGTCGTAGCAGGGACGTCGGACCATCGGCAAGGACGTCAGCTAGCACGAGGAACGGCAAATACGCGGGGAGGTGAGCCGGATCCGACAGGCTCCAGCCGATGGCGACGCTCGACACCTTGGCGTCAGCATCGTGAAGCGTGCGCCAGACCGGCAGGTTCCTAACTGGCTCCGCATAATCGATCAGGCTCGGCGCGGGACGAGCTTCAATATCTCCAAAGTAGCACTCTGCCAGTTCGATTACATGTGCTGGGGATACTGCTCCGGCAACGCTCAGCACCGCATTGGCCGGCGAGTAGAACGCTTCGAAGAACTCCATGGCATCGGCCAGCTCGGCCGAATCGAGATCAGCATAGCTCCCATACCCGTCGTGACTGTTCGGGAAAGTATCGAAAAGCAGCTTTGGCAGCTCGAGCCAGGAACGATAACCATAGGGTCGGTTATGTACGTTTGCCTGGATTTCAGATTTGATGACGGCAATCTGATTGCGCAAGTCAACTTCCGACAGGAGCGGGCCCGCCATCTGATCGGCGAGCAGATATATTCCGCGCTCAAGTCCATTAACGGGCAGCAGGACGTAGTAACTGGTAAAGTCAAGGCGGGTGAATGCGTTGAATCTGCCGCCCGCTCCCTCCACCGCCTGGGCCAGCGCATCCTTGTTCACGGATGGTGTGCCTTGCAGCATGAGATGCTCAAAGAGGTGCGCAAATCCAGCTTGTCCCTCCCGTTCTGCCCGGACTCCGGCACCGTAGTCTACGGTGAGGGCTACTGCTGGAATGGCATCATCGTTCGGCGAGACGACAACCCGCAGCTCATTTCGCAGCGCAGTCCGCACCACAGGATAAGGACTGCTTTCCATCGCACAACCTTCCGGCAGAGCAAAACACCAGATCACCGAGCATTCGCTGAAGTCGTCCCAAGAAGTCTGGAATACGCCAATTGAAGGGCAGGCCCAGGTTCCATTCCAAAGTCACGCTGGAGTATGCCGCGTATCTTGCTGTAGACCTCGAGCGCCTCGATCCGGCGGCCAGTGTGATCAAGGGCAATCATGAGCCGGGTCCAGAGCTCTTCCCGGTAAGGGTTTTCAAGCGTGAGCTTCCTCAGTTCCGGGATTACGACGGACCATCGGTTACAGCGCATGTCGGCTTCGATCCGACCCTCCAGCGCCGCCATCCTTCGCTCCGCGAGCATGACAAGCTCGCCTTGTGGGGGCTCGGCGAAAGCTACGTCGCTCAGGGGCTGCCCGCGCCAGACGTCAAGTGCGGACTGAAAGGCCTTCGCGGCCATGTCCGCCGGGCCTGCCGCCAGCAGCTGCTGACCCTCCGCAGTAAAGTCATTAAATTCATCAAGATCGAGTTCTCCGCGCGGAACGCGGAGTACGTACGTTGCTCCCCTGCGCTCCAGTTGCCCGGAACCGATGTCTTCCAGGCATCGCCTGATTCGCCAGACATGGGTTTGCACGTTCTTACGGGCCGAGGACGGCGCCCGGGCACCCCAGATGCTGTCGACAAGCTGGCTGACAGACACGACCCCGTTTCTGTGCAGCAGCATCAGCGCGAGCAGGGTCCGGGGACGGTCACCGTCGAGCGTTACGACGGTACCCGAGTCGCGCCGGATTTCAAACGGGCCAAGGATACAGAACCTTGCCATAGAGGCACCCCGTATGACTAAGAGGCGGTTACGGTTTGCTGAGACTGTCCCCTGCGCCGTCCTGCCCGCGGGACCCTTGCCAGCTCAGACTGCGTGTTTAGATGGCTGCGGACAATCCCTAAAGTGAGTATTGGGCTGGACGGATGCGGACGCTTGAGGTCAGGCTGCGACATGGGACTGCGGGAGCGGACCAGAAACGCTCATCTTAGGGATAGTGCCGGTTTCTTCGGCGAGAGAGTCTTGGCACCAGCGGCAACGCCACACCCGAGAGATTAGCCTTCGAATTAATCCGCCAGGGGAACAGTCATGCCTGCAACGCATTTTCGGTCGCGGCGGAGCGGGAATACGCGGATCACACTGGGGGTGCCGGGGAAGGAGGTTAAAGGTCCGTGACACCATCAGTGCAACGCAGTGCGGCCGCGGTATCGGATCAGCCAGAGGCACCCCGGGTGTTCGGCCTTCAAAGTGCTGAAGGATCAGAAGTACCGCAAATGGTGCCGGTCGCCGACATACGCCCGGGCATGCCGATCCGTGCGGGCGGCTTGGATGCGGATCACGTGACGCTTCTCGTCGAGGCTGAAAGCGACCTGCCAGCGATTCTGGTCCACCGCCAGACAATGCAGATCATCGACGGCGCACACCGCTTTGCGGCTGCTCTGCGCAAGGGGGATCAACTGGTGGCGGTGAGGTTCTTCTACGGTAGCTACGCAGATGCGTTCGCCGCTGGAGTTGAGGCCAACATCACTCACGGACTGCCGTTGTCGCTATCAGACCGTAAGAATGCGGCAGGTCAAATCCTAGCGGATAAGCCAGAACTCTCGGACAGGGCGTGCGCCCATATCACCGGCCTGTCGAAGTCTACCGTAGCGAAGATCCGCGCTTGTTCAGGTAGAGAAGGCCGAGACGCAAACAAACGCATAGGCAACGATGGCCGGATACGTCCGCTAAATAGCAACGAAGGCCGCAGCCGAGCGGCGCAACTGCTCAGGGAACAGCCGACCGCGTCACTGCGCGACATTGCGAATCAGGCCGGCCTGTCTTCCAGTACAGTCAGCGACGTCCGCAAACGACTGGCGACTGGCCGCGATCCAACCGTAAGCAATCGGGGAAACGCGCGCCGTCCTGACGGCGGCACGGAACGGCAGCAACGTATCACAGATACGGACAAGAGTCTTAAGCTGACCGACGCACGGGAGCGCACGAACGCTCGGGATGGCAAGAAAGAGATCCTCGCCCGGCTGGGACGTGATCCTTCCGTAATTGGCAAGGAATCGGGCCGTGATCTGCTTCGGTTCCTCGACCGCCACGCTATTAACATGTCCGACTTGCCAGACCATGCCGCTGAGATCCCCTCGCACAGGCGGGCCCTGGTCGCTCTGCTGGCTAAGCGTTCAGCAGCTGCCTGGATGGACCTTCTGCGACTTATGGAAGATTAGCTGGAAGGATTTACTCGATCGTGCGGATCAGCTACCTTATTCGAGGCCACGGCTTCGGTCACGCGGCGCGAGACCTCCGTATCATTAACGCGATCCGGGAACTGCGACCGGATGTTCAGCTCGACCTAGCGTCGTCGGGAACTGGTTTTGAGTACCTCGCCGCGCGATCCGTTGACTGTGTTGACCTGGGCATTCCCGATGAGGCGGACCTCCGCCCGGCAGCGAGCTGGAAAGTCTGGCGGCATCTGCACGAGGTGCCACCCCCCGATCTTGTCGTGGTAGACGAGGTCACCTCGGCACTTCAGTTCTGTCGGCACATCTTGGAGACTCCATGTGTTCTCTTGACCGACTGGTTCTTCGCCGATTTCGGAAAGCCGGAACTAGATCGACTCTTTAATCTTGCCGCAGAAATTATAGTGCTTGATTTCACCGACGTTCACTCCGGACCTATTCAGACCAAGGCGAAGATCACTCGTCTCGGGCCGGTAGTGGATGAATTCGGTATAAGCCGGCCGGCCGCACAACGGCGGCTCGGATCCGGCGGAGGCTCCTCGCTGACGACTGTCGTATCCCTTGGCGGAATGACGGAACGTCCCGAGGCAAGGCGCATGCTTGAACGGACGGTGGAGGCATGGAATCGTTATGCCCACCGGGATGACCGCATGTTTATACTCGTCCCAGAATTCAATCTAACTGAGAGTGGCGACCGACACCCCGGTGTAGAGTGGGTCGGTTTCACTGAATCTCCTGAAGTATATTACGCTGCCGCCGACCTTGTAATTACCGATGCACTTGGATTTACGAATTGCGAATTGGCATACAATGGTGTGCCGGTGCTAGCATTCCGAGTGAAGACGGTCCTCGAGGAGTACGCCGAATCCTTTTCCCGGAGAATCGAACTACTGAGGTCCAGTGGTGCGATTGCGGTCGCCGACGACGACGTCAGTTCCGACCAGATATGGCAGGCCATTGACGGCTGCCGACCACCTCGCGCTCCGGCAAACGCTGCCTACCTCGATTTCTCGTGGGCGAGTCCGCGAAGCGTCGCGGAGCTTATCTTGCACCACTTGCCGAATTAGTCTCACGCCGAGCCTGCCGCTACCCATCCCAGCTTTTCCAAGATTTGCGGGAAGGGCGGGGGGTAATACCCGTCTTCGCTGCCGGTGGTGAAGCTGAAGCCGCGGAGCGGTGCTATGACCGAGACGTTCGCACGCTTTGACAGCCGATCAAGATGGTCGGCGACCGCAGGACTTTCCCATCCGCCTGGAGGCAGTGAAGGGGCGATTATTACCGGTACCTGTGTGCATTGGATCGCCAGCAGGGAAGGAGTGTCCGCCAGCCCCAACGACAGCCGCGCAAGATAATGGAATGTGGCCGGATAGATAACAACGGCTTCAGCCCATTTGGCCAGCGCAGTGTGCAGCGCGCCGGGACGCGCCTTGTCCTCCCATTCGTCCAGTATCGCAGAGGTGTTAGCGACGACAGAGATTCCGCTACGCGTAACGAAGCGTTCTGCGCTCCGCGTGACCACGATTCTAAAATCCAGATCGGGCCGGAGCGATCTTAGCCACGCAATCCACGGCAATGCGAGAGATGCGTTAATCGAGCCCGTTATAACTACTAGGAGTTTACTGAATTCTGCCTTCCAGTAATACTTTTCACCGCCGCTGCTATCCGTCATTAGAGGTCTCCTTACTCTGCCTGGTAATGCTGTCTCGGCCGTTGAGGATGCCGGTAATGTGCGCCCGATTAATGAGATCAGTCCGGTTAACTGCCCCGGTGCGCTTGAGCATCTCCTTTATATGCTGAGCTACCGTGTATTTGCTCATATGGAGTTCGTAGGCGATCTCGCGATTGGTTAGCCCACGGGCAATCATCACGAGGATGGATAGCTGCTTAGCAGTCAGTCGCGAGAATCCATCAGAGGTATCATCTGCCGCGGCTGGTCCCGAAAAGGGATTTTCATTCAATGTAAGCTACTCTCTTCCATGAATGTTCAGAGGGCTCACGCCCCGCGTTCGCGGCAGGAGCTGTGCAGGCGTGTCGTTTCTGTGGTAACCGCGATAGCGCGCCGGTCACCGGTGCAGCGCGCAGTAGGGCTGCTCAGCGGGCTTACGTCGCCTCTTCTTGCACTGATGAATTCCGCCCAGCACGTGCGGGTTTCCGCGGCGGCCGATATATCGCGGTACCTGCGCGGGATCGTCTGAAGTGACCAGCAGCGCCTACGGAATCGCTGAGCAGTGGCGCGCGTGTCCGTTCGCCTATCTCAGCGGAGGCGGCGCGGTCGCCAGATGGCCACGATGCGTCTAGAGTGGATTCCCGCTCTGACAGTGACCGCCTTGCGCATGGCTCCCTTGGCCTTCAGCGAAGCTACCGCATCCTTTGAGCGCCCGCTGGGGACTGGAGCAGCTGAGACGAGCCCTGTTTTGACCGCAGCGAACACCAGTGCCTGCCTTCTCATGATCACGAACGATGCCTCCGTATCAGATACGCCGGGTAAGGCCAATCTGAGGTTTTCAAGATCACCCCAGGCCTACTAGTCCGTATTAGTACGGGTTGTTCGTCACGTGCTGAGCTGCTATAGCACGGGTGGGCGTGGTTTCGGTGAGACGGCGGCACGTTACAGCGACGGAGATCGATTCGCTGCCGGACCTGCCATTCCTGTTGGCCCCGCCGGTGACGGAAGGCCTCGCCAGGCGGACGGAGGTAGCTACCCGCCGCGCCTGATCTCTACCATGTGGGCGTACAGAGTGGTCCGGCTCACTCCCAGCTTCCTCGCGACTGCAGACACCGTGTTCATGCCCAGCAACTCCCGGGCCATCGCGACCAGGTCAGCTGTCATGACGGTTGGCCTGCCCACCGGCCTGGACGCACCTGTTTGAGTTGTGTTCGCATCAACACCGTGTTCGGAAATATCCATCATTTCTGAACACGATCCATCCGACTGGACCCCGACGGATGCCGCCAGCACCACATCACTGACGAGCGCGGCTACATTTGCCGCGCCGGTACGCTGACGGGCCTTGTTAAGATGCGCCTCGACGGTTCGTTTGGATATACCGAGATGACGTGCGATCTTTTTCGCGGGCATCCCTAGTCGCGCCAGCTCGACAACTTGATTCTGGCGTGCCGTAAGCCGTGCGCCGCCCCGGATTCCTGGCTGATGGAACTCGGATCGAGTAGGTTCGCCACTCCTTGCCTCCATCATCTCCCCTAAGAGAAGAAGGATCCTAATATTTAGGAAACTATCCTATTATTATGGAAGTTGATAGGTGGGCGTCCGCAGAAGTTCCTCATAACCCGATCGACCAGGTCAATCGGGTTGCTTTCCCTCTCCGCAGTTGAACTCGAACACGCGGAGCCAGTCACCAGCGGGCGGATTGTCAATTCCCATCTCTTGCGGCCCTGGCGAGGCTAGATGACAGGAAGGCCCGACGGTTGGTCGCTCAGCGCAGACGCCCATCCAGTAGCTGTTTACCTATAGCGGTTTTCCGGCCCTTTCACCGTCTCCGTGACGTTCTTGTGGTGCCAGTACTGGCACCACAGCGTTCAGGGATCGTGCGGTGCGAGGACGGATATCCCGGCGTCCGCGGCAGCTTTGGCGAGCCGATCTGGACGTACTCGAAAGCGTCAAGCAGCAGTGTTTTGAGCTGCGGGACCGGCGCGGTGGGCGGTCCGGCGCAGGCCTCACCCTGGAGGGGTGAGGCGGCTGCGGCGGGCCCACCGGATGATCGGGTCATGATCTCATCGGCGCCCGAGCCATTTGACGTCGTGGTCGTCGGAGCAGGACCTGCGGGTGTCGTCGCAGCGCTCCGCGCGGCGCGCCTCGGAGCCGGGACGGCGCTGATTACCCGCGATCAGTTCGGCGGGATGGCCGCTAACGACGGGCCCGTGCCGGTGCGCACCCTCGCCCAGGCGGCGCGCCTGCTCCGCGAGGCCAGACAGCTGCCTCGCTACGGGATCGCGGGCGGCGAACCCTCGCTTGACTACCCGACGCTGCTTGCCCGTGTCCGCGAGGTGACCGCAGCCGCCCGCGAGAAGACGATGCTGCGCGATGACCTTGAGCGGGCGGGCGTAAGGATCTACGAGCAGGCCGGCCCGGCGCGGTTCGCGGACGCCCGCATAATTGAGAGTGACAATGCGCCGCGGCTCCGCGCAGGCAAGGTCATCATCTGCACCGGCGGAACCTCGCGGCCGCTGCCGGTGCCTGGCTTTGAACTGACCGCGACGCACAGCGACGCGTGGAACCTGTCCTCGGTGCCGCCGTCGCTGCTGGTCATCGGCGCTGGCGCGACCGGCGTCCAGGTGGCGTCGATCTTCAACGCATTCGGCTCACGCGTCCACCTCGTTGAAATCGCACCCCGCATCCTCATGACCGAGGACCATGAGGTCTCCGAAGCCGTCGGCGCCGCCCTGGCCGCGTCCGGCGTGCAAATCGTCGAGGACGCCGGGAGAATCGACCGCTTCGAACGCTGCCCGGCCGGCGTGCGCCTCGTCCGCTCGTCAGTCGACGGACAGCAGTTCATCGACGCCAACCTGGCGGTAGTCGCGGCCGGCTGGGCCGCTGACACAGCCGGGCTGGCCCTCGACCGGGCCGACGTACGGACGAACCAGCGCGGGTACGTCGAGGTTGACGCGCAGCTGCGCACGAGCGCGCCGCACGTCTTCGCCGCCGGCGATGTCACCGGGCGCGCGATGGTCGTGCATGAGGCGGTCCGCGAGGGGCTAGTGGCCGCCACCAACGCCGTCCTGGGAACCAACACGGTTTTGCCCGCCCAGGTCAGCCCGATCGGCAGCTTCACCGACCCGGAGTACGCATCGGTCGGGCTGACCGAAACGACCGCCAGGCAGACCCATGACGCGGCGGTGACGACGGCGCCCTTCGACTCGCTACCGCGGCCGATCATCGACGGCCGTCAGACCGGGTTCTGCAAGCTGGTCGTCGACCGCGAACGGCACACGATCCTAGGCTGCCACGTCGTGGGCGAGCGGGCGGTCGAGCTGGCGCAGCTGGCGGCGACGGCGATGGCCGCCCGGATGCCGGTCGAGCAGCTCGCGCAGGTCCCGTTCTCCTTCCCCACGTACGCGAGCGCCCTGGGCCGCGCGGCCGTCCTCGCCGCGATCGACCTCGATCCCACCGGAATGTGGGCGGTCGATCACCTCGAGACAACAGTGGACGCCGGCGTTGCCAGCCGCAAGGCGGCCACCGCCGAGGCGAAGTCATCGAGCTGAGGCGTGAAACCCGAATCCGTTCGGGATAAGTGATTTCGTCCGCGATGTACGGGCCAATGCCGTGGTCGCAAGATGCGGAAGCCTGCCGGGCGCCGAGGCAGGCAGAAATCTGCTATTTGATCTATACTTCTGCTATGGCACTCAGCATTAAGAGCGATGAGGCAGACCAGCTCGCCAGGGAACTGGCCGCGGAGACCGGCGAGACGCTGACGGAGGCGGTCGTGATCGCGCTCAGGGAGCGGCTCAACCGCGAGCACGCTAGACATGGTGCCAGCATGAGGATGCGGCTGGCGCGCCTCGCGGCGGACGTGGCGACGCTGCCGGTTGTCGACGGCAGGACGCCGGAGGACATCATCGGCTACGACGACGCGGGCCTCCCGAGTTGACCCAGTCGTCGCCGGAGTCGGAGCGCGGCCGGAGCCTCGTCGTTGACACGTCGGCGTGCGTAGCCGTGATCCTCGGCGAGCCAGGAAGCGAGGATCTCGCCGCCTACCTTGAGCATGCCCTGGTCCGGCTGATGCCCGCCGCCATCCGGATTGAGCTGGGCATCGTCATCGAGGCCCGCCTCTGGCCGGCCGGGCAGGATGTCGTAGACCGGTTTCTCCGTGATGCGAAGATCGACATCGTCGCCGTCGATGAGGAGGTGGCAGCCCGCGCGATGAGCGGGTGGCGGAGATTCGGCAAGGGAAGGCATCCGGCCGCGCTCAACTTCGGCGACTGCTTCACGTATGCGCTCGCCGAGCGGACCGGGCACCCCGTGCTCTGCACGGGCGACGACTTCGCCGCGACCGGCATCCCCGTGCTGCGTCCGCCCGCCGGGAACGGGGAACAGTAAAGAGCCGCCAGCCCGGGGCCAGCAGGGATCACGAACCGTGTCGGCCGCTTTCGCGGGACTTCGACTGCACCTGGCATA
>Ga0210386_10001441_pt1 | contig 21289 bp, 16 predicted proteins | sample IncBWH32OmetaG_FD_160091 | JGI IMG/M metagenome (GOLD analysis project Ga0210386, IMG submission 160091) | Forest soil microbial communities from Barre Woods Harvard Forest LTER site, Petersham, Massachusetts, United States - Inc-BW-H-32-O ...
TATGCCAGCCGGGAAGCGCTCGATGCCCTGAATCAGCGGCACCATTTGTTTGAGCCTCAGTTGTCGCTTACCAATGAGGCAACAGCAAAGCAGGCAAAGATCAAAAGATTCTTGAAGGAGTCCGTCTACAACCGACTTCCATTTGAGATCTCTGCGTCTCTTTTCTTTTTATATAGATATGTTTTTCAGCTTGGATTTCTCGACGGCAGGCGGGGGCTGGTCTACCACGTACTCCAGGGATTCTGGTATCGCTTCCTCGTGGGCGCAAAATTACGCGAACTGGAGCAAGCGGTAAAACGAGCAACCTCAGAAGATGAATTGCGCTCCGAGATTGCCCGCCTCACGCGTCAGAAGCTCACTAATCCTTCGTAAGGAAGTAGGACTCGATCGCCCGCATTACCGTGCGGTGGTTGATCTGCGGCTCCTTGCCTTCGTATTTCGCCGCCCAGCAAATCTGGTTGATGATGTCGCGCGGATAGCACGAACGCAATTCCTGCTTCAGCGTGCCGTGCACAAAGTCGATGAGCGTGTGCGCCACCGTCTCATCGCAATCGATCTTACGGTCTGTAGCGACTCTGCGGAATATCTCGCAAAACTCCTCGTCGCTTACCTCGCCAATATGGATCTTGCTTTGAATTCTGCGCAGGAATGCTGCGTCCAGAAGCTGCGCAGGATCGAGGTTTGATGCGAACACGACCAGCATTTCAAACGGCATCTCGATCTTCCGGCCACCTGCCAGGGTGAGGAAGTCGATCTTTCGATCCAGAGGAACCACCCACCGGTTCAGCAACTCATCGGGCCGCACACGCTGGCGGCCGAAATCATCGATGATCAGCACCCCATTGTTGGCCCTCATCTGCACGGGGCCGGTGTAAAACTTGGTCGATGGGTTGAATTGCAGATCGAGCATCTCGATCGTCAATTCGCCGCCAACCATCACCGACGGCCGCTGGCAAAGGACCCATCGTTCGTCATGATTCGGCGGCTCCATATGGGGCAGGCGTGTGTGCAGGGTTGGGTCAAAAACGGTGATGATCTGCCCGTCGACTTCGATTGCATGAGGCAACCACACGGCATCTTCAGAAATTACCTTCGACAATAACTCCGCAATCGATGTCTTTCCGACGCCGGATGGACCGTACAAGAAGATCGCCGCGCCGGAGTTCAGCGCAGTCCCAAGCTGCCACAGAATGCGGTCGTCAAGCACCATGCTGGAAAATGCGCGATGCACGTCGGTCGGATGCACTTCGGCATGCGCTACACTTTGCAACTTCACCTGGCTCACATAGCTCGATAGCGTCACGGGCGCAGGGCCGGTGTACTGGCTTTGCGACAGCAACTCCTGTCCGCGCGTCCGGCCCTGCGACGTGATCGCGAGATTCGGGATCTGCCCGCTCAAACCGGTGACTTGGCAAAGTTGTTCCGCGCGCAGCCTCTTCAGCAGTTCGCTCGCAATTTCGAAGCTGATCCGCATCAGCTTCGCCATTTCCAGAACGGAGAAAGGACCCGAAAGGTATAAGTGCTTGAGCGCCAGGTCTTCGAGAACCGATTGACGAAGTCCGATCTCGGGCATGTTCACGGGCTTGTGCGTCGGCCCCACGGAGACGTCGGTCTTCATGAATTCCTGCAGATTGAGCAGAGGTTCCATCGCGTTTCCCCAAGACATAAAGTATATGTCTCATCCTTCGTAATCGGTTGGGAACAGGAATATGGTTTTGCGTCCAGCACGCCGGTAACCAGGTCCCGGTACACTTGTGTGCAGTTCTGCTGATACCTTCGTGCACGCACGTCGATAATGGAATGCCCTACTCTATCATTGTTTTCTGTGCTCCTGGCGCGAAAAACACTTGAGGACATGCTCAAGCTTCCTATATAGAATGCGGTATGTCCCCGGCGCAGAACGGTCCACATGCCCCCCTGGCCACGGTTTGCATCGTCACGCTTGACGAAGAGTTCTTCGATATCCTCCGGGCCGAACTCTTGCCTTGGGTCCAGGTCGTCGTCCGCGACACCTACGAGGATCTTGCCCGCTGGACGAGAGAAAAGCAGGTCTCGGCCGTTTTGCTCGACATCGACACCCAGGGCGAAGACCCATTTGGCGGGCTCCCGGTGCTCACTGAACTTCGCAGGCTCAACAAGGATTTCACCCTGATCTCCCTGAGCCGTGCCCGCGCTCGCTCCGTCGAGAAACAGGCACTCGCCGCCGGCTCCGACGCTCACTTTCGCACCCCGGTGGAAGTACCCGAGTTGCGGATGATGCTGCTCGACACCATCCGCCGCCGCAGTCATGAGGTCGAGCGCGAGCGATCGCGGCAGCAAGCGTTCGAGGCCAGCCGCTTTCAGGAGTTCATTGGCGCAAGCGAGCCAATGCGGCTCGTTTACGACGCAATTCAGCAAATCGCCACAAGCAATATCAACGTCCTGATCCGGGGTGAAAGCGGCACGGGTAAGGAACTGGCCGCTCGCGCCATCGTTGCGCTGAGCCGACGCGCTAACAAGCCCTTCATCCGGCTCAATTGTGCTGCACTCCCCGAAAATCTCATTGAATCGGAGCTTTTCGGCAGCGAGCGAGGCGCTTTTACCGGCGCTACCGAATCTCGTCCAGGCCACATTGAGATGGCAGATGGTGGCACTCTTTTCCTTGATGAGATTGCGACCCTTACTCTGCCGCTGCAGACAAAGCTCCTCCGCGTCCTCGAAGATCATCACGTGCAGCGTCTGGGCGGCCGGACCCTCCGCAAAATCGATTTCCGCCTGATTTGCGCGACCAATGAACCGCTTGAGGAGATGGCTCGCACCGGCAAGTTTCGCGAAGACCTCTACTACCGCATCCACGTCATCCCCATTCAGCTTCCCCCACTCCGCGAACGCATTGGCGATCTTCCCTTGCTCTGCGAGCATTTCCTCCAGGTCCACTGCACCGCCAACGGAATCCCTCTAAAGCGGCTTCGCGCAGACGCCCTGACCGCGATGGAGGAGCACACATGGCCCGGCAATGTGCGCGAATTGGAAAACCTGATTCAGCGCTTGATCATCACCGCGCGGCACCAGGAGATCGGTCCCGCCGACCTTCCGCCTCGCGTGATCGAGCATAGCCTTGCAGCCAGTGAAGCGATTCTTCTCCCGGACGGGGGCACAGACTTCGACGGCCAGGTCCGCCAGCTTGAGGTCGCGCTGCTCACCACAGCTCTCAATCGCGGACAGGGAAGCAAAACTGCCGCAGCACGCCTCCTCAACGTCGATGTCCAGAAAATGAAGTACCTTTGCCGCAAATATTCCCTTTGATCCCACTCGCGGTCAAAAATTCACCGGTGAAAGTTTAATTCTTAACCTCAAAGACAGCTTTCCAGGTCATGCATTGAGTCCCTCGTTCTTCCCTTAACCTAAATTTTTACAGCAACTTACAAAAAGTAGCCGCCACAGACCCGATTTGGCATGCAGCTTGCAGCATAGATCGGCGTAAAGAAGTTCAATTCCAAATCCTGGGGAGAAACGACAATGGCAATCACCAAGAAATCTCTGATCGGCAACAGCACTTCCAAGAAGTCCACCAAGAAAGCGACTCCGAAGGCCAGCGGACCGGTCGCCGCAGCGAAGCTCGCAACCGCCGTCACCCATGTGGCCGCGATGAAGAGCACATTTAGAACGGCAATGACAAGGTCGTAATCGGGACAAGCCGGAAACGTCTACACCATCCGGAAAGCCCAGGTCTTGAAAGACGCTGTTCTCCCCTGGAAACAGAACGGCGACTGGTTTCCAACAGCCGCCGTTTTTGCTTCATCACCAGAGGTGAGCTTTCACGAGGTTTGCGCAGGCAGTCGCGATACGGCCGGCTAGACTACGACGAACCCCGAAAATCATGGCCCTCCCCGAAAGACCGTACATGGGATTCCCTCCAGTCGCTGGCAAAAGAATCAGCGAGTTGTAGAAGACGGGAAGCTTGATGCCTTGGTATTTCTCTGTTGCAACCAGGCCGGCTGGGAGCGTGTTGGGGTCCCCAGCCGGCTCTGGTAGTTTCAGACGAACCAGCGAAAACTGACCGGGCAGCGCGAGCGCTACTTCTGAATTCCGAGAGATCCGGTTAAGCGCGGGAGCAGGGATGAACACACGAACCATCCTTGTTTCATCGGCAATTCGAAGCAGCGGTTGACCGTATCCAACATCCTGATTCAGAAGCAACGCGGGATTTTCACTCACTACAATGCCATCGGCGGGAGAAGTGAGTTCAAGCGACGATTGTGCCTCGCTGGCAAGGCCCGTCATGCGCCGCGCGGCCACCTGCTGAGCAGCTGCGGTTCCAATGCTCTGCCCTTGAATCTGCGAATCAAATGTCTTGTATCGAGCGTACCTGGTTTCTGCCAGCGCGGCGGAACCCATTGCCGCCGCGACATAGCTGGTCATGTGAATCAAGGCCTCTCCGGCACGAACCTTCTGGCCCTCTTTCACAAGAACGCCGTCTACCCGCCCGGGCACCCTCGCGCAAATGGTGTGCGATTCCACAGGTTCAATGACGAAGAACGCATCTTCCCGATCGCGCCACAGGGGAACAAAAAGCAGGGCAATCAACCCGATCACCGCCAGGGCATAGACCGGACGCCATCTGAAATGTGATTTCATGTTCCGTTCCCAGCTTTCCGTCATCACTCGACGCAGCGCCCGCAAACGGGAGCGATACAACACGAAGGCCAGAGCGAGGGACGGGAGAACAGCCCATTCCGCGAACCATCGTGACCCGAGACGGTACGAAAAACGAACAACCAAAAAAAGAAGAACATAGCTGTAGATTCCTGACGCGATGCAGTAAATCGAAAAGAGCGCGACGCGACGGCGCGGCACAATCGGTACCTCGACCGGAAGCCTCAGTACCTTGGCCTGCACCCAGTTCGACAAGAACGCTGTGGATCGTTCTTTCAGATCGGGGATCTCGATGATCTCGGTCAGCAGATAATAGCCATCCAACTTGATAAGCGGGTTGAGATTGATCACCACTGCTGCGAATCCCGTCAGCAGAATAAACTCATACATGAAACTGTGGAACCATCCTCCTTCGGGCGCCTGCAGCCAGAACATCATCGCAATCGCACATACCACCAGCTCCATCCAGATTCCGGCAATGATAGTTGCCAGCCGCTGCATCTTTGTCGCGGAGACCCAGCTTTCAGTCACATCCACAAAGAAGCACGGTACAAGGTACAGGAACATCAGGCCCATGCTGTGGACCTGCCCGCCATAGTGCTTGCAAGTAAGCCCATGCGAGGTTTCATGCAGAAAACCTACGATCAGGATCAGAATCCAGAACCGCCCAAATTCGACAAGGCTCTTTTGTCCGAAGTTGAAGAACAATGCGGTATCCGGCCCGATGGAATGCCAATTGTTCACCACGACAACGGATTCAAACGCAAACAGAAGCAGCGCAGTCAGCACGCACCAGCGGCTGTAAATAAAGCGGCCCGCGATGCCATCTAGCCATTCAAGATAGCGATCCGGATCCCAGGCAGAAAAACTGATATGTGCGAAGTTGATCTTTGATTCCGACCGCCTTCCACGCTGGGCCAGGAGTTTGTCGCGCATCGCCAGGTTCTTTTCCTGATGCGTCTCATAGTAAAGGCCGGCAGTATCCAGCTGTTCAGCAAACGCCCGAACCTGTTCAGCCCCAACCACTGCCCCGGTCTGGCTCGAATAAATCTCCGCGACCTCTTCGTAGGACCTCTGGCCATCGAACAACCGCGCCAGCTCCCACTGGGATGGACTAAAGCGGTAGTAGTTGTTCTTTCCTCGCTGCAGTACGCCGATCACCGGTTCGCCATCGAGGACCGTTTCGTGAGTGATCAAGTCAGGGTCGAGTTGCGGCGGACGGTTGCGCGACAGTCGCTCCCGCGGAATCTCCGGAAGTGCCGCATCGAGAGCTTCGACAAGGTTCATGGCGCGAGTCTTACCTGCATGGTCATGCCCGGCTTGAGCAGCGGCGAGGGATGAACCACCCCGCCGATCACCTGGATGCTGCCACTGGCCGGGTCAACCACCGGGCTTACGCGAATGATGCGGCCCGGCTGATGCAGCCCGGGATAATCGGCCGTTGTCAATTCCAGCGGTTTTCCGCTCGTGAACACCCCCATGGCTGTCTCCGGCACCGTGAACAGCACCTGCAACGGCGCCTCCGCGGTAATCCAGAAGAGCACATCTCCAGGCTTTACCTCTTGCGCTGGGCGCACAGAACTGCGTCCCACCACGCCTGCAAATGGGGCCACAATGCGCGATTGCTCCAGTTGCAGATTGGCGGTGCTCAGGTCGGCGTCGGCGGCAGCCGCCTCTTCGCGGAAGCGTGTGACTTCAGCGATGGTCTCGTCGACCCGATATTTCGCATGCTCCCAATTCTCTTCGCTGATGATTTTTGCATCGCGCATGGCCTCGGCACGGCGCAAATCGGACTCTGCTGTCTGTTGCTCTGATTGCCACTCGTGAAGCTGCGCCTGCGCCGAGGCCATCCGCGCCTTCTGCGATTCACACGCCGAGCGTAATGTGCGATCGTCGAGCTGAGCAAGAAGCTGCCCCTTCTTCACGTGATCGCCAATGCGGACATTGATGTTCACAATCCGGCCGTTCCGTTCCGCTGCAATGTCTGCCTGTTGTTCCGCGACCAATGGTCCGCTGGTCGTAAAAGACTTCGGGTCTGCTGTCTCGGGAACCGAAGCGGTTCCGGTCTCTGGGACGGCTTTCGGCGGTGGCACGTTCGCTGCTGACGACGCCGCGCTTGCGTCGACCGCCGCCGGATGGGAATCGCAACCCGCACAGAGAAACGTAATCGCGGCAGTCGTGATCGCGACTGAGCAATAGGAACGAACCAGGCAGCGAAATGCATTTGTCATACGATCTACCACCCAATCCAATTCCAGAGTGTTTGCCAGACCCAAAGTGCCGGACGCCGCAGCAGTACATACCCGGCAGGTTTCCACCCCAGAGTAATCTTCGCCCGGCCGGTCATTCCGGCACGCAAGCTCGCGTCTGCATTCGAGAGCGGCACTTCAACCGTAAAAGTACGATCGCCGTCTCCTGCCTTTGCCTCGGGACTCACCACCGATACAGGTCCGCGCCACGTCCGTTGAGGATAGCTATCGAGCTTAATGGCTACATGCTCGCCGGGGCTCATCAAAACCGTATCCCGCTCGGGAATTGAAATCTGCACGATTGCCGAAGAGAGATCCAATACCTGGGCGAATGCCGTTCCCGCATCGAGGTGTTTGCCTGCAACGTTTTGCAGATCCGGCGTCACCACGATCCCTTCAATCGGCGAGCGCAGTTTCGCATCTTCGACGCGGGTGCGCGCACGCTCCATTTCCGCATGCAAAAACTCCGCCTGTTCGCGGTCGGCGCCCGATTGTGCAGCGCCGCGGGCAAGATCGTTCTGCATCACCAGCATTTCCTGCTGATACTTCGCCTCTGTCGATGCAAGATCGGCGCGCCACTGCCAGTCGTTCATCGCACCCAGCACCTCGCCCGAACCCACGCGCTGCCCTTCGTGCGCGTAAACCGACGTCACGTTGCCATCGACAGGTGCGGCAATGGTGACGAGGTGCTGCGGCGCCACCACCGCGTCTCCCGCAACGCGCATCGGCAGCGGCAAAAACGACAAGAGCAGCGCGCATTCGAAGGCGATGCCGAAGGTCATCCATCGGGTCCGTCGATTGTTCAGCAGCGCCTGCTTCTTCCGCATCAGCGGCTCGATCAAGCTGATCAGCGGCACATCGCGATAGAGCATCGCATTGCGAATGGCAACCGTAGCCTGGCCGGCCAGAATCTTGATCATCTCGATGTGCGGCACATCGAGAAAGTCTGAATTGCTGCTTTCGTAGATCAACTCACCCACGCGGCCCTGGTCGTCTGCCAGTTGCACGGCATACAGCGCACAAAAGCCTGTAGCGGCGAAGTACTCCGCAACCGGCCCCGGAATCTCCTGCTGCTCGGCGGCATCCTCTACTTTACGCAGATGCACAAGCTCCGTTTGTTTTGAAAGCCAGCGTATCAACTGATTCAGCCGTTCTACCGTAATGTCGCCCAGCGGCAGCGTCTCCATGCCCGAAACGGCCTTCAACTGAAGCTTTCCCCGTTGATCGAGAGCGATGGCGCAACGCTCGTACGGAAGCACGTCTTGCGGGCTGTTGACGATGATTCCCAGCAGGCGATCGAGACGCAATGTCGAGGTAATCTCGCCGCTTACATGCACCAGCGCCTTCAGGATCTCCAGCTTCCGCTCAGCCAGCATCAGGGTGGCATTCTTAAGGGCGTTGGCGATGGTTTCCGCCATCGACATCATCAGAAACTGATCGTCCTCGTCGAATACGCCATCTTCTTTGTTAATGGCTTCCAGTACCCCGACCTCCGCTTCATCCTGCATCAACGGAACGACAAGCGCATTGCTTACCGGCGTGGTCCCGGACTCAGGGGCCATGCGAGCGTTGCGCGCAGTCAGCCGCTGATCGTCGGCGTCGGCAATCAGCAGCGCCTCGCCTTCCTCGGCCGTATCCGCGACATAGCCTTCACCCGGCGATTGCGTCATGCCCGCTTCAACGGTGGCATCCTCGCCCTGAGTCGAAATCAGCCGCAGAATTTCCCCGTCAAACATCCACAGATGAATCGCCTGACACCCCAGCATCGCGGCCGCCTTCATGGGGATCAGCGCGGTTACCGCATCCAAGTCAAGAGTTGCGTTGAGCGATTTCTCAAGGTCGTAAAGTTGTGACATCCGGTGTACAGAATCGAGAAGATCCTGACGTTGCGCCTCGGCCCCTTCTGCAGCCAGAATCGCCGCTGGCGCGAGCTGAACGATCGGCCCAATCGCTTCCAGATCCTGGAGTCTGGCGATCCCTGAGAAAAAGAGGATCTCAACCACTCCGGCTAATTCATCTCCGTGCAGAAGTGGTACGTATGCAATCGACGAAACAGAGCGCGCGATGCGCAAGTGCGAGTAGTCTTCGCGCAGGATATCGGCGCTCGAATAGATCAGAAGCTCCGGCGACTCCAGCAGAAGCGGCGCCATCAACCGGTTTCCCGATCCAGCGCTCGCCGGCTCCAGCGAAATATCACCAGCCAGTCCAATCACCGTCCAGGCATTTTCAACGTCTTCATGGATGAACCGGTGAACCGCGCACGCGCAGTTTGGCAGTTGCGCGGCTACCGCCGAGGCGATAATCGAGGCACGCGTAACTGTATCAGGCGTGGCAAGTAACATCGCGCCGACTTCAAGAGCGGCCTCGTTAACTGGTGAGATCATCCGGTCCCGGGAAGTTCGGTAAAAGTTAGCTTGACAATGGGGGTGATGGCATTAATTCTCAGGTGGTTGAGGCTTGGAGATTAACAAGTATCAACTCTTGATGTAAAGCGAAATCTCGTCTGAAAGATAGGGTGCCATGGACCTGGATATCAAGGAAGCGGGCGTTGTTTGCGTTTTGAAATTGAAGGGAAGACTTGTAAGTGGAGATGCAGTCGCCCAGTTCGAAAGGGCGTTTCAGCAGACTCTTGCCAGCGGGCACCTCTTCCTGGTCCTCGACCTCGAAGCCCTGCCCTACATCGATTCGTCTGGTATCGGTTCCGTCGTCAACGCCCTGCGACAGGCCAACAAGATTGGTGGCACCGTGAAACTCGTCAACCCCGCCCCGTTTGTCGCCAAAACCTTCAAGATGGTTGGCATTCTCACCCTCTTCGGCGTGTACCAGACGGAGGATGAAGCGGTTGCTTCCTGCGCCGCCTAGCTCTCGTAGAATTCGCCGAGAGGCAACGGATGGCTGAAGAGATATCCCTGAAATGAATGGCACCCCATCCTTGCCAGGAATGCACGTTGCTCCTCGGTTTCCACGCCCTCCGCAATGACCGACAAACCCATTGCCTTGCCAAAGGAAATGATGGCCTGCGCGACGGCTCCGCTGATCGGGTCCTTCAGAATGTCATTTACAAACGCGCGATCGATCTTGATCTGGTCCAGGGGCAAGCGCTTGAGATAGCTCATCGACGAGTAGCCCGTGCCGAAGTCCTCCAGTGAAAATCGCACTCCGTGCGCTTTCAACTTGGTCATGCGGGTGATCACGTCCTCAACGTTTTCGCCAAACATGCTTTCGCTTAGTTCAATCTTCAGGTTGTTGGGATTGGCGCCGGTGCGTTCGAGGGCGGAGAGCACGTGATCCACAAACTTGGGCTGGCGGAACTCACGCGCGCTCACATTCACCGCGATGGAGAGATGCGCGCCCTCCTTGCGTCCTGCCCATGCTGCAATCTGCAAACAGGCGGTTTCCAGGACCCAGCTGCCCATCGGAAATATAAGCCCTGTCTCTTCCGCCAGGGGAACAAAATCCTGCGGCGTCACAAGGCCCCGGGTCGGGTGGTTCCAGCGGATCAGTGCTTCAGCGCCCGTCAGCAGTCCGCGGTCCAGCTGTGGTTGATAGAACAGCGAGAATTGGTTGTCGCGGATTGCTGCCCTCAGGTCCCGCTCCAAAGCCACGCGCGCATTGACCGAAGCCTGCAGCGCAGGCGCAAAGAAGAACATCGCGTTCCGTCCGGCCGCCTTGGCCTGGTACATCGCGATATCGGCCTGCTGCAGCACCTCGTTGGTGCTTTCGTTCTGGTTGCCGAAGACCGTTATTCCCATGCTCGACGTGGTATGGCACTCCCGCCCTTCCAGCAAAATCGGCTGGTCGATAGCCGCCAGGATCTTTCCACCCACGGTGCGTGCCTGCGCGGCGGCGATCTCCGCTATCTGGCTCAGGTCTTCAAGGATGATGACAAACTCGTCGCCGCCCAGCCGCGCGACAGTATCCACCTCGCGAACACAACCCGCGATCCGGCGCGCCGTCTCCTGTAGCAGCAGGTCGCCGATGTGGTGGCCCAGCGTGTCGTTCAGCGATTTGAATCCATCCAGGTCGACAAACAAGAGGGCGTGCTTGCTCCCGCTTCGTATGCTCGAGATCAGCGCCTGACGAAGCCGCTCCCAGAGCAGACGGCGATTCGGCAACCCCGTCAAGGTGTCGTAGAACGCCAGGTTGCGGATCTTCTCCTCGTCCGCCTTGGCGGCCGAGACATCGCGGATGTAAGAGATCACGCATGCTTCCCCGTCGAAATCCGCATAGGAAGCCGAAAGCTGCCCCCAGAAGACTTCGCCGTTCTTCCGGCGCAGCCGTACCTCCAGATCGCGGCAGCCCCCTCTTTCGTGCAGCGCCTCGGCGACCCCGAGGCTGTCGTTCTCATCCGCCCAAATGTCCAGTTCCAGAGACGTATTGCCAATCGCCTCTTCGCGGCTGAATTGCAGGACTTCGAGTAGGGCTGGATTGACCTCCACGATCTTGCCGTCCTCGGCGCGAGCAATGAGTACTCCATCCGGGCTTGTATCGAACAGCTTTCGAAAGCGATCTTCTTTCGCCGGCGCGGCCTCTTGTGTGCCCACGGCCTGTGCGCTCTCGCCGCTCTTGCGGTCATGGATATTTTCAACGTGAGCCAGCAGGTGAGAAGGCCAGCCTTCGCGATCCCGCAGAAGCGATACGGTTAGCTTGGCCCACACCAGAGTGCCTTCTTTGCGGATCAGCCGGATCTCGAGGCTCAGAGCATCGCTCGCCCCGGTCCAAAGTTTCTGGAAGGACGCCAGACACTGCGCTCCGTCCTCGTCTGGGGTGATCTCCTGGATCATCAGGCCGCGAACTTCCTCGCGCGGATAGCCGATGATTTCAGCAAACTCCGCGTTACATCGCAAAATATGGCCCTCGGGTGTGGCGTGAACAATGCCCACCGTCGCCTGCTCAAGGAAACTTCGGCTTTCTAAAGTAGGCTTATCGGACATTGAGGATTGCCGTTCTGAGAAGTTAGCGTGCTCGAATTGTATAGCTCGTGAACTTGTTTTCAATGACTTGACCCCAACTCAGCAGAGGAAAAACCGAGCAAATCGTCACCTCTCACAAGCACCACCGTAATCACGTGATCGCACTCCATTGCGTTAGAAGCGCAGTGTGCTCCGCAGCGTGACGGCCCGGTGTCGAACGTGAGTATGCACCCCGCTCGCTCCCGAGTTAAACCATTGGCCATTTGAGCAATGCCAAACATGGTTCCCCATTACTCGAGGCAAACAAGCGATGTGATTAGATGGAATAAATATATAATACGCATGAATTTGCCCGCCCCCTTTTTTGCGCTTTGTTTGATTGCCTGAATTTCAGGCACTTTCTCTGAGGTACCGCCGTTCGAAAACTAGTGGATCCGCCCGAAATATTCAGTCGTGACGAAAGATATTCGTAGAGGCGTGCACATAACACTTTTGTGTGAGTCTCAATGCATTCGTGAAGCACGCACCAGCCGGGACCCTTGAATGATCCTTGCCAAAGAGCCATCTAGATGTGGCTTTCCTCGGGACGTAACAAAGCGCGACAGGTACTGCAGACGCTCCAGGGCACTTCTTTCTGGGTTACTTCTGTGCGTGTCCGTCATCGGCGCGCGGGACTCCTTTGCCCAAAACAGCAAGCCAACCGTAGTCTCGCCGCAGGTTCCCAAGGCTGCTCGCCCCTCCGATTTCAAAGTTCCGCTGCTCGCCGAACCACTGAAGCTTTCGGATTTTTCAGACATGGAGCCGAAGCCCGAACTGGCCGGCAAACTGGTGAAGGTCACGGGCTTCATTCAAAACGCACCGAATGACGGTGAACCCGCCACCCAGAAAACCGAGGTCTGGATCGCCCACACCAAGTCAACGATCTACTTTGTGTTCATCTGTTACGATGACCGCCCCGTCGCGATTCGAAGTCACCTCGCCCGCCGTGAAAACATCACGGGCGACGACACCGTATCCGTGCTCCTCGATCCCTTCCAGGACCAGCGCCGCGGGGTCCTCTTCTCCGTCAATCCTGCGGGGGTACAGGCCGATGCCGCCTGGACTGATACGTCGAGCGTGGACTACACGGCCGACGCCGACTATAGCTACGACCAGGTATGGGATTCAGAGGCACGCATCACTTCCAATGGCTGGATGGCTCTGATTGCCATTCCCTTCCGCAGCCTTCGCTTCCGTACCACCGCCTCGGACTGGGGGGTGGTCTTCTCCAGAAATCTTCCTCGCAACAGTGAGATGGATTTCTGGCCGCGCGTCTCGACAGGTGTCTCCGGCGTACTGAGCCAGGAAGCCACCATGCACGGCATTGAAGGAGTCACCGGTTCCCACAACCTGCAACTCAACCCCTATGCCCTTGGACAGAATGAAAAGCAGGTCATCAATATCGATCCACTGAACCCCTACTGGAGCTCAAGATCTCTTGAAGGCACTGGAGGGGGCGAAGCCAAGCTCATAATCAAAGACAGTGTGGTCCTTGACGGAACCATCAATCCCGATTTCAGCGACGTGGAATCGGATCAGCCCCAGTTCACGGTTAACCAGCGCTACCCGGTGTATTTTCCCGAGCTTCGGCCGTTCTTTCTGGAGAATGCCAACTACTTCGCCACACCGATCGACCTCGTCTACACGCGTAATATCGTGAACCCGGAGTATGGTATTCGCCTGACCGGAAAGATCGGCGCCACAAATCTCGGCTTCTTCGCCATTGACGATCGCGAACAAGGCCAGACCTATGCTCCGGGCAATCCGCTTTATCTTCAGCGAGCCCAGTATTTCGTAGGCCGTATCTCTCAGGATTTAGGAAAAAATTCAAGCATTGGACTCATCTACACCGACCAGGAATTCGGAGGCGGATGGAATCGCGTTGGCGGCCTCGACTTCACCGCGCATTTGAATAAGAACTGGACGGCGATCGGCCAAATGGTCGAAAGCTCCACCATGGGGCCGAATGACCCCGCAAACCCGCCCACGTACTCTGCCGGGCCCGCCAGCCAGTTGGAAATTCAGCGCGCCGGACATTCCTTCGTCTTCGATACTCTGGGCAAGGACTATAGTACCGGCTTTCAAACACAGCTTGGATTCATTCCAACTACCAACCTCTACAGCAATCAAACTCACGCCACGTACATCTGGTATCCCAAGAAAAAACTGGTTCAGAGTTTCGGACTCGATGGCCTTCAACTTCTCGCATGGGACCACCAGGGCAATCGCCTCTATCACTACTCCACGTTCGCTCCCTACGTAACCTTTCCGCGCCAGATTGAGATCGCCCCGCAAGTGGGTCAAAACTCCGATACCCTCGGGCCCCAGGACGGATACCCGCTCACCCATAATGTGAACTTCACTGAGAATTTCGGCGGCGCGGTAGTGCGCGGCGCGCCCTGGTCCCAATTGAATTTCACCGTCATTGCATTGCGCTCAGGCAACGTGAATTACAACCCCGTCGCGGGCGGCGTGCCATCGCTCCTGAATGCCGACGAAGTCCAGGCATTGATTACGCTCCAGCCCGTCAGGCGGCTTACGGCAGACAATACCTATCTGCTCGACCGCGATCACTCGGTCGCCGATGGTGCATTTGTTTATGAAAATCAGGTCTTTCGCACCAAGATCAACTATCAGTTCACCCGTTCCATCTCGACACGCGTGATCGCCGAATACGACTCAACTCTGGCGAATCCTGCCGAAACGTCGCTGCCGCGAACAAAACAGATCCAGACTCAGGCCCTGTTCACCTGGCTGCCTCATCCGGGGACCGTGGTCTACGTCGGATACAACAACAACATTCAGAATCTTGATAGGTCGCTCTGCAACCGCGAACCCAGCGGGGCATGCAATCCGAGTTATCCCGTGCCGCCCACCTCAATCGACTACCTGAATACCGGCAAGCAGATCTTCGTGAAGTTCTCGTACCTCTTCCGCTTCTAAATCCCAGCCACAGAAACAGGGTTCCAAGGTGCAAGGCCCTTAGGGGTTGGGGGACAATGAACCGGCGTCACATTGCGCCTACAGCTTCGTATTTTGATTTTGATTTCGTCGCAACTGCCAGCACGGGCTCTCGCCGCCCTGCGAAAAAATCGATACGGAGCAGGGAACGTTGCTCGTTCCCAGATAGTCATATTCTGATTTGTTGCCTTTCAAGGGAACAACAAGAGTCTGGCTCACCGATACCGTCCCCTGCGGCGAACCCCGCACCTTGTACACAACCCAATCGCCGCAGTAGAGCGCCACGAAAGCCGCCACCAGTGCCACGACAATTCGCCGCATCCACTTGACCATCGCACCCGGCCCTCCCACATTCAGCGTCCCCGCATCTGGCGTCTTTGTCCGATAGTACGCGATTCCCCGGGCTTCCTGATCGCTGGCTGTTCGTATGCACCTGCGTGCCGCCCTCCAACTTCAGTTCGTCGCACTGCTAGAATTCCCGTTAATTGCTCTGGCTCTGGAAAGGCACCGATGAATACCGTCCGCCACCCTCCAGCGATTCCCGGGTCGCTATATCCCGAAGCCGATACCCTCGAGTCGACGCGACTACCAGGGGTGGGAGCGTCAGGGAGTCGGCGACCCGGCACGATCCTTGACGGGACACACCTACCCGGGAATCGCTCTGGCATGTTGCTCGTCCTCTTCATCGCCTGCATCACAGTGTCCTTCCCCGCATCAGGGCTCCAGGTCGGTGACAAATCACTCATTGTGGCCACAACGGCCGGTCAAATCAACGGTGCATCGCGACGTGCAGGTGGAGCGGAATTCCTCGGCATCCCCTATGCACAACCGCCCATCGCCGATCTTCGCTGGCGTGAACCCGTGCCTGCAAAATCATGGAACGGCATTCGCAGCGCGACCACCTTCGGCGCCCCCTGCTCGCAACCCGACCTCGGCGACTGGAACCGCCGCGACGCTGAAACCGGTAAGGAAGACTGCCTCTTCCTCAACGTTATCGTTCCCGAGTGGCCCGTCACCAAGCCGCTTCCCGTCATGTTCTGGATTCATGGCGGCGCCAACGAGGGCGGCACTGCATCGAGCGCCCTTTACAAAGACGGAACCCTTGTCAATCACGGCGTCATCCTCGTCACCGTCAACTACCGGCTTGGCATCTTCGGCTTCCTCGCGCATCCTGAACTGACCGCCGAATCCGCCCATCACGCCTCCGGAAACTACGGCCTGATGGATCAACTTCTCGCGCTCCGCTGGGTCCGCGACAACATCTCCAGGTTCGGTGGCGACGTCCACAACATCACCGTCTTCGGTCAGTCGGCGGGCGCAATGGACACGAGCATGCTCATGACCTCGCCGCTCGCAAAGGGTCTCTTCCAGAAGGCGCTCGCTGAAAGTGGAGCGGCTTTTACCGCACCGATTCTCCCGCTCGCACAGGCGGAGCAAACCGGGTCTAAGTTGGCGAAAGCCATCGGCGTACCCGATGGCGACGGTCAGATCAGACATCTGCGCACGCTTTCCGGCCCTGATTTGCTCGCCGCTCTGGCGAAACTCGACCAGCGCACCCGCCCACGCGTCGGACCAGACATCGACGGTTACGTGCTGCTTCAACAGCCTGCCATCGTCTTTGCGACTGGCCAGGAAGCTCACGTGCCCTTCGTCTACGGCACAACAACCCGCGAATTCGGCAGCAACCAATCGCCGGATCAATTGCGTATCGCGATCACCTTCGCAGCCGGAGCCTTCGCCGGCAAAGCCCTCTCTGCCTATGGCCTCGCCAACGGCGGCCAGGGCGCCACCGACCCCAAGTACGGCACCCCCGCCGACCAGTGGTCCGCCGACATGATCTTCCGCTGTCCGTCCATCACCCAGGCGGCATGGCACATCGCGGCCCACAATTCAACATGGGAGTACGAGTTCAACCACCCTATTCCCGGACAGGAAGCACAGGGTGCCGTTCACTCCGCGGACCTGCCCTACGTCTTCGGCTACTTCCCCCGAACCGGCAACATCGCCGGCAACTTCACTGACGTCGACATGAAACTTGCCGACCTCATCCAGACCTACTGGACCAACTTCGCCAAGACCGGTAATCCAAACTCGCCGGGCCTCCCCAACTGGCCCCAACAAGGCGACACTGGCACCTACATCCAATTTCAGCAGGATGGCAAAGTCGAACCCGCGACACGCCTCCGCGCCGCTCAGTGCGACCTATACCGCCAGTGGTTGACCGCGCAATCGCGTCCAACGCACTAGACCACTTCGGGCCCGCTGCAGGGAATTGGGTGCCCCATCCATGGCACCATCGAAGAATGTCCGAACGAGTTGTGCGGAAAAACAAAGGGGCCAGCCAATCGGCCGGCCCTTTATCGTCTTATCGCTCATTGCTAAGCGTGGTGTGCCACTGAAGCTGCCCGCGGCGAAACACCGCTCAGTTCGGCAGCCCGCGCCTCGGCGTACGCGGCCGCGCCCATCAGCGCCGCACCGCTGTCGAGAATCACGCGCACCGGCATATGAATGAGCAATTGGCTCAACCGCCCCTTGTCCTGGAACGCCTTGATAAACGTGCCGTCCTTCAGCTTTTCCAGGATCCTTGGGGCAATCCCGCCGCCCACGTAGAGTCCGCCCACCGAAAGCACCTTCAGCGCCAGGTTGCCGGCTTCGGCTCCGTAGATCGAAACCATCATGTCCAGCGCCTTCGCGCAGATTTCACTCTTGGCTGACAGTGCCATCTCCGTAATCACGCTGTTCGGGTCATGGGCTTCGGCAATCTTGCCCGCCAGCCACTTCGGCTCTTCCATCCCGCGGCTGTCGCGCAAAAACTCGTAGATATTCGTCAGCCCCATGCCGCTCACAACGCGCTCGTAACTGACACGCCCGTTGTACTTCTGCTGCAGAAAGCGCAGCAACTCGATCTCTTCCTCATTGCGCGGCCCAAAATCCGTGTGGCCGCCTTCTGACGGATACGGCACGTGAATGCGTCCATTCCACGCGAGGATTCCTTCGCCCAGACCGGTTCCGGCGGCAATCAACCCACGGTTGCCGATCTGGCTCGCGTCGCCTTCGCTCAACGTGTATATCTGATCAGGACCTAACTCGGCCACACCATACCCGTTCGCTTCCAGGTCGTTGATCAAAAACACATGATCGATCTGGAGATTCTTCGCAAGCTCACGGCTGTCCAACGTCCACGGCAGGTTCGTCAACCGCAGGCGTCCATCTCGCACCGGTCCCGGCACACCGAAACAGGCAGCACTCACGTGATCCGTGCCCAGAAACTCCTTGACGATCTCCTCGAGCCCCGAATACTCCCGCGCCGGATACTGTTTATCCCGCGTAGAACTCAGTCTTCCCTCGGTAAAGTCATACAACGCCAAGTGGACCTTTGTTCCGCCCACATCCCCAGCCAAAATCATCGTTCTCTCTCCAGAAACCCACAGCCTTGCCCGTCCGTTGCGGGCAGCAGCGCGGCAGCATCCTTATCCAGGATCAGAGTGAGTATACCGCCTGCGGGCCATATCAGTTGGCTGGGCAATCGCTCTGGATCGAGCGGTCCCGTGAATACTTCTTTAACAAGCTCAGCCTTGTTCTTCCCGCCAATCAGGAAGAACACCGAGCTTCCCTGGTTGATCACCGGCCAGGTGAGCGTAATGCGCCACGTGTCCTTCTGCGGAACCTGGTTCGCCGTTACCAGCCGCCCCAGGGTATGGATTGCCTCAGTGTGCGGAAAGATCGAGGCCGTATGTCCGTCATCGCCCATTCCCAGCGAGATCAGGTCAAACCGGGGCGTTTCGGCCCCTTCGAGTCTGAAACTGTTCCTGAGCACCGACTCGTACCGTGCCGCCGCAACCTCCGGCTCCAGTTCGCCCTCCATCCGGTGCACCTGCTCCGGCTTCAGTGGAACATGATCCAGCATTGCCTCCCGCGTCATGCGGTAGTTGCTCTCCGCGTCGTCCGGCGGCACTGTCCGCTCATCCACCCAATAGAGTTGCAGCTTGTCCCACGGCATCCGCTTGAGCCACGGCTGCCCCGGATCAGCCAGCAACTGGAACGCCGCTTTTGGAGTAGAGCCGCCGCTGATCGCGATCCGCGCCACCCCCCGCTTGCCCGCCGCCTGTTCCGCCAACTCCACAAAGTGCTGCGCCGTTCGCCGTGCCAGCGCCGCCCCATCCGGCTCAACAATGTATTCAATTCGAAGCTTCGACGTCATTCGACCGGACCTCCGATTTCTACATTACACGCCCCATCAGAGGTCCACTACGATGAGCCTTTGCAATCGTCTTGTTTGTGGTCTTATCCAGGCAGATAATCGGAGCCATGTCAAAGGAGTTTGCGATGCCCAGCGCCCGACTGATTACCGGCCTGATTCTGATGCTTGCCAGCCTCTCTTTGTACGCGCAGCCATCGGATCAGGAAATTACCGTAACCGGCAAGCTCTCGCGCGTTATGGCTATCGGAGCGGAATCAACCGGCTGGGTTCTTGAACTCGATTCCCCAGTTAACATCGGCGGTAAGCAACTCACTTCAATTCAAGTCAGTGATCCCAAGGCTGGAGAACTTGAAGCATTAGCGAACACGCGTGTGAGGATCACCGGTAAACTTGGCCAGCGATCTGGCGTGGAAACGGGTGAACAGCCTGTCCTCACCGTTTCCTCAATAAAGGGGCCTAAGGACACTCATGCACCCGCGCCAAAAGCCGCCTTTAACCTGTCGGGGAGTGAGTGGCACCTCGAAGATATTGGAGGTCACGCCGTCGATCACGGTCAGGCGACCCTTACCTTCCCCGAAGCCGGAAAAATCGCTGGCAACGGCTCCTGCAACCGCTTCTTTGGCTCAGCGGAGATAAACGGGGAATCCATCAAATTCAGCGCGCTGGGTTCGACGCGAATGGCTTGCCCCGAAGAGGTGATGAATCAGGAATCGAAATACCTTGAGGCGCTCCAGGCAGCCGAACGTTTCGAGTGGAAAGATCCGTATCTGCTCATTTATTGCAAGGGAATCGAAAAACCGCTGCGCTTCACGCGGACTGCGCCTGCAAAGCCAGCGACGCCGTAAGAGAAAAACAATAACCCGCGAAATCAGTCTCTGCAAAACCCTTCACCCGTTCTGATGATCAAACAATTTGATTTGTCCTGGAGCCATTTCATCCCGGTATCATGGCCGTTGCCGGCGCGGATGGACTCCGCCTTGCCATTACGCTGAAACTCGATGCGATCGCCGGTCGACATTCCCTCATAAGTCTCTGGTCCGTCGAGCGAATTGATCTGCACAGCGTATTTGTCGGCGTTCTTGGAGAGCACGAGATAAGTCCCTTCGGGACCAATCCACTTGCCCAGCCATTTGTCAGTAATATTGTTTCTTGCAGGTTCTGCGGCGCCTGATTTCGAAGGCGAATTGCTGCCCGTTTTCGATGCTTCGTCCGGTGCGTGATTCCGATCCTTGCAGCTTGTTATGACCATGGTCATCAACAGCGCAATTCTCGAAAATTGAGTTCCAGTCATGGTAATTTCTCCTGAAGCGCGACTGATCCGCGCGAGTTCTGGAGCCCCTTGATGTTCGAGAGCAATACAGTCAAACGTGCCCTCGCGGCGGCCACCGCTTTCGCCGCGTGGTTCGCACTGTTGCTCCAGTTTCCGCTGGCCATCGCCAATTCACTCGCACATGGCATGACAATACTCGGAGCAGTCATCGCGTATTTCAGTTTCTTCACCATTCTCACAAATCTTGCGGTTGCGCTGGTTCTTACTTACTCCCTTTTCGCGCCGGATTCCCGTTGGGGGCGCTTTTTCTCCAGTCCCGTCGTGGCATCCGGCACAGCCCTGTACATCGTGATGGTGGGCACGGTGTACTTCCTGATGCTTCGCCATTTGTGGGACCCGGAAGGTTTCCAGAAGATCGCGGACGTCATCCTGCATGGCGTCGTCCCGGTTATGTACGTTGCGTACTGGATCCTCTTCGTGCCGAAAGCCGCGCTGCGCTGGAAAGACACACTGTCGTGGTCGATTTATCCGCTTATCTATCTCGCATGGATCTTGATCCGCGGAGCCATTTCCGGTCGTTATCCATATCCGTTCGTTGACGCTGCCCAACTCGGCTACTCGCGTGTGCTGTTAAACGCGGCCATGCTCTTCGCCAGCTTCCTGGTAGCCGGCTTGGCCGTCGTTGGCGTCTGCAGGTGGACGCGTCCCAGGGCGCAGCAAATGGAAATCAATTCCTGAAAGTCTCGTAAGCCCCACGAACCGCGTCACATTGCATGAACCGGCACCAGTGGCAACGCCAGTGCAATTCGTGCGCCCCCGCCCTCGCGATTCGTAGCCGTAATGCTTCCGCCATGCGCGCGCACTACCGCATCCACAAACGCCAGTCCCAGTCCGCGCCCATTTGACTCCTTGCCTTTGACCCGCCGCTCAAATAGGTGCTCGCTGACATCGGATGAGAAGCCCGGCCCGTCGTCTTCGACAGAGAGCAGTGCGACGCCGTTCCCCGACTCCAGCCGTATCG
>Ga0210386_10001442_pt1 | contig 21284 bp, 24 predicted proteins | sample IncBWH32OmetaG_FD_160091 | JGI IMG/M metagenome (GOLD analysis project Ga0210386, IMG submission 160091) | Forest soil microbial communities from Barre Woods Harvard Forest LTER site, Petersham, Massachusetts, United States - Inc-BW-H-32-O ...
CGACGGGCGCCGCTGTAGTGGCGGCGCCTGCCGATCGAATTAACGGCCACCACCGCCGTGTTCGTCGGCGAACTCGACGCCGGCCTGCGTTTCCTCGATGGCTTGTCGCACCAGGTCCATCGCTCGGACACGATGGCCGCCCTTGTTTGCAGTGGATTCCCGCAATGAGGCGAGAGCCTGATTGAGCGCGGACAATGCGTGCTCCATATTGCCCTGGTAGGCATCGGCGGATGTCGCGGACGCGCCGAGCAACCCCATGGCCGCCACACCCGTCGCAGCGACCGCGGCAAAGCCACGGCGCGTGAGTTTTGACTGAGACATGATCTTTCCTTTCCTTGTCAAAATTTAAACAACAGCAAGATCGCAGCTCGCTCGTTCTCGTGCAGTCGAGGCGACTTACTGCGCGGCGCACCACTGCCGTAAAGCGGTGTCTGACTCAAATATGGATTGAAGATGGGGGCATAACGCAGACCGATGGCCGGGCCAATCAACTGCACAACGTCTATGCGTCGGACACCGCTCGTTTGCACAGGCGAGAGATCTTCGAACGCGAAAGCAGGCTTGTGTTCGGAGCGTTTCTCGATCTGGTCAACGATTTCAATAAGCGGCCTTCGACCGAAGGGCGGGGTATCTAATCGATTGAATGCACTCGTCAAAAGTTGTCGCCGCAAGGAGTGCGTCCCGGGCGCAAGCGGGCTCGATGAAGTCCAGCCATAGCCTCCGCCGATACCTGCATATTGAAGCTGTATTTGTTTTCGAAGCCGGCCCGGAGCATTGGTCCGCCCCGTCAAGCGGGCAGGCCATTTCGGATTGCCTATGTTCGAGAAGGGCAATTCGATGCTGAACCTCATCTACATGATCTTGGTCTGCCACGCGCTTGGATACGGTCATCCGAGGGAGCTGATGCGCCTCGCCGGCTTCCCAACGGGCAAGGGGTCGAACAGGGGCGAACCGGCGCGCCGCGTGTGACGAACACGCGCCGCGAGTGAGAAACAAAGTCAAAAAGTCAGCGAGCAGGATATGTCCAACCGCATCACGATACGAACCAGAAGCGAGAGCCTCGCCTCCCACATTCTCCCGGTTTCGGGAACGATGATCGGCGTATGCGTGACGCTTATCGGATTGGTCAAGCTTGCCGACGCGAGGCACGGATCGTCGCGTGTCGATGAATATGCGGCGATGGCCGCCGTCACGTTCCTCGCGAGCGCGCTGACTTCGTATCTGTCGATCCGCTTTTCGGATCGAACCAGGTTGAGCTTTCAGATCGAACGAATGGCCGACGTGATTTTTCTTTTCGGCCTGATTGGCATCACGCTCGTCGCCACGCTCTTTGCGTATGAGGTCATCTAGGTCGGCGTCCGCATTTCTATTGTCAAAAGGAGAGAACTCATGAACCGGACTACAAGCAAGATCACCAGCGTCGCGCTGATCGTTTTAACGCTGGGTGTCGGCGAGGCCCTCGCGCAGGCCACCACGGCACAGCAGGAAGCCTGCCGGCCGGACGTGTTTCGCCTGTGCGGAAGCGACATTCCCGACGTCGGTCGAATCGTCGCATGCCTGCGCGGCAATGAATCCCGGCTGAGCGCGGCCTGTCATCAGGTGATGTTCGGAGAGCCGACCGTGTCCGAAGGATACGCCAGCCGATCTCATTTCCGCGCGAATGTGGAATGACGTCACGGTCTAACCGGATGCCTCATCGCGTGCGGCTTGCTTCGCGGGGCAGCCCGCGCCCAGCGATTGCGAAAAAAGTGGCTGAGGTCTCAGCGCAATAGGTGCAACATGACACGTTTGGTATTCGAGATTCTTCGTCCCTATCGCGGCTGGCTCGTAATCGTGTTCGTCGCCATGCTGATCGAAATCGGCATGGGCCTCGCCGCGCCCTGGCCCCTGAAACTAGTCATCGACGACGCACTCGGCAACCACCACCTGCCGCACTGGCTCGACTGGGCACATGAATATGGCGGCTTCGGCAAGCATACGCTTGGCGTTGCGCTGTTTGCGGGCGCGGCGACGCTTGCGATCGCGGTGGTCGGCGCGATCGCAAGTTATATCGACAACTACTTTACGACAAGCGTCGGCCAGTGGGTTGCCAACGATTTGCGGCTTCGGGTCTACGAGCATCTGCACCGGCTTTCGCTCCGCTATTACGATCACGCAAAAATCGGCGCGCTGGTCTCGACCATCACCAGTGACGTCGCCACCATCCAGGATTTCGCGTCGTCTTCCACGCTCGATATCGTTATCGATCTCATCACCATCGTCTTCATGGTGGGATTGATGTTCTGGCTCGACTGGGACTTTACGCTGATAGCGATTGCGTTCACGCCAGTGCTTCTCGCGTTTGTGTTCCATTTCAAGAAGGCCGTAAAGGAGGCGACGCGGGCCGTGCGTGCACGGCAAAGCGAGGTGTTGTCGATTGTGCAACGCGGGCTTGGATCGATCCGTGTCACCAAAGCGTTCGGGCGGCAGGACCTCGAATTGGCGCATCTGGAAGCGGCAAGCCACGCCACCGTCGCGGCCGCCCTTCGGGCACGACAGATCAAATCGCTGATGTCGCCCATTGTCGGCATCGTGGTGGCGATTTGCACCGCTATCGTGCTGTGGAAGGGCACGTCGCTGATCGTCGCGGGAACCATGACGGCGGGTGCGCTGACTGTTTACCTCGCCTACCTGAAGCAGTTCTTCAAACCGGTGAAGGATCTTGCGAGCATGACCAGCGTGGTTGCTCAGGCCACCGTTGCGCTGGAACGTATCGAGATGATTCTTTCCGCCGACGAGGTGATCAAGGAGCGTGCCGATGCCGTCGATCCAGGACGCGTCAAAGGCGCGATCACCTTCGATCGCGTGAGTTTTGGATACAGCAAGGATGAGCCGGTGCTGCATGAGGTCTCATTCGCCATAGAGGCGGGACAGGTCGTCGGCATCGTGGGTCCGACCGGGTCGGGTAAATCGACCGTGCTGAGCTTGCTGCCGCGTTTTTACGATCCGTTGTTCGGACACGTGCGGATCGACGGCATCGATGTCGCCGACTACAAGCTTGCGGCGCTGCGCTCTCAGATTGGCTTTGTGCTGCAAGATACGATGCTGTTCCCCGGTACGATCCGGGGCAACATCGCGTATGGCCGGCCCGAGGCGACCGATGGAGAGATACTCGCCGCCGCGAAGGTCGCGAACGCCGATGAATTTATCTGCCGCATGCCGCTTGGTTACGACACGATGGTCGGCGAGCGCGGCGATACCCTGTCGGGTGGTCAGCGTCAGCGCATCGCGATTGCGCGCGCGGTCATTCGCAACAGCCCGATCCTGGTGCTGGACGAGCCGACCGCGGCGTTGGACACGGAATCGGAGCACCTCGTGATCGAGGCGTTGCGGCGTTTGATGAAGGGCCGCACGGTCATCATGATCGCGCATCGCCTCAATACGCTGGTCGGCGCCGACAAGATCATCGTCTTTAAAGACGGCGTAGTCGTGGAGGAGGGCTCCCATCAGGGCCTGATCGCCCGCGACGGCGTGTTCGCCAAGCTCCATCGCGCTCAACAGTCCACGAACCCGACCCACGCCGCTGTTGCTGCGTGACGGCCTGCCTAAATCCAAGGAAACAAACCATGTCACACAGGCTGATAGTTCTTCCCGACGACACTGCGGACGCAATCCTTGCTCCGATCAACGCCGCCAGGCACACGATGAACATCCGGATGTTCCTGTTCACGGACCCGAGCCTTATTAACGCCGTCATCGCCGCCGAGCGACGTGGCGTAAAGGTTCGCGTCATGCTGAACCCGGCCCGTCGCGATGGTACGAGCGACAACGACGCCGCGCGTGAGATGTTAAAGGAAGCAGGGGTCGCCGTGCGTGACAGCAGCGCGGAATTCGCGGTCACCCACCAGAAGTCGATGGTGATTGACGACAAAGTCGGATTTATCGAATCGCTCAACTGGGAAACACGCGACCTCACCGAGACCCGCGACTACGCCGTCGAAACGACTAGCAAAACGGAGGTCGCGGAGATGGTGCGCTGCTTCAACGCCGATTGGGATGGACAGCCGTTCGAGCCGGCGGCCGAGTCGGAATTGATCTGGTGTCCGAATAACGGCCGCCAGCGCATCGCCGACTTCATCGACTCCGCGAAGGAAACGCTCTGGCTTCAGAACGAACGGTATCAGGACATGGTGATCATCGAACGCCTGGTGCGCGCGGTCAATCGCGGCGTTCGCGTCCGCATCATGGCGCGCGCGTTGCACAAGCTCAAAAGGAAGAAACTGTTCGAGGGCGTGAGCGGACTGCGCATTGTGCATGATGTCGGGGCGAAGGTCCGTACGCTCAGGGATCTTAAATTGCATGGCAAGATCATGATCGCCGATGACGAAAGGGCGATCGTCGGATCAATCAATCTCAGTCCTGGAAGCTTCGACGACAGGCGAGAACTTGCCGTTGAAACCTCTTCCAAACATGTGGTGAGGCGGCTGGTCGAGACCGCGCATCACGATTGGAAGCGCTCACGCAAGTTGCCTCTGTCGGACGAGGCGGTACTGGCCGATTTGGAAGGGCATGGAATAAAAGACGTCAGCCGTCTAGCACTCGTTAGCGAAGGCGCGCATGAACAGCATCCTTGATCTGTCGGGTTTTCACTGGTCCCGACCTAGTTCAGTTCTTGGCAAATCCATTCCGTGCCGGGCATGTCGGGCTGCTGCAGGCGACGCTTCATAAAGTCCAGGAGAAAGTCACGTACGGCCTCGCCGGCGTTGGTGAGAGGGAAGTCGGCCGAATGGATGAGCGAGCAGGTGAGTTGGATCGGCGGCTCGATCAACAGCGGCTTTGCGAAAGCGGAGGGTCCGAAGTGAGACATATCGCCGACTGGCAGGATCGTGCAGCCGATTTCGTTTCGGACCGCCCACATTTCGCTGGCGAGAGAATCGGCTTCCAACACAATTTTAGGTGTGAGCTTCGCAGCAGCGAATACGCGATCAATCAGGGCGCGACGGCCGTTGGCCGTACCGGGAAGCACAAGCGGAATCTCCGCAATTCGTTCAAGCGAAATGGGATCTTTATGATCGGGTAACGGTGCGCGCGAGATCAGAAACATTTTCTGGCGGTAGAGCGGCTTGCGCGTCAGCGCGGTTGCAAATTCGTCTTCGTAAAGCACGGCCAGATCGACCAAATTGGATGCGATTTTGCCCTCCAGGCCCAGGCTATCTCCGTCCGACACCCGCAGCGTCACCTTAGGCAGTCTGGTGCGGCATTCTTCCAGGACGCCTCCTACCAGCTTTGAAGTAAGGGAGGATATGAATCCCAAGCTGACAGTCCCTTCGGGCTCACCGCTACTTGGGTCGATCGCGCTCGGCAATTGATCGAGCTGATGCAGAATTGCCATCGCTTCTTTGTAGAGAATCTCACCCGCCGCGGTTGGCCGGACACCTCTGGCGCTGCGCTGAAGCAGCATGACGCCGAGCCGTTCTTCCAATTCGGCGATTTGCTGGCTCAAGGCCGGCTGGGCGACATGGACCAAGGAGGCCGCGCGGGAAAAACTGCCGGCATCTACAATTTTAACGAAATATCGGAGTTGACGGAATTGCATGTGATCCCTGTCTAACCGCGCTCCGTATCATCTATTGTTCCGCGGTTTTCGCAAGCCAGTAGCCGGGCTCCGCCATGCGAGTCGCGACCAGCTTCGCAGAGCTATTGGCGTAGATTATCCGTTCTACCGTCGGTTGAAAGCGCTTGCACGGTCGGGTCACGGATCCGTGAGAAGCGTCCCATGGTCCCATCACTTCGCGCAGCAGCGGCGACCGGCGCCGACCAACGCAATCCATTGATTAAATATTTCGAAAATCGATCGCGCCGGCGCCGTTACCCCGGTTTTGAAGAGAGCGCATGCGAGCCCATAGCGCGCGCCGATACCAGCATATCGAAGCGGTATTTGTTTTCGCTGGCCGGCTAGATCATTGGTTTGCCGCAAGCGGGCAGGCCAAGCGGCGGACTCGCTACCTTCACAATCGAAAAAGGAATTCAAACATGAAGACGATGACTCGTTTCAATTTGTCGCGGCAGTCGCGCGCAAAGCTTACTGCGGTCGCTCTTGTCGCACTGCTCGGATCTGCGCTGAGTGTGTCCGACGCCAATGCTTTCTCCTGTGCCAGGAGTGCGTTTGGTGGCGGCTGCGTTGGCCAGCGCGGCGCCGTCGGCGTCAACCGGAATGGTGCGGTGGTCGTTGGCCGTTACGGCAACGTCTACGCCTATCACCGCGGCTCGACCTGCATTTGGCACAACAACCAACGCATTTGTCCGTGAGCCGATGCGCGATCGCCATCGGGCCCATGATGTCTCGATGGCGGTTCGCGATACAGGCATTCGCGATACAGGCAATTGGAAAAAAAAGGAGATGAAAAATGAAATATGAAATAAACACGTTTCGCCGGCTCGCTCTGTGCGCTGCCCCGTTAATCCTGATTTGCAGCGCCGCGGTTGCGCCGGCTCGTGCCCAGGACGCCGTCGCGGCGCAGACCCAGACGCCGACCGATCAGCAGTTGTCCGAAGGACAGATTGAACAGCTGGTGGCGCCGATCGCGCTCTATCCGGACCCGCTTCTGAGCCAGGTCCTGATGGCCTCCACCTATCCGCTGGAGGTCATCGAGGCCGCGCGTTGGTCGCAAGCCAATTCAACGGTCAAGGGTGAAGCTCTTCAAGATGCGCTGCAGCCGCAATCCTGGGATCCGAGCGTCAAGGCGCTCACCGCGGTGCCGCAGACCTTGCAGATGATGAACGACAAACTCGACTGGACGCAGCAGCTCGGTGACGCCTTCCTGGCGCAGCAGCAACAGGTCCTCGCCGCGGTGCAGACGCTGCGGGCCCAAGCGCAAGCTGAGGGAAACCTTCAATCGACGCCACAACAAACGGTTACCCTGACGCCAGCACCGGCAGACGTTGCTGCTTCCGGCGGCATTGCGCAAGCGATCACGATCGAACCCGTCAACCCCGATGTCTATTACGTCCCGGTCTACAATCCAGCTGTGGCCTACGGGTCATGGCAATATCCGTCCTATCCGCCGTTCTATTGGTCTCCGCCTGGATTCGTCGCCAGCAACGTGGTTTCGTTCGCCGCGGGTGTCGCTGTCGGTGCGGCCATCTGGGGCCAGTGCGACTGGTGGCATAATAACGTGAACATCAACGTCAACAACTTCAACGCGTTCAACCATACCAACGTCACTAGCAATATCTGGAACTATAATCCGGAGCACCGTCATGGTGTACCGTATCGCAACGCCAGCGTCGCTCGACGGTTTGGAGGCGCCAACGAAACCGCTGCCCGCGATGCATTCAGGGATCGGACCGCGGCCCAGCATGACGACCTGTTCAGGGATCATGCCGATGTCCAGCATCCTGATGCCGTCCATGGCATGGCAGGCGAGGGCGGCGATGCTGCCCGGAGAATCGAGCCGGCCCAGCTGGATCGGCGTGAAGGCAACGTCGACCGGCGGGACGGCAACGTCGACCGGCAGGTAGATCGCGCGATGCCGGATCGGCAAGAGTTTGCGCGGCCACGCGTCGACGCCAGGCCTCCGGTCATGCGACCGCGCGCCCAGGTCTTCCGGCCGGAACGACGCGCCTTCGGTGGTGGTCCTCGCTTCGGCGGCGGTGGCTTTCACTTCGGCGGCGGTGGTCGGCGTCGGCTCTGAGCCACAAAACAAGTACCGAGCGATTGCGTCGCGTTTCCCGGAGAACAACAGTGGCAATTGAACACGACGTGTACATAGTGAGGTTGCTTCGAGAGCTGCGGCGTGCCGGGCGCTCCACAGTTCTCTGCTATCGCGATGAGAGCCTCTCGGGGGAGGCTCTACTCGCTCTGATTTTTCAGTATGCGCGAGTGTTGCGCGATTTGGGTATCCGGCGTGGCAATTTGCTCGGTATGTTCGCGCCGAACCGGCCGGAAGCAATTGCCATTCGCTACGCGGCCCATGTCCTGGGAGCCGCGACGGCCTATCTCTCGGCGCCGCCGACGGCAGCCCAGCGTCGGGCCTTGGTCGAACAGATCGCGCCGGATCTGCTAGTCGCATTTCCGGAGACCATACGACACCTCGACCAGGTCGTCGGTGTGCCGTTCGTCACAATTGGTATCGACAAAGATGGATCCAGAGGCCGGTTGGATATGCTGGCTGCGTCAGCGCCGGCGGATTCGATCGAGGTGTCGGCCGGTTCGAACGACCTGGCTGTCATTTCTTCATCCGGTGGTTCTACCGGTATACCAAAAGGAAGTTGTCGAGACTTTGCGGCGTACACTGCGATGGTCAGCGCAACGAGTCCGAAGGATCGCATTCAACTGATCAACGGCCCGCTGGCGTATCTTTCGCAAGTGCTCGTAGATATTACGCTGCTGGGAGGAGGCCGTGTTGTTCTCCGCGAAACCTATGAAGCGGCCGACACGCTTGCGACCATTGAAGCGGAGAAGATCACGGATTTCTTTCTCGTCGAACCTCAGCTGTTTGAGTTGATGGATGATCCCGAGATTGATGCGTACGACCTATCGTCGCTTCGATCGTTGACCCACATCGGGGCCTCGGCGCCAAAGAGCCTCCGACTAAGGGCTCGCAAGCGGTTTGGTTCGATTGTCGGACACGCGTATGGGGCGAGCGAAATCGGCCTCGTCAGTGTGCACGCGTCCATCGATCATGACCTTTCGCGGCCCGAATCCTTTACTTCTGCCGGCCGCATTCAGCCAGGAGTCGACGTACGATTTTGCCAGGCTGACGGACGTATGGTGGATTCCGGAGAAATCGGGATTATCGAGGTGCGGTCTCCGGCCATGGCGAGCGGATATCGTAACAACCCTGGCCTTAGTTTCCGGAGCTTCCAGGAGGGATGGTACAAAACCGGCGATCTGGGTTGCCTGGATGAAGACGGGCTCTTGCATATTTTGGGTCGAGCAGATGATGCTCAGGAATTCAACGGTACCTTGGTCACCCCGACAGAAATTGAAGAGGCGCTTTGCCGGCTTCCATCGATCCGCTATGCCGTCGTGGTCACAGACGCGGATCAGCATATCACTATCGCCGCGGTGACCGCCTGGGCAGGGTCATCCATCGAGGATCGAGCATGTCGTCAAACGGTTACGGATCGTTTCGGCACTTCTGCCGCCGCCTCGCTGCTCGTGGTGCCGGTCGACCGGATGCCACTCACTGAACAGGGGAAGCCCGATCGTATGGCCATCAAGCAATTGGCACGCAGATTACTTGTAGCTTGACCTGAACACGCAAGGCGTTGGCGCGATCCCACCAATCAGGGAGATATCATCATGTTGCATTTCAACAGTCATCGGAAACTCACGGGCGGTCTGGTCGCACTGAGCTTGTTCGCCGCTTCGGTCCATGCGCGTGCCGCCGACTACGCGCCGATCGATTGCGGAAAGGCGTCCTCGTCGGCGGAGCGTGCGATCTGCCGGAGCTATTCGCTCGGTCAAGCGGAAGCCCGCATGGCGACGTTATTCGGCGTCGTGACGTCGCTGGTTGCGATGGGGCAGCGCGCCGATATCGGCGATGCGCAGCGGACATGGCTGAAGGAACGCAACGCCTGCGGGGACGACCACGCATGCATCGCGCGCGCATATCAATCTCGTATCGCTGCGCTGTCGGCAACTCTCGATGCGATTGCATCGCACGGCCCATTTTGATGCGCGTCTCGGAATAACACGGACGCTATCGGCCGAGCCTATACCTGCATATTGACACGGTATTTGTACGCTGCACCGTTTCCTGAGAATGCTTCGTCACACATTTCGCGGGCAACGAGCCAACAAGATTTGGGCGTGCGGCTTCTAGAGCCGCTCCCGCGAACCGACAACCAGATTTATAGGGAACAGAAGATGACGATCGACCGTCGCGCAACGCGCATTCATGCGAATTATGCCGCTTTGGTGCTGCTCTGCACCGCCGCCTTTACCGGAACAGCGTTGGCAGGCGAGAAGCCGCCGCTGTTGCCCGACCAGCCGTCCGCGTTGACGACGACATCGCGGGTTTCCGCGACGATTGAATTCGGGCTGCCGTCGATCGCGTCGGCGGTCGAGCGTGACGTTCCGAGGCGGCTTGCAACCATCGACGAGCGTATCGGCTGCGTGAATCGGCGCGTTCTGGTGTTCAGGATCAGGGCCAATTGTGATGTTGACGGTTTTGTCGATCGCGGCGGGATATCACTCTATGGCCGTGGCGATCATATCGTCGGCTCTATTCCGATCTTCGGCAGCATCGAAGGCCAGGGTGCCAACAGGTTTACTGCCCGTATTCACGGCGATGCCGAGGGGCGGGCCATGGTAGAGGTCGAGTCTCGGCCGAAATTGACCAAGAACTGGTCGGTCGACCTCAATTTCAGCGACTCGTTCCACTGGACCGAACCGCCGGTGCTCCATGTTCTTGGCCGCGACATCTCGCTGACCAAATACGCCGAGCCCAGCATTCGCAGACAGCTCGGTCTGATCCGGGGGCGCGCGCAGGCAACGGCACGGCGGCTCGACCTGCATGACAAGGCGGCAAAGGCCTGGGAGCAGGCATTCCAGCCCGTCCAGATTTCGCAGGATCCCCAGGTCTGGCTGCAAATTACTCCGGCGAGTGCGGCCTTCGCGGGCATCCATGCCGACGCAAGAGACCTCTCAGGCTCGCTTGAATTGACCGGCACGGCGCAGACGCTGGTCGGCCAGGCGCCATCCGCAGTGACGCCGACGCCGCTGCCGCCGCTCGGCAACGACATCAGTCAGCCCGGCACGTTCGACATCCTGCTGCCGGTGCGCGTCAACTATGACACGCTGCGTGACAAGATCATGCAGGTCGTTGCCGCCAGCAAGGCAGGCCCGATCGTCAAGGAGATGCAGATCTATCCGTCGTCCGGCAAACTGGTGATCGGCGTTCGCGTCGCCAAGCCCGGCGACACCGATGCGACCGCCGGCGAATGGATCTATCTGTCCGGCGCGCTGAATGTCGATCCCAATCAGCAATCGATCAAGATTTCCAATCTGGCGGGCGACAGCTCGTTGCCCGACGGGTCCGTGGCGGCGCAACTGCAGAAGGAGATTCTCGACCAGTTGAAGGACATTCCGGACGTCGGTTATGGCCTGGCGTATCAGAACCTGCTCAACGCAGCCAATGAGCGCCTGAACAGGCCGTTGAAGAACGGTTTCCGCATGGAAGGTAAGCTCACAACCGCCAAGCTGGACAGCATCCACCTCCTGGCCGACGGTGTCAGCATCGCGCTGCGCGCCAGCGGCGATCTCAAAATCCTCTATGGGATGTAAGGTCATGCCCCTCACATTCAGGCTCATCCTCGCCACCTTATGTATGTTCGCAGGAGCGGGTGTGGCGAACGCACAGACCGACTTCTATCGCGCGCCGAGATCAGAAGCGGTGGGCGCGCCGGGCACGCTGGTTCGGCAAGAGGTGATCGATGGCGCGCCTCTGGGCGCCACGGCCTATCGCGTGCTTTATCGTTCGACCGGGCTCGACAACAAACCAATTCTGGTGTCGGGCGTCGTGATTGTGCCGCCGGGCGATGCACCGCCGGGCGGCCGGCCGATCGTGGCCTGGGCGCATCCGACCTCGGGTATCGTGCCGCGCTGTGCGCCGTCGTTGGCGATCTTTCTGTTCGAACAGATTCAGGGATTGCGTTCGTTTGTACGCGACGGCTACGTGGTCGCGGCAACCGATTATCCCGGCCTCGGGACAGAGGGACCGCATCCCTACCTCGTCGGAACCAGCGAAGCCCGTGCGGTGATCGATTCCGTGCGCGTCGCTGGCTCATTGCCCGGCGCCGGCGGCGGCAAGAAGTTTGTTGTCTGGGGTCACTCCCAGGGCGGTCACGCCGCGCTGTTCAGCGGCATCATCGCGAAGACGTACGCGCCGGAACTGGATCTTCTCGGCGTCGCGGCAGCGGCGCCCGCCACCGACCTGGCGGCGCTGATGAACGAAGACATCGATTCCGTCGGCGGCAAGAACATCACCGCGATGACCTTGTGGTCCTGGCAACGGGTATTCGACGCGAACATGGACAAAGTGATCGACCCGCGCGCGAAGCCCGCAATCGATCGCCTGGCGCAGGAATGCATCGAGGGGCCATTTGACCTCAGGAGGCGTCAGCTCACCGAGCAACCGCTGGAGCAATATTTCCTGACCGTCAAGCATCCGTCGGACGTCGAACCCTGGCATACGCTGTTGGCGACAAATTCGCCCGGTGCGTTGTCGCCCGAGATTCCGGTTTTCCTTGCGCAAGGCGCCGACGATGTCATCGTTCACCCCGACGTGACCAAGGCCTATGCTGCCAAACTCTGCAAGGGTGGCAGCAAGGTGCGCATGCTGTCGATGCCGAACATCGGCCACGGCAGGGCGGCGCAGGCCAGCACCCAGGCGATGTTGGAGTGGGTCGGCGACCGGTTTGCCGGAGCGGCTGTTCCGGACGACTGCGAGCAGTGAGGTTAGCTGCCGGCGCGCCTCGCGCTGGAGGCCGCCGGCATGACTTCGATATGCTGATGTCGTTGCCGGATACGGGCTCGATCGAGGGCCATAGGCTCTGCCGATAGCAACATACCGAATAGGTATTTGTGCTTTCGGCGCGGATACGGTCTTTGCACGTTGCATCAATGGATAACCCTGAGGATGAAACGTGCGTGACGTTGCCAATGCTTTTATATTCGTATTCGCGAGCTTGTTTCCTGTCGTGAATCCGGTCGGGGCAGCCCCGCTTTTTCTCAGCATCACCGGTGGCCGGACCGAGGCGCAACGCGCCCGCCTGGCTTTCTGCGCGGCCTTCAATGGCTTCTGGTTGCTGTTGGGGTCGATGTTATTTGGCTCGATCGTTCTCGAATTCTTCGGGATTACCGTGCCGGTCGTCCGCGTGGCAGGGGGCCTGCTCGTGACTGCTATGGGGTGGAAGCTCCTCAACGAAACTGGCAGCTCGACCGACGGTGCACTCGTCGAAACAAGCAAGGCCGCATCAGTCGAAGACGGTTTCTTCCCGTTGACGTTGCCTTTAACCGTCGGGCCCGGCGCGATCTCGGTCGCGCTGACGATCGGCAGTCATCATCCCTCGGGCGACTTCACCATCCATGCGATGGTTCTTGACGGCATCGCAGTGCTCGGCCTGTTCGCGATCGCGTTGTCGATCTGGGCGTCCTATCGTTTCGCCGTGCCACTGGTCCGGCATCTCGGACGAACCGGCGTCAACGTGCTGGTGCGCCTCTCGGCATTCATTCTCATCTGCATCGGCATCCAGATCGGATGGGGTGGCCTCAGCGCATTAGTTGCAGGGTTGCATGGTTCGATGGCGGCGTCCTGAGTTAACGCTGATCGGTGTTCCCCTCGGCCTCATGTGCTTGCCGATTTTTGGGCCACGCCGCAGAATGTGAGCCCGCGCTGCACAACGGCAAAAGCGGTATTCGTTCAAGGCGAAAGCCGCTGCGGGACAACGATGTCAGCGAATTTCACGATCGCATCGGGGGGGCAGCGAGCACTGTCAGCTTGGCGCCCCCAGCCTTTGGCACGCTGCACTCTTCGATTGGCTCTCGTCGAAGTTCGCCGCATCCGGCTAACGGAGCTTCATATCCAGCGGCGGCATCTAACCAGCTATCGGAGCCATCATGATCTTGATTTAGACGCGTCTCCCGCCTCGGGACGCAACTCAATATTCTGCACGAGAACGCCGATCGCAACTTGGATAGCCGTCAACAAGCCTGAACCGCCTGGGCTTCCGCTTCGTGGGACTATAAGCAGTTGATTTTAGCGGTGGCGCTCGCGGGCTATCCGCCCAATTCCCTCGTTCGGGAATAGCGAAATTCGTCGTGAACTTTTGTTCGCTCGATACCAACAAAAATACCAACAAAACGGACGGCTGCAGTGAGTACCACGGATCTTGGTCCGCTTTGCTGCCGCGGACTTTTACGTGTGTTTTTCAATGCAACGCGAAAATTTTCCTAAAAAATCAGGAATCGAACTAAGGCTATGAGTCATTGTTATTGTTGACGTTTTCAACATGGTGCCCCTGGCCGGAATCGAACCAGCACTCCTTGCGGAACTCGATTTTGAGTCGAGCGCGTCTACCAGTTCCGCCACAGGGGCCTTCGGTCCGCCGTTGCCGGCCTCGCGAAGCCGGCGGAATATAGCGGCCGGCGACCGCCGGTCAACCCGCTGTGAAGAAGGGTGCCTCGACAGGCCCCCGCCTACGGGATAGGAGGCCGTGATTGGGTTGGAGACCTCTGATGTCAGACGTAACGGTCAATTCCCTGATTCCGCGCAGCACCTCCCCGGCGCTGGCCGCGGCATTGGCGGTTTTGGTGATTGCCGCGGCGACGCTGGCCGGGGCCTGGTACTTCCAGCTGGTGCTTGGTCTTCAGCCCTGTCCGATGTGCCTCGAAGAGCGCTATGCCTATTACCTGGCGATTCCGCTCGCGGCATTATTGGCGCTTGCCGCCGGACTTCACGCCCCGCGCGGGCTGCTCATTTGCGGGCTCGTCATTCTCGCCCTTGCCGCGCTCGGCAATGCGGTGTTCGGCGCCTATCACGCCGGCGTGGAATGGAAATTCTGGCCCGGGCCAACCGATTGTACGGGGCCGGTCGGCAATCTCGGCAGCGCGGGCTCGCTTCTGGACCGGCTCGATTCGGTCAAGGTCGTCATGTGCGACGAGATCCAGTGGAGCTTCCTCGGCATCTCGCTCGCCGGTTATAATGCGCTCATCTCGCTGTTGATGGCGGCGATTGCGGGCCGGGGTGTCGCGAAAACCGCTCGGCAGGGCTAAATTCTATTGTTTGGGCGTGATCTTTTCGAAAAACCGGTGCCCACTTTTTCGGATCACGCCCTAATCGTCCACATCTTCCTGCGGGCGTCCAAACAGATGGACGATGCCGGGCGTGGCGATCGTGACGAAGATAAATCGCGACAAATGATGCGCCCCGACGAAGATCGGATCGATGTGCAGCGTCAGCGCCAACGCCAGCATCGCGTCCATGGCGCCCGGCGCGTAGGCCACTAGAACGTCGGCAAAACGCACATTGGTGGTCCATGCCACGAGGGTGACGAACACGGCTGAAATCAGAATCGCAATCGCAAACGAGCCAAGGCCGGCGGTGAGGTGACGCAACAGCGTGCTCGTCCTCATGCGCGAGAAGCGCGAACCGATCAGCATGCCGATGCCGATCAGGGCGATGCTTCGCACCAGCGGCGGCAGGCCGCCGTCGATCAGGTCGGCGCCATGCAGCACGCTTGAGCCGACCATGGCGCCGAACAGCCAGCTTGCCGGGAAATTCATCATCCTGAGCACGAGCGAAACCGCCACCGACGCGCCGATCAGGCCGACCAGCCCGAGTGGAGAGGCCACCGTCATCGTCAGTGCGGGGGCGGACGAGGACGTCAATCCGGTCGCGACCAGGATCAGCGGGAGGGCTGCAGTGAGAATGATCACGCGGAGCGTCTGCACCACCGCGATCGCCGGCATGTCGGCGCCCTTCTCAATGGCCAGGAGGGCGATTTGCGACAACGCCCCCGGGCTTGCCGCCAGAAACGCCGAGGTGCGATCCCAGCCATGCAGCCGCTGGAGATAGTAAGCGGAGCCGAAGGTGGTGCAGAAGGTGGCGAGCGCCAACAGGCCGATGGTCACGGGATAGGCGCCAACATGTTGCAGCAGTTGCCGCGACATCAGCGAACCCAGCGAAATGCCGAGCAGCACCAGCACCGCCTGGGTCAGGTGGGCGGGGACGGCCATTGACCGTCCCAGCATCGCGGCGGAGCCGACCGCCAGCATGGCGCCCGTTATCAAGCCGCCGGGCAATCCCAAGACGAGAAACAACAGGCCGCCGATCGTGCCGATCGAAAGCGTTTCGAGGAATTGGAGGGTTTTGGCGCGGGTGGGGAGGGCGTCCGCCAACCATGGAGGGATCTGGCTCACGGCGCCTTATGGCAAATCCGTGACCTAGGGACAAATGCGCGGAGATGATCGCTGCAATGCACTCTGGAGTGGATCAGCTTAAGAATTGGGCTCGGTATCCCACCCTCGCTGGCAACCAGGAGGGTGGGACCGATCGAACGGCGTTATTGCTTCTTGTCCATCGCCGCCTTCTTGCACTCGGAGCGGAATTTCTTGCGCTCCTTGCCGTGCAATCCCTTGGCGTCGGCTTCCTTGGAGCATTCGAGCGATTCGGCGCTGCGGGGCTTGGAAGTCTTTGCCATCGGCGCAGGCGCGGCCGTGTCCGACTTGGCAGCCGGTGCCGCCGTGGACTGGGCGAAAACGGGAGTGGCGAAAAGCAGGAGCGATGCGCCGAGAGCGGCGGCCAGGCGGGACGAGTTCGTCATGAGAAACACCTCGGAGGTTGAAGAGGGCGCCACCGTTACGCCGTGATGCTGAACCGCGCATGAATGAGGATCCGGACCGCGTTTTCGCGGCGCGATATTTTTGCGCAAGTCAGGATGGCCGTTGTCACATGCCTCGTTCACACGCCTTGGTCATATGCCTTGGCTACGCTAGGATGGGGAACTCAGACCAGCATCCCCCAAGGAGAGCAAGGATGACCATTAAATCCAAATTATTGTGTGCCGCCGCAGCGTCGGCTTTTGCCGCGTTTGCAGCAACCGCCCCCGCGCAGGCCCTGACCTCGCAGGAATGCAGCGCGAAGTATCAGGCCGCCAAGTCCAGCGGCACCCTCAACGGCATGAAGTGGAATGATTTCCGCAAGGCCCAGTGCGGCGCCGATGCGACGCCGATGGCCGCACCGGTCGTGGCGCCCGCCGCTCCGCCGCCGCCCGTCGCCGAAGCCAAGCCGAAGGCCGCGCCCCCGATGGCCGCACCGGCATTTCCGAGCGGGCCAGCGAACTTCCCGATGGCGATCAATCCGAAATACGCTCAGGAAAGCGCCGGCAAGGCGCGCATGCATACCTGCGTTGACCAATACAACGCCAACAAGGAAACGAATGGCAACGGCGGCCTGAAGTGGATCCAGAAGGGCGGCGGTTACTACAGCGAATGCAACAAGCGCCTGAAGGGGCCAGCTTGATCTATCAAAAGGCCCGGGTCGAATTGACCCGGGCCTTTTTCAACCGGGTTGGTCCGCGTGAATGACGTGATAAGGTCTCGGCCGCACGCTTGCGGGAGAAGGTATGAGAAAATTTGAAACGGCCGCGATCACGTCACTGATGCTTTTGTCCCATATGCTCTCGCCGGCAATCGCGGGGCCCGCTTCGCCGCTGGTGGTCGCCCAGGCGCAGACGCAAGCCCCGCCGGTGGCTTCGACGCCAGCGCCGGCGCAGCCGCCCGTCGCAACCACCGCACCGACGACGGTCGTTGCGCCAGCCGAGAAGTCGGCGCTATCGACGGTGGCGTGCGGGGTGAAATATCTGGAAGTAAAAGTCGCCGGCAAGCTCAATGGCCGTAAATGGGTCGACTTCCGCCGCGACGAGTGCGGCAAGCGTGAGACCACGGCCGTGTTCCCGACGGCGATTTTGCCGAAATACGAGAACGAAAAAGATATCGACAAGGCCCGCACCAAAACCTGTGCCGATCAGTTCACGGCCAACAAGGCGACCAATGCCAATGGCGGCCTTGTCTGGGTCGAAAAGGACGGCGGCTATTACGCCGAGTGCGTCATCCGCCTGAAGGGATGACTGGGGTGGTCGCACGGCTTGTGAATCCATGATCGCGAGCCTCAGCCTCGTCCTGCTGTGTCAGTTGGCCGGCGAGGCCCTGGTGCGCGGGATTGGCGCGCCGATGCCAGGGCCTGTCATCGGCCTGATGTTTCTATTGGTGCTGCTTCTGCTGCGCGATCGCTTCGCCGTGCTGGCGCGCGGGCCGCTGCTAGGCGGCGAAGCCGACGGCGTCGAATCGATCAGCCGCGGCCTGCTCGCCAACCTGTCCTTGCTATTCGTTCCGGCAGGCGTCGGCGTCGTCCAGAAGCTCGATCTCATCGTCAATCACGGCATCGCCTTTCTCGGCGTACTGGCGATTTCGGTGCTGATCACCCTCCTGGTGACAGTCGGGACGTTTATTGTCGCGAGCCGGCTGATGACGCGCGGAGAGAGCGAGCGATGAGCGGCGACCCGTTCTCGCTCTGGGTCTACCTTTCGCAGTCGCCGCTGCTGTGGCTGACGGTGACGCTTTTGGTTTACGCGATCACCGACGCGATATCGATCTGGACCCATCGGCATCCTCTGGCCAACCCCGTGCTGCATTCGATGTGGATTATCGGTGCGTTCCTGAAGCTGACGAACACCTCCTACACGACCTATTTCGGCGGCGCGCAATTCGTGCATTTCCTGCTTGGGCCCGCGACCGTCGCGCTGGCGGTGCCGCTCTACGAAAATCGCAAGGTCGTGGCCTCGGCCATTTTGCCGATGCTGGTGGCGCTCGCCGCGGGCTCGGTGACGGCGGTCGCCTCCGTGATGCTGTTCGCGGAAGCGGTGGGTCTGCCGCGCGAAGTGGTATTGTCGATGGCGCCGAAATCCGTCACTGCGGGCGTCGCGATGGGCATCAGCGAATCGCTGCATGCCGATCCATCGCTGACGGCGGTCGCCGTGATCCTGACCGGGATCATGGGCGCGATCACCGTGACGCCGCTAATGAACTGGATGGGCATTACCGATTTTCGCGCCCGCGGCTTTGCCGTCGGCATTGCCGCGCACGGTATTGGCACCGCCCGCGCCTTTCAGGTCGATGCGGTGGCAGGCGTGTTCGCCGGGATCGCGATGAGCCTCAACGCGCTCGTGACCTCGCTTCTGGTGCCGCTGGCTGTAACCTTCCTGTTGCGGTAGCTTTCATTGAAGGCCCTTGAGAGGCCTATTGGGAGGCGAGTTCTTGATAATCTCCGCGATGCAAGCTGGGCTCGGGATCGCATCGGGAGCGCTGGTCGGATTTTCGCTGGGCCTGATTGGCGGCGGCGGGTCGATCCTGGCGGTGCCGCTGATGGTCTATGTGGTCGGCGTCACTGACGCGCATATCGCGATCGGCACCAGCGCCATTGCGGTCGCGGCCAACGCCGCCATCAATCTCTGGAATCACGCCCGTGGCGGGACGGTGCGCTGGTCGTGTGCACTGCCTTTTGCGGCGGCCGGAATCGCAGGCGCCTTGGTCGGAACGATTTTCGGCAAGCTGCTCGATGGCCGAAAACTGCTGGAGCTGTTCGCGCTTCTGATGCTGGTGATCGCGGTGTTGATGCTCAAGACGCGCGCGCGCGAAGGCGTTCCGGACGTTCGCATGAACAGGGACAACATGCCGGCCATCCTCGGGCTTGGCCTTGCAACCGGTACGCTGTCCGGATTCTTCGGCATCGGCGGCGGCTTCCTGATCGTGCCGGCCCTGATGCTGGCAACGGGAATGCCGATCATCAATGCGGTCTCCTCCTCGCTGGTCGCAGTGACCGCGTTCGGCCTGTCCACGGCTGCGAGCTACGCGTGGTCCGGGCTGATTTCCTGGGAGCTGGCAGGACTGTTCATCGCGGGTGGATTGGCCGGCGGTCTGACCGGCACCCGCCTGGCGCGGTCGCTATCGGCCCAGCGCGGCGCGCTCAATATCGTGTTCGCCACGGTCATTATTGTGGTAGCGCTTTATATGCTCGCGCGTAACTTATTCGCGTTCTGATCGTAGATCAGGCAGAAAAATAGATGGAAAGCAGCCGGAGACCGTAAATGAGTGATGCAATTAATCCTATCCGGCTGAACCGGCGGCGCCTGTTAGGCTCGCTCGGAATTTCCGCACTTGGCTTGAGTGCGTTGTCTGTACCGGCGCGCGCCCAAGGCGATAATGTTCTGACCGAAGCGCTGGTGTTGCGCGATCCGGACATTCCGGTGGCGGGGAACGCCGATGGCAACATCTCGATCGTCGAATATTTCGACTATCAATGTCCGTATTGCCGCAAGGTCGAACCGGAATTGCGGCAGGTGGTCCATGAGGACGGCAAGGTCAGGCTGGTGTGGAAAGACTGGCCGATCCTGGGACCGATGTCGGTGACGGCGGCGCGGATGGCGCAGGCGAGCAAATACCAGGACAAGTTCATTGAAGCTCACGATGCGCTGATCGCGATCAATTCCAAGCTGACGGAGACCAAAATTCGTGAGGCGCTTTCAGGCGGCGGTGTCGATATCGATCGCCTCGATCGCGATCTCGTCAGCAACGAAAGCGCCATCAACGCCACGCTGGCTCGTAACAACGATCAGGCAACCGCGTTCGAATTCCGCGGCACGCCTGCTTTCATCGTCGGCAAATTCCGCGTACCGGGCGTGCTGACCTTGGCGCAGTTCACCCAGGTCATTGCTGACGCAAGAAAAGCAGCTGCGGCAAAGAAATAGCGCCGCAAGCTGCTACGTTGGTGTCAAACGTTACTTCGACGACAAGCGGATCCAGTCCTCGTGGGCGCGTACTTTCACCGCGTGCCAGTCGGCAGAGGCGACGTCCCAGTTGACAATGGTCCGGTTGACGGACGCAGTCTGACCATTGGCGACCGTCGAAGTCGATTGCGAATCATAGGCATAGACGCCGGCGACAAGCAGCAGCGCGCCCAATATCATCCCTAAGAAAACCTGCATTGCTTTGCTCCCGATTTGCTGGCGCGACAACGGGCCGGGTCGGGATTGGTTCCCCGTGTTTCATTACCTATCTTGATGATTGGGTCTTTGGCCGCATGCGGCGCGTGATCGAGGGGAGAAAATATGACCGACAAGACCAAGAAAGTCGCGATCGTAACGGGGGCTTCGCGTGGCATCGGCGCAGCCGTGGCAGAGCGCCTCGCCGCTGATGGCTTTGCCGTCGTCGTCAACTATGCGGCAAGTGCGGGACCCGCCGAGGCCCTCGTTCGTGCCATCGAGGCGCGCGGGCAAACGGCGCTCGCCGCCAAGGCCGACGTGAGCGATGCCGGCGCGATGCGCGGCATGTTTGAGGCGACTGAGAAGGCTTTCGGCGGGGTTGACGTGCTCGTCAACAATGCCGGCATCATGAAGCTTGCAAAAGTTGCCGATTGCGATGACGCGGCGTTCGACGAGCAAATCGCGATCAATCTCAAAGGCACCTTCAACGGCATGCGGGAGGCGGCGAGGCGGCTGCGCGACGGCGGCCGGATCATCAATTTCTCGACCAGCGTCGTCGGCACCAAGCTCGAGACCTACAGCGTCTATGCCGCAACCAAGGCCGCGGTCGAGACGATGACGGCCATTCTTTCGAAAGAATTGCGCGGCCGCCAAATCACGGTCAATGCGGTGGCGCCGGGCCCGGTCTCGACCGAGCTTTTCCTCACCGGCAAATCGCCGGAACTGGTCGAGCGCATGGCGAAGATGCCGCCGCTGGA
>Ga0210386_10001443_pt1 | contig 21282 bp, 21 predicted proteins | sample IncBWH32OmetaG_FD_160091 | JGI IMG/M metagenome (GOLD analysis project Ga0210386, IMG submission 160091) | Forest soil microbial communities from Barre Woods Harvard Forest LTER site, Petersham, Massachusetts, United States - Inc-BW-H-32-O ...
ACGATCGAGGCGATCACCTACCGTGACGATCCGATTTGGCCGATCAGTGCTACCGGGCGCCCGCCCGATGATTCGCAAATCGCCCCGGCATTGGGGGTGTCGGCCGAAGTGTTGGCGTTGCTGCGCAGCGCGGGCCTGCCCATTACCACGGCCTGGCTGCTGGTGGACACGGCGTGCCACTGGATGATCATCACCGTGCCGCGGAGCTGGCGCGACAGGTTACCGCAAACCAGCAAAACCGAATTCGTGCACCGGATCGGGGAGTTGATGAGCGCTAACCGGGTCGGTCACATGTGTCCGGTGACCTATGTGCTCGACGACGACATCGACCCATCGAATATTTCAGATGTGCTGTGGGCGTTGGGTACTCGCATACATCCGAACCTGCGCCAAGAGCACTGGCAGGTGCCGATCCTGCCGTGGTATCAGTGCTACACCGAAGAAGAGCGGCACGGCGGGAGTGGGCCCATCGTCGTGCACGACGGGTTACTCACCGCCCTCGAAGACGGCGAAGCCCGCCCCGCCACCTTCGAGAGCCTCTACCCCGCAGAACTCCGCCAACGCATCCTCGCCGCCGAATCGCGCTGACTGGCCGACGTGACGGATCAGGGTGTCGATGAGCGCGTTGATCGCAGGGCTCGCTTGTTGGGATGCGGCGTAGGCGATCGACAGGGTCCATGTGATGGCTGGACGCAGCGGAACCGTGCGTAGGTCGGGGAAGCGGTTGGCCACGCTGCCGGGCAGGATGGTCGTGGCCAGTCGGTGACGGATGAGCTCAGCGGTGATCGCACACTCGGCGACTTCGTAGGCGCTTATCGGATGGACGCCGGCGGCGGCGAAGCCGGCGTCGAGGCGCTGTCGTATTCCCCATCCCGGGGGGAAGTCAATGAAGTCGTGTCCCGCGCATCAACTCGCGTAGCGCCACCAACTGGGACCCTGTCGAGGTGATCGACACGAGCGCCAGGTCCATCTGGCCGTCGACGATCGCGGTCAGATGCCCCGCTGAACCGGTGAGGCTTTGCCGCAGGCGAACGGTGAGCAACGGGTTGGAGCGGCGGAACTCTTCCAGGGCGGCAGGCAGGTTCAATGCTCCCCACGACATCAGGGTGCCCAGGGTGACGGTGCCGGTGAGCTGATCTCGGAATGCATCGACCGAGATCTGTGCGCGACGTGCGGTGTGTATCACTTCGCGGGCGTGCTCGAGAAAGACCTCGCCGGCCGCGGTAAGCGCGATTTGTCGTTTGGAACGGTCGAATAGTTCGACGCCAAGTTCCTTTTCTAGCCTGCTGACCGCTGCCGACAGGGCAGACTGCACAACGTGAATACGCTGGGCCGCTCGCGAGAAGTTCAGTTCGGCGGCCACGGCGGCGAAGTACTCCGGGTGGCGGAGTTCCGCGGTAAGCATCCTATCGCGATTCGTGATCGTAATGTTCATTTTTCTTCGTTAGACGCGATGGCCTGTTCGGGTGTTGGCTAGACAGCGTCAGACAAAGACCATCAGCTCACGAAAGGAGCGGGACCCATGCGGGCCTTGCGTTTTACCGAGTTCGGTGACCCCGGCGTTTTGCAGGTGACGGACCTTCCGGATCCGACCGGGACGCCGCAAGAAGCGGTGATCCGGATCGAAGCTGCGTCGGTCAACCCCTCTGACGTCAAGAACGTGGCCGGCGGGATGGAATGGACGGTGTTGCCGCGCACGCCGGGGCGTGATTTCGCCGGCGTGGTCGTCGGTGGGCCACCCGAATGGCAAGGAGTCGCGGTGTGGGGCACCGGCGGAGACACCGGATTCACCCGAGACGGCTCACACGCCGAGTTGATGTCGGTGCCGGTAGAAGCGCTCGTGCGCAAACCCGAACGGCTCAGCTTCGACGAAGCCTCCACCGTCGGGGTCAACTTTGTCGTCGCTTGGTACGGCGCGGTGGAAACTGCGCAGCTGGTGGCTGGGGAAACCATTGCCATCTTCGGCGTTTCCGGTGGCGTGGGTGGGGCTGTGGCGCAAATCGCGCATGCGCTCGGCGCCAAGGTGATTGGCGTCGACCGTCGCCGGCCCGGCCCGGAGACCCCCGCCGCGGCCGTCGTTGATGACTTCGTGGTCTTCGACCCCACCGCCGACGTCGCCGCTGAGATCAAGCAACTGACCGGCGGCGCAGGCGTACAGGTGGTGTACGACGCTGTCGGCGGGGTGACCACCCCGGCCGCGTTGGCCTCCCTCGCCCTGCGGGGCAGGCTGGTGGTCATCAGCGCCGTGGGCACCCGCACAGTCGACATCGATCTGCTGGATCTGTACCGCAACGAAATTCGTATCTTCGGCACGGACAGCACCAAGCTCGGTGTCGTCGACTCGGCGCGGCGCCTTCAGGAGATGGCACCCTACTTCGAGTCCGGGGAATTCCGGCCACTTCCGATCGCCAAAACGTATCCGCTCGACGACGCGGCCACTGCCTATCAGGCCGTCGCCGACCACACAATCGGCCGCGTCGTGATCCGGCCTTGAGATTAACGTCAACCAATCCAATCTCGCAGAGAGGCAGGGGAATGTCGTCCGACCTGAACGAACAAACCATTACCGAGGCTGTCCAGCGGACCTTCGATACGTCAACCGATGAGCGCTTCCGGGATGTGCTGGTCAGCCTGGTGCAGCACCTACATGATTTCGCGCGAGAGGTGCAACTGACCGGCGAGGAATGGTTCACCGCCATGGATTTCCTTGAACGAGTGGGCAAAGTCTCCAGCCCGACCCGTCAGGAGGTGATGCTGCTATCCGACATCCTCGGGTTCAGCATGCTGCTGGACAGAATCAACCAGCACAGCGGTTCATCGGTCACTTCCTCGGCCCTGCTCGGCCCCTTTTACGTCGAGGGCCGGCCTACGGCCGGCAACGGGGACGACATCTCCGATGGCGTGTCAGGTACACCGATGTTCGTCACCGGTCGGGTTGTCGACGAGCAGGGAAAGCCGATTGCCGGCGCCCATGTCGACACCTGGCACAGCGACGGAGAGGGCTTCTACGACGTTCAGCAGACCGAGAAGCTGCATGACGAGTTCGCCATGCGGGCATTGCTGACCACCGACGACGACGGCCGGTTCTGGTACCGGTCCATCACGCCCCGCTATTACCCGGTGCCCACCGACGGGCCCTGCGGGGAAATCATGCGCGCCGCAAACCGATCCATCATGCGCCCGCAGCATGTGCACTTCTGGTTCCACGCCGACGGCTACCAGCCGCTGATCACCCAACTGTTCTATCGAGACGATCCTTACATCGGCCAAGACGCGGTCTTCGCGGACGTGGAATCGCTGCAGGCGGAGTTTGTGCGCCACGAGCCCGGGGTTGCCCCGGACGGGGCGACGGTCGAGCAGCCCTTCGTGACCCTGGATTGGACCTTCGTTCTCGCTGCCGAACCAGACGCAAAGTAGAAGGAGCCAAACCGATGTCGCGGATACCGCTCGCCACCGCCGATAGCCAGCCTGAAGAGATCCGCCAGTGGATGGCGCGTCGCGGCGATCTCAATGTCTTCGGATTGCTCGCCAACGATCCGCATGTGTTCGCCGGATGGACACAGATGGTCGACGAATTGTTCGACAGCCCGACCTTCAGCCTGCGGATGCGGGAAGTGATCATCTTGCGGGTTGCCCATCTGCAGGACTCACGCTACGAGCTCGCCCAGCACACTGCGATCGCCCGCAGCGCCGGGCTGACCGAACAACAGATCAACGCCATCATCGGTACGGGCGACGTGGATGCGGCCGCCTTCAGCCGCACCGAACGCGCCGCGCTCGACGTAGTCACCGAGTTGTGCAGCACCCACCAATTGAGTGAAAGCTCCTTCGCCGCGGCCCATGCGGCCTTCGACGATGAGGCTTTCACCGAGCTGCTGATGATCCTCAGTTGCTATTACGGGCTGGCGTTGGTGCTCAACGCAGCCGACCTGGATATCGACGCCACGGCCCGGTTCCAACCCTGACAGGAGAAGCAAAATGACTCGAATCGCCTACCGGCAGCTCGACGAAATGACCGAGCGGGCTCGCGAATTAACCGTCGAACGCGGCAATCTCAACGTCTACCGTGCGCTGGCTAACGCGGACAAGGTGTTCACCGGCTGGATGCTGGCCGGGCGCGCCGTCCTGAGTAGCCAGGTGGTGCCGGCCCGGCTGCGTGAACTCGTCACCCTGCGCACCGCTTATCTGATGGACTGCCCCTACGAACTCGGGCAGCATCGCGACGTGGCCCGCACAGCCGGGGTCAGCGGCGAGGAGATCGAAGGCATTACCTCCGAGTTCGATTGGCAAGCAGCCCATTTCAGTCCCATCGAAGTCGCAGTGCTGCATCTGACGACCGAGCTGCTGACCACACGCAGCGTCTCGGCACCAGTCTTCGACCAAGTGCATAGTGCGCTCGGTTCCGAGGCCACCGTCGAGATACTGATGATCATCAGTCGGTACGCGGGTCTGGCGTTGATGCTCAACGCGCTGGACGTGGACCTCGACGAATCGGCGCGGCTGCCGACCCCGTCAACGCAGGAGCCACGTTCTTGACCACTCGCCAGAGTCCGTTCCGGGCCGATCTCCTGCAGGGGAAGGTGGCATTGGTCACCGGCGGCGCGACCGGGCTGGGACTGGAGACCGCTCGGGTACTGGGTAGTCACGGGGCTCGCGTCGCCATCTGCAGCCGCAAGGAAGCCAATCTCCAAGCGGCGGTTGCGGCGTTGCGGCAGCAGGGGATTGCGGCATCCTACGGCGTCTGCGACGTCCGCCGTCACGACGAGGTGACGGCGGTCATCGAGGAAGTGCTCCGAACGTTCGGTCAAGTCGACGTCGTCGTCAACAATGCGGCCGGAAACTTCCCCGCCCCGATCAGCGACCTGAGCCCTAACGGGTTCAAGGCCGTCGTCGACATCGACCTGTTAGGAACATTCAACGTATCGAAGGCGGCTTACGAGCTGTGGCTGCGTGATCACGGCGGCGCCGTGGTGAACATCAGCGCGGCGATTCAGTACCGCGGCATGGCGTTGCAAGCGCACGTCGTTTCGGCCAAGGCCGGCATTGATGCACTGAGCCGCGCGTGTGCGATCGAATGGGGGCCCGACGGGGTCCGCGTCAACATCGTTGCCCCAGGGGCGATGTCAGGAACCGAGGGAGTCAAGAGGATCGCCGGCGATGACCAACACCGCGCCATCCAGAATCCCCTCAGGCGATCCGGTTCGACCACCGAGGTGGCCGACGCGGTGCTGTTCCTGGCCAGTGATGCGGCGTCCTACGTCACCGGGGCGACATTGGTCGTCGACGGCGGCGGTTGGCTGACAGCCAGCGGCGTGCCGGACTTGCCGGGCTACCACTGACTACGCGATGTAGCCCCGCGGCAACACCGAGAAGTCAAGGCAGGTCGCGGCCAATACGTCGCCCAACTCGGGAGCGACCGGCGCGTTGAGCTTGAGCAATACGCCGGCTGACGGTGGTTTCAGGGCGCCGATGTTTTGGTTGAGTAGCCATAGAGTGGTCTCTGCTGCGATACCGCTCCAGCCATTTTGCGCCCTCATCAAGGTGAGGACGCCGAGCTCGTCGCCGGCGGGCGAGAGCATCCGATGATGCCAGGCGCTGTCGGTCTTGGACCCGGTGTGCGGCTGTATCACGGCCAGGGTGGTGCCGCCACCGGTCTCCAACCGTGCCGCGCCGTCAGCCGGCACAATTTTTCCCACCGGTGTGTTCTTCTGTGTGATGGTTGTGGTTCGAGCCACCGCGATACGGAGTTCGTCGCCCGCGGTGTTCGACAGCATGTAGGTGCTTTTCCCCCCGTTCTTGTATCCGAGCAATACAGCAGCACCAGCCTTTTGTTGGGCGTGCGCCAACTCGGTGCCGTCGGGGCTGGTGAGCTGAACTCGCAACGCGTTGGACGTCGACCTAGTCAGTAACGCGAAGACGATAGTCGCGTCTCCAAGAATCGGCATGCCGAAATCCTAGTCCTGGTGCGTTCGAGCCCGGATCGCCGTGACCTCGAAGGACGGTTTCCTAGCTCGAATGGCCTCGCCGAACTGTGCCTTGCGCCCGAGGTGCCTCGCCGTCTGATGTAGCCAACGTGGGATCGGGTAAGTCGGACGCCGGACGATCGATTAGGCGCCGATGCAACTCCACTGTGAGCAAATGGATTTGACGTGTTAGGTCGGTGTTGGTCTTCAGCTCCAAGTCTTGGACTTCAAAGTCATGGTCTGCCTTGGCCTGCTGGAACGCCGCCTGTCGGTTCTGGCCGATCATCACGAACGTCGAAAGGAAGATCGCCTCGAGCGACACGACGAGAGTCAACGAGGGCCACGGGCTTTTCTCCAGGAACAGCATCCAGACGGCGAATAACGCCGCGTGAATCCAGACGAAGTTCATCGATCCCGCGAACGTGGTGATTCGGTCGGCCAGACGCAGTTGGAAGTTCCGGCTTCGCCGCTCGGCCTCTTCGAGCACCGCTGGATGGTGAGCTACCCGGCCGCGCAGGAGCCGGTGCGGGATCAGCTGTGGGATGCGCCGGGCAGTGACGGCGTGGTGATCGGTCGTCATGGTCATCCCCTTCGCGGCTGATCGCAAGCACCGGCCATCTGCGCACTCTAACCGTGGGTAGGCCAGCTGACGGTGTCCGCCGGCACACCGTCGATACCAGGGAATTGGTGTGCGCAACAACAACGATCTCAGTGCGCCACTTCGCGGGTAGACGCGGCGAGTGTTTGCGAGTTCCGGGCGGCCGTCGCCCGGGTGTAGCACGCGACAGCCCCTGCTGACCGAGATTGTCGGCAGTCACAATGACGGTGAAAGGTCCGTGCGGCACGATTCAGGAATTAGTAACGCAAGGAGTCCCATTGACTGACGTTGCGGTGCCAGAACCTGAGTCTCGATGACCACGCCAATCTTGCCCGGCAGACCCGCTCCGCTGGGCGCGACGTGCGGGCCGGATGGGACGAACTTCGCAGTGTCATCAAATGGCGAACAGGTGCTGCTTTGTTTGTTCGACCACACCGGGGCTGAGACCCGACTGGCGCTGCCGGAACGCGACGGCGACGTCTGGCATGGCTTCGTGCCCGGCGTCGGGGAGGGCCAGGCCTACGGTTTCCGAGTCAGCGGCCCCTACGATCGCGCTCGGGGCCTGCGCTACAACCCCGCCAAGCTCCTCCTCGACCCGTATGCCCGCGCGATCGACGGTGAATGCCGGTTCGGGCCCGAATTATTCGACTACGCAATGGATGACAACGCCGCGCCCAGCTTGCTGGATTCGGCCGGCCACATGCCGCGCAGCCTGGTGACGGCGCCGTTGCCACTTGTTTCGCCGGTGCCCGGCCCGGGCCATCCGCTCGCCGACACGATCATCTACGAGGTGCACGTCCGTGGCTTCACCGCAACGCACCCCGACGTACCACCCGCACTGCGCGGCACCTACGCCGGCCTGGCGCACGAGGCCGCGCTCGACTACCTCGTCCATCTCGGCGTCACCGCTGTCGAGCTGCTGCCCGTCCACCACAACGTGCCCGAGTCGTTCCTCGTCGAGCGGGGGTTGACGAACTACTGGGGTTACAACACCATCGGCTTCTTCGCGCCGCACGCGGCGTACTCGGCAGCGGTACGGGCCGGCCGTCGCGGGGGCCAGGTGGCGGAGTTCCGGAGAATGGTCGAGGCCCTGCACACGGCAGGGCTGGAGGTGGTGCTGGACGTCGTGTTCAACCACACCGCCGAGGGCGGGCCCGGGGGTCCAACGCTGTCTCACCGCGGCCTGGACAACACCGCCTACTACCGCCTGGACCCTAGCGATCCGAGTCGCTATATCGACACGACCGGGACGGGCAATTCGCTGAATACGGCGAACCCGACCACGCTGCGGATGATCACGGATTCGCTGCGCTACTGGGCGTCTACGATGGGCGTCGACGGCTTTCGTTTCGACCTGGCACCAACCCTCGGGCGAGCGGACGGCGACTTCGACCCGTTCTCGGCGTTCTTCGATGTGGTAAGCCAGGATCCGGTCATCTCACAGGTCAAGCTCATCGCCGAGCCGTGGGACGTCGGCCGCATGGACAGTTACGACATCGGCCGTTTCCCGCCGTTGTGGAGCGAATGGAACGGACGCTTCCGCGACACCATGCGCGACTGGTGGCGTAGCCACGACGGGCTGTTGGGGGATTTCGCTACGCGTCTGTGCGGTTCGGCTGACATCTACGACCGCCCCGATGAGGGACGCCGACCCAGCGCATCGGTCAACTTCGTCACCGTGCACGACGGCTTCCCGCTCAGCGACCTGGTCTCTTACAACAACAAACACAACGATGCCAATGGTGAGGGCAACCGCGACGGCACCGACGACAACCGCTCATGGAACTGCGGAGCCGAGGGCCCAACCGATGATCCTGACGTACTGGCCCTCCGCGCTCGGCAAAGGCGGGCGTTCGTTGCGACGCTGTTGCTGTCGGCGGGGGTACCGCTGTTGTTGGGCGGCGACGAGCTCGGGCGCACTCAGCGGGGCAACAACAACGCCTATTGCCAAGACAACGAGATCACCTGGTTCGACTGGACGACGGTTGACCATGAACTGCTGGATTTCACAACGGAAGTCATCGCATTGCGTCGGCATCATCCGGCGTTCCGCAGGCGGCGTTACTACACGGGCAAGGCGGCGTCGGACCTACGCTGGTTCACAACGGCAGGTGCGGAGATGACTGCCGACGAGTGGCGAAATCCGAGCGCTCGCAGCGTCGCGTTGTTCATCGATGGCTCAACGGATCCGGATGAGGGTCCCGACGGAACGCCGATGATCGATGATGACTTTTTCGTCCTGCTCAATGCCTGGTGGGAGCCGTTGACCTTCACTGTGCCGGACGATCTGCGCAGCAGACATTGGGACATTGCCTGCGACAGCTTCGACCCTGCGCGGAAGATTACTGCCGCGCAGGAGATTACGGTGGGGCCGCGCTCGGTCGTGGTCTTGCGGTCGGCGAGACTCGGCTCGACTGGCTTCCCGACCGGCAATCAGGTCAAATGAGAATCCGGAACCACTGATCGGGGACCACACAATGCCCACGACGCCTGCATCCACTTCCGCGGCTCGCGCGCGCAGCGGCAGGCAAACGGGTCGCCTGGCCGTTGCGGTGGGTGCACTCGGTGTCGTGTTCGGCGACATCGGGACTAGCCCGATCTACACCGTCCAGACGATCTTCAACCCGGGCGACCCTCACCCCGTGCCGATCACCGCGGACAACATCTACGGCGTCGTGTCGTTGCTCTTCTGGTCGGTGATGATCATCGTGACGCTGACCTACGTCACGCTGGTGATGCACGCCGACAACGACGGCGAGGGCGGCATCATGGCGCTCATCGCGCTGTTGCGCCGGATGGGCGCGCGCAGCGGTCGTACCGCGGTGGTGCTCGCGACATTGGGCGTGTTCGGTGCCGCCTTGTTCAGCGGTGACAGCATGATCACCCCGGCGGTCTCGGTGTTGTCCGCAGTGGAGGGCTTAAAGGTGATCCATCCGGGACTGCAGGACTGGGTGGTGCCGATCACCGCCATCCTCATCGTTGCGCTATTCGCGGTGCAGCGCCGCGGAACGGGTGTTGTGGGAGGTTTTTTCGGGCCAGTGATGACCGGCTGGTTTATCGCAATCGGTGCCTGCGGCGTGAACGGCATCCTCGACCATCCGCAGATATTGGCGGCGCTTTCCCCGGTGTACGCCGTGAAGTTCATGGTGGGGGATTTCGGCACCGCGTTCTTCTCGCTGACCGGGGTGGTGCTTGCGGTCACCGGCGCGGAGGCGCTTTACGCCGACATGGGCCACTTTGGACGCAAAGCGATCACCGGCGCTTGGCTTTTGGTGGTCCTACCGGCGCTGGTTCTCAATTATCTCGGGCAGGGCGCGTTGTTGATCACCAACAAGACCACGATGAGTGCTCCGTTCTTTCTGCTCATTCCGGGCTGGGCGCGATTGCCCATGGTGTTGCTAGCGACCGCCGCGACGATCATCGCGTCGCAGGCGGTGATCACGGGAGCTTTTTCGCTGGCATCCCAGGCCGCCCAACTCGGCTACCTTCCGCGATTGCGGGTGGTGCACACCTCGGCATCGACCGTCGGCCAGGTCTACATGCCATGGATCAACGGCCTGCTCATGGTGGCGGTCCTGATACTTGTGTTCGCCTTCCGCAGCTCGGCGTCACTGGCTTATGCCTATGGAATGGCGGTGACCGGAACGATCACCATCACGACGATGCTGTACCTGTATATGGCGCACGCAAGATGGCGGGTTCCGCTGTGGCTGATCGTTGTTGGCGGCAGCGCACTGTTGGGTGTTGACCTGCTCTTCGTGGCGGCGAACCTGACGAAGCTCGTCCACGGCGCGTGGCTGCCGCTGCTGATCGCCATCACAACGTTCACGGTCATGATCACGTGGCAGCGCGGCAGCACCATCGTCAGCCGCAGGCGTGAGGTCGCAGAGGGACCACTTGACGCGTTCGTCGATCAACTATCCAGGGACGGGCTACTGCGTGTCGCTGGCACGGCGGTTTTCCTCAACCGCAGCAGTAACACCGCGCCGTTGGCACTGCGCGCAAACGTCGAACACAACCACGTCCTCCCCGAGCAGGTTGTGATCGTCACGATCGAAGTGTTACCAATCCCGCGGGCCAGCGACTCTGAGCGCGTCGAAGTCGACTCGCTCGGCCACGCTGACGACGGAATCATCCACGTGACCGCACGTTTCGGGTACATGGAGACGCCAGACGTCCGGCAGGCGTTAAGTCTCCTCGAGCCGACGAAAACCGAGGGATCAATCTCGATCGATGACGCTTCGTATTTCTTGTCGAAGATCCAACTGATAAAGGGCGAGCCACGGACCATGCCCGCATGGCGTACGAATCTCTTCATCGCCACGTCGCACCTGAGCGCGGACGCTGCCGAGTCCTTCTGTCTGCCCCAAGACCGAACCCTGATCATGGGGTCGCGGATCGAGGTTTGAGCCCTTGCGCAGGGCGATGTCGTGCCGGACAACGATCGCTATAGATCACTGTTACCAAACACGTAGACGGCGTCGGCGGCCAGTACAACGATGGCACTACTTGACGCTGAGGCCAATCGGGCACTCGGCTCGGTTCCGATGGATCTGGGGTGAGGCACATGGTCAGTTCGCAAATGCAGGAGCCACGACGTGCGTCCGGCGGCACAGCCACATTGGGTCGCCTGTTCCTTCTCGACCTCAGCGACAACCGTGTGGTCTCGCTTAATTCGGACGGGTCCGACCGCAAGGTCATCGTCACCGACTGCAGACTCCCCGATGGCATCGTGATCGATGTCGAGGCGGGACACATTTACTGGACCAACATGGGGGATCCCAAGGCGAACGATGGTTCGATCGAGCGAGCCGACCTCGATGGGCGGAATCGAAAGACGATCGTTCCGCAGGGCGCCACATTTACTCCCAAGCAGCTCCAACTCGAACGCAAGAGCGGAATGCTGTACTGGTGCGACCGCGAGGGCATGCGCGTGATGCGCGCCAACCTTGACGGTTCGAACATCGAGACCGTGGTGAACACGAGTCAGGGCGACCGGCGACCGGGTCCGGACGCCACGAAGTGGTGCGTGGGTGTGGCCGTCGATGTTGATGGCGGCAAGGTCTACTGGACCCAGAAGGGTCCCGACAACGCCGACAGGGGCCGCCTTTTCCGCGCGGGTATCGAGATTCCCGACGGACAGACGGCGTCTGATCGAGCAGACATTGAAGTTCTCTATGACGGGCTCCCCGAGCCGATCGATTTGGAACTCGATCTCAACCATCGCGTCATTTATTGGACCGACCGCGGCGATCCCCCCCGCGGCAACACGGTCAATCGCGCACCGATGGATTCGGATCAGAAGGGCCGCCCCGCCCCGGAGATCGTGCTCACGCACTTGATGGAGGGAATCGGTATCGCCCTGGATCTGAAGGGTGACCGGATGTTTGTCACCGACCTGGGGGGCAATATCCTCTCGGCCAAGCTCGATGGTTCGGACGAGAAAGCCCTGCTCGTCGCTCAAGGAAACTTGACCGGCATCGCATACGCCGAAATTTCTTGAACGGAGACGTCGTCATGTCATTCGATAAACCAATTCGTCGCGTCGCAGTGGTCGGTACCGGTGTGATCGGCGCGAGTTGGGCGGCACAGTATCTGGCGCGGGGTTTAGACGTCGTTGCGACCGATCCGGCTCCCAACGCTGAATCCAACTTGCGCAAATACGTCGACGAGGCCTGGGAACTGCTCGAAGAAATCGGCCTGTCGGCCGGCGCATCGCGCGACCGCTTGAGCTTTACCGAAGACATGGGACAGGCGCTCGCGCAGGCCGACTTCGTTCAGGAAAACGGCCCCGAGCGGCCGGATTTCAAAATGAAGTTGTTCGCGGACATGGATGACGCGACGCCCGTCGACTCGATCATCGCCTCAAGTTCGTCGGGAATAACACCAAGCGTGATGCAATCGGATTGCAAGCACCCCGAGCGGGTCATTGTCGGCCACCCGTTCAATCCGCCCCACATCATTCCGCTTGTGGAGGTGGTGGGCGGCACCAAGACATCGCCCGAGGCCATCCAGCACGCGATGCGCTTCTACACCTCGATCGCCAAGAAGCCCATTCATTTACGCAAGGAACTGCCCGGACACGTCGCCAACCGGCTACAGGCTGCGCTGTACCGGGAGATTCTCTACCTGATTGAACAAGGCGTGCTGAGTGTCGAGGAGACCGACACCGCTGTCAGCTACGGGCCCGGACTCCGGTGGGGTGTGATGGGCCAAAGCCTGCAATGGCATTTAGGCGGTGGAGCGGGCGGCATCGACCACTTCATGGAGCAACTCATGGATCCGCTTGCGGCAATGATGAAGACTCTTGGAAATCCCGAAGTAACTCCGGAACTCAAGCAAACCATCGTTGAGGGTGTGACGCGCGAAGCCGCAGGACGCTCCGTCGACGAGCTCGCTCGAGAAGAGGACGAGGTAATAATCGGACTTCTTAGGCTGCGAGCGAATGGTGCGAGCGCATCGCTGCCGGAGTAGGAAGCTGAGTCAACCCGTTGGCGCTTGAGGGCGCGGGGGGCGCGTTAGCCGGGGCCAGTCGGTCAGGAACACGTCGACGCCCCGTCACTCGCGGAGCCGCGTATCCGTTCGCAGATTGACCGGACCCCGTGAACTGGTCCACGGCAAATGAGGGTCGTTCATCGGCGTATACGGATTGCAGGCTAGCGGTGTGAGCTGGTCGTATCCGCATTCATGTACATCCCATTATCGATAGCCGAGCCTCGACCGCTCAACGCCCCTCGTTCGTCCGCGGAATGCCTCTTTGCCGACATCTGGTGGCGTAGCATCCGCGTAGGCGAAGGAGCCCGCCGCGACCGCCGCATCGGGTTGACCGGATTTCACCATGGTGTGCCTTTGACGATAGATAGCGGGGGAGCGAGTGGCGCGCTTTACCAGCATCCTGTTCCCGCAGGGCGGTGGCTCGAGCGGCATCGACGAAGTGCCAGGATGCTTCGCCGATTTGCATCTCGACGAGGTCATCGCCACAGTCACTGCCGCATCGACCGACGATCATCTGCATCGGCTCTTTTACGTCCCGCTGCACGAGATTTCTTTCGTCGAACACCGCCACCGGGTGTTCCAGGATCTCGAACGCGACGAAACCCGCCAGCCGATCTCGATATTTGTTGACGGCATGGCAACGATGCAGCGCAGTCTAGAACAGGCTAATTGGCTGCCTTATCCGCTGCAACGCCAAGGCGGGTTCCTTCACGCCGTTCACACGTATTGCGATGTGGTCGCATCGCTACGCGACCAACTTGCACGCGTTGAGCTGACTTCTCGCGGGCTGCGCGACTTCGCCGACTATGTCGCCGAATACGTCGCTAGCGACACATTCCGAAGGCTGGCGAGCGACACCGCTGCCGTCCAGAGCGCTTTACACGAGGCGCGCTATACCGTGCACGTTGACGGTCTGCGGGTGAATGTCGAGAAGTACGACAGCCAAACCGATTACGGTGAAGAAGTCGTGGCGACATTTGAAAGGTTCGCCAGCGAGGTAGGCGAGGACTACCGGGTGGCCGCGAAGGATCACTCCGGTATGAGCCATGTCGAGGAACAGATCCTGGGCTGCGTTGCCAAGCTTTACCCGCATGCCTTTGCCCGCCTCGATGATTTCTGTCGCCGACACAAGCAGTTCGTGGAGTCCGTGATCCAGCGGTTCGACCACGAGATCGGTTTCTATTTATGCTATTTGGCGATCGTTCGCCGTCTGACGAGCGCGGGTGTAAATTTCAGCTATCCTGAGGTCACGGCCGAGCCTGGCGCGCTGTCGGCGGACGAAGCTTTCGATCTGGCACTGGCGATCAAGTCGACTAGCGAGGCGCAGGCCCTAGTCAGCAACAACTTTCATCTGTCGGGGCTCGAGAGGATTCTGGTCGTTACCGGACCCAATCAGGGCGGCAAAACGACGTTCGCCCGGACCATCGGCCAGTGTGCCTATCTTGCTTCGCTGGGCTGTCCGGTGCCCGCCCGCTGGGCCAGGTTCACCTTGCCTGACCGAATCTATACCCACTTCGACCGTTCAGAGGTTCTCTCGACACCGCACGGAAAACTTGAGGACGAGCTGATACGGATTCGTGACATCTTGTCGGGCGCGACCGCGACGAGCGTCATCATCATGAATGAAAGCTTGTCGTCCACCACGGTCGCGGACGCGTTGCTCATCGGCACCGAAATCCTGGGGAGAATCATCGCGCTGCGCTGTGTCGCCGTGTGCGTTACGTTCCTCGACGAGCTCGCCGGTCTGGATCAAGCGTGCGTCAGCATGGTCGGCGAAGTTGCTCTCGATGAGAGATTCACGCGCACATTCACTTTCACGCGTCGTCGCGCGGACGGCCTGGCCTACGCCGCCGCGTTAGCCGATAGACATGGACTCAATCCTGACGTGCTGCGGCGCAGGATCTGCGGATGAAGGTACGCCTGCTCCATCCCGAACACGATCAGGGTCTGGAACCCCGGTTGCCTTGGCAGCTGGGCATTCTCCTTAACGAGGACCTGGAACTGGGCCGACTCTATGACGCCATGGCGGGCGGCGACGCATTCCTGCGCGAGACCGCCGAGAAGGTGGTTCCGCTGGCCGTCAACGACCCTGATGTCATCGTTTTCCGCCAACAGGTGTTGACCGACTGCCTAACCAATCGCAGCGCGGTCCAACAGCTGTATGACACCGTGGTCGCGGTCAGCGGGCTCGAACTGCGGCACAAAGTGTTTCTCGGCGGCCTGGGATCGCGGGACCCGATGTTGATCCTGCGCCGCTCCGTGCGGGTCATGGAACTGCTCACCAAAAGTATGAGGCAGCTGCGTGGCCTTGGCGATACGTACGTCGACCGCTTCAGCTCGACCGGGTTTCGGCAGCTGTTCGCGATGTTCGCTGAGCAGCTCTCCGATGACTACTTGGCCCAGGTCGAGGAGTATCTGCGCGAGTTGCATCTTCCGCGTGGAGTCCTGCTCAGCGCACGAACCGGACCCGGCAACTACGGCGCAGACCACGTTCTTCACCAGCCGCCGCAGCGCAGTCGCTGGGCCGGGCTAACCGGAAACCACAGCAACGGCCGCGGGTTTGTGGTCGACGACGGTGACCTGGCCGATGCGCACGCGCTCACCCAGTTCGCGGGTCGCGCGATCAACGACGTCGCAAATTCAATTACCCGATCAGCCGAACACATTCAACGTTTCTTCGGGCGGCTTCGAACCGAACTCGGATTCTACCTTGGGTGCCTGAACTTGCACGACACGCTCACCAAACGCCGTGTTCCGATGTGCTTTCCGGTGCCCGCACCGATCGAGGTAACGCGGTTTGACTGCCGCGGTCTGCGCGACGTCGCGCTGTGCCTGGCCACTAGCCACGACATCACCGGCAACGACGTCGCGGCCGACGGGAAAACACTGATCGTCATCACCGGCGCCAACGGGGGCGGCAAGTCGACGTTCCTACGCAGTGTCGGAGCTGCACAACTCATGATGCAAGCCGGCATGTTCGTCACCGCACAACAATTCAGCGCCAACGTCCGAAACGGCGTCTTCACACACTTCACCCGCCAAGAAGACGTCACCCTCACCCATGGCAAGCTCGACGAAGAAATGGCCCGGATGAGCGCGCTGGTCGACTACGTCGGCCCGACATCGCTGCTGTTGAGCAACGAATCCTTCGCTTCGACCAATGCACGCGAAGGATCGCAGATCGCGCAAGGCATCGTGCAGGCGATGGTCGAAAGCGGGGTCAAAGTGCTTCTGGTAACCCACCTTTACGACCTCGCCCACAGTCTCCACACATGCCACAATTCCGGGTACCTGTTCCTACGAGCCGAGCGCCTTTCCGACGGTGTCAGAACATATCGGTTGACCCCCGGCGAACCCGAAGGCACCAGCTACGGCGAGGACTGTTTCCGAAAGATCTTCGGCACCGATACGCAAGCAGGCGGGCAACGCGCTCGGTCCAGTCGGCAGGTGGCTCAATGACTGCCGTTGCCGACACTCATCTTCGTGACGTCAAATTGCAGGTTGGCTCACAAATGATGGCGGGACTGCCTGAATTGCTCCACGGCGGACGAGAGTCCTTCATTGGTGGGTACAGACGGACGCCTAGCGGGCCGGCGATGCTGCGGCACCCAAAGCCCTTCTTCGCGCCAAAGACGCTGCACCTTCGTATGATTGACTGCCCAGCCTTCAGCGCGGGCGTCGTGATAGGTCGGTCGGAACCCGCGCCGCGGATGTTCCTTGGCATACTGGCGAAGCTAGGTTCGCAGGGCGGCGTCGGGGTCCTCTGGCGTGGCAGAGACGAGTGCGTGTCGTTAGGTTGCGTCGTGCTGCCCGGTCACGCGACAGGCAAACCGCTCACTGACCCCCAGTACGGGCTGAAGTTGACGAACGGCTGCCCGCCGACGTTCCGGGCCTAGAAGTTTCCCTTCGCGATCTCCCGTAGCGCGTCCTTCCAAGTAGGCGTTTGAGAGTGGCCTTCTCCCGTTCGAGGTCCTTGAGGCGTTTGGCGTCCGCCGCTTTCAGGCCGCCGAACTGGTTGCGCCACCGCTGGTAGGTGGCCTCGGAGACACCCAGTTCCCGGCATACTGCCGCGGTGTCCTTGCCCTCGGCAAGGAGCCGATCGGCCGCCATCAGCTTGCGCACAATCTGCTCCGGGCTGTGTCGCTTCCTAGTCAACATGATCTTGTTGAGCCTTCCTGCCCGCGTCGTGGGCTGTAAGACTCCCGTAAGCCATGGATGAATTGGTCGGGGTCAGGCCAAGATCCAACGATCAGCTCTGTTGACGACTAGACCCGCACTACGACCGGCACGGCCTGCCCGGCGGCAACCCACTGGTGCTGCGCGCGATTCTGGGCCGCGAACCGCGAACGCTGACGGACTACTTCCGCGAGCTCGCCCACCGACGCGTGAGAACAACCGGTTGAGATTGGAACAGCATTCCCTAAGTTGTTCTGCGCAACGATCGGCCTGTGCGCCTCTAACCTATACCGGCCTGCGACCTGTCCCGGTATCGAGCAGTCGGTTTGCCCGTCGGACGGCAGCCGCAAGACCGTTGTCCTGCAGGGAGATCGCGGCGACCGCGGGTGCGGCCGACGCCAGGAGTCGGGTCAGGACGTGGCCGGGCTCGGTCTCGACGGCGCAGGTCGCGCCGAGCTCATTCATCAGCCGGGTGGCGTCGTACCACTGGACCGTGCGCGCGACCGCCTGGGCCAGGTCGTCAAGTACGGTCTGAGCTGAGGTCGTGGCCCGTCCCCGTGTGTTGGTGAGGTAGCGCACGGTGGGTTCGCGGCGCGGCAATCCGGCAAGGTGCGCCGCCATCCGTTGCGCGGTTGCCGCCTGCTTCGGGCAGTGCGACGCCACCGCCACGTCGAGTCGTTCGTAGTTGAGCGCCCCGGCGATCTTGGCTGCATCGGCTACCTTCCGCAGCGCTGATGCCGTACCACTGAACACGGTTTGGGTCGCGCTGTTGATGTTCGCCACCCAGACGGGGTCATCGGCGGTGGCGACCTGTTGTGCGATCTGACAGGCGGATCGGGTGGATAGTCCGGTCACGGCGGCCATGCCCCAATCACCATCCGCGCATGCCGCTTTCATCAGATCGCCGCGCAGCGCCACCGCGGCCAGGGCTTCGGCAAGGGTGATGACGCCAGCCGTGACAGCGGCGCAGAAGGCACCTACGGAATGGCCGGCGACGAACTGCGGGGTCAGACCGTGGTCATCGCTCAGTGCTCGCGCGCACGCCACGCCGGCGATGAGCAGAGCGATCTGGACGTGGGCGGTGTCCTGCAACGCTGCGGCCGTGTCGACGTCTGCAGTCAGGCCGAGGCGCCCTAGCTGAGAACGGGATTCGTCCAGCACCGCCGAAACCGCCGGGGTGCTTGGGAGGGTGTGCAGCATTCCTGGCTGCTGTGAACCCTGGCCGGGAAACAGAAACGCCAGACTCATGACACTGCGACGGCGCGCGGGACGAGCCGGACCCCTGCGGCGGTTCGCACCATGACGTCGGATTGTCCGCCGACAAGTTCAGCCAATGCGATAGCGCCAGAGGTGGTTTCGACTTGACAGTCCACTCGCACGGCGAGAGCACGGAACTCGCGATGCAACGCGGCAAGAAGCGTCAGCGCCCCCGACGAACCGCGTGGTGCCCGAACGATCAGATCGAGATCACTTTCGGTTGTGGCCGTGGGGATTCCGGTGGCCAGTTCGAAGCCGACGCTTCCGGTCGGGCCCCACGGCAGCCCCGTATCGTCCAGAACCGGTCGAACGGTGCGTAACGTGCGCATCGAAGCCAGTTCGCGATGGGCGCGAGGGGGTATGTGCGCGAGGTCCTCGGGAACCACAACCTCGCAGACGTCATCCGGATCCACCGCCGTGGCATAGCGTTCGGATCTGCTTGTCCCGCGCACACCGACGGCGATCCGGCCCTGTGGGGCCGCTGCCCGCCGGACGACGACCCACGGTGTCACGGCCAGCGCCCTATTAACCCACCCCGGCGCGGCCGCGGGCACCCGTCCACCCGACAGGCGCAGCAGGTCGTGCGGTCGGGGCGAGATCACGTTAGGACTCTGGGTTCCATTGCCGGGCAAGCAAATCACGGACCGCACGCGAGGCGTGCCGCATCGTGACGGCTGCATCCGAGTCGAGCCGGTTGGACAGGTCGACGGGGCCGCTGCGGGCCCGTTGAACGGCGTCGGCGATCGCCGCGTCCACCACCTCGACGTCATGCGCCGTTGGGGTGTCCGCGTTCTCGACCTTCAGCAGCCCGTCGCAGAATCCGAGCTTCGCCCAGTCTTCGACGCGGTAGCTCAGCGGCACAATGGTCTTGGCGAGTTCGTCGAGTTCGTCGACGGTGCGCAAAGTAATGCGGGCGGCGGCGGGCTTGTGCATGGCGTGGATCTCGACTCCCGGGTCGTCGAGCGCCAGGATCTGGTTGGCCTGTAGACCATGAGTGAGGAACCCCCCGGAAAGGGCGCTGCCGACGACGACGGCGACGACGGGGTGTCCGGCGATTCGGGCGGCGTGGTACGCGTCGGTGCTGGCAGCCATTGCCAGGTGCAAACCGGCCATCTCCTCAGTGCGGCCGTAGGCCTGACTGGGGAGGTCGACGACGGCGACGATCGCGCGCTTGTGCTGCGCGTCCTCATCGGCCTCGACAAGATCGCGGACGGCCTGAGCCAAGGCCAGCGATTCGGTCAGGCCGACCTGTCCCTCGCGGGCGCGATAGAACCGGTTATCGGGATCGGGTACCACGGCCAGATAGCGGGCGGTATCCGTCGTTGCCGACAACACCGACGCGATGATCGGTTCGGGTGCGCGGTCGCGGCTCAGCGCGTGCAGCCAGGTCCGGCCCCTGCTGGTGGGCGGGTCGCCAGTCTTATCGATCGGCCTAGGCCCGGCGTCAACGGGAATAGCGACCGGCTCGTAACGGCCACCCCACAACGTTCGCAGATCCCGCGGGTCCGGGGGAGTAGCGGGATCCAGCGTCGCGAGCCGGGAGGCCAATACGTCGAGGCGTTGGCTGCGGTGCCGAGCGGCTTCGGCGACACCGGCGTCGATCGCGTCGATGAGAGCGGCGCGCAACCGGTCGGCGTCGTCGGGAACGAGATCGTCGGCCAGCCCGGTGGCATACCGTTGCTCGCCGCCGTCGACCGCCCAGATCAGGGTGTGGTCGCTCGAGTCGAATTCGTCGATGCCGCCTTCCTGTTCGATGACCGCAGGCCCGTTGAGGCCGATGCGGGCTTGCGGTGTGACGATGAGCCGGGTGCACAGCCCCGCGGCGATGCTCATTCCACCAAACGATCCGACGGTGCCTGCGACGATACCGATCACCGGTGCCAGCGGGCGCAGATCCAATACGGCTGAACAGATCTCGGCGACGGCGTTGAGTCCGAGGTTGGCTTCCTGCAGTCGGACACCGCCGGTCTCGAAGAGGAGCACCGCGGCGGTCGGCGTACCCGCCCGCGAGTCCGCGGCGGCCAGCAGCAACGTCTGCGAGATCTTGGCTCCGGACACCTCGCCGGTCCCGCCGCCCTGGAAACCCTGTTCGATGGAGCCGATTACGACCGGATGGCCGTCGACGGTACCTCGGGCGATCACGGTGCCGTCATCGGCCTGCGGGGTGATGCCCTGGGGAACCAGCCAGGGCGACTCCAGCCGATCGAAGGGCCCCGCGAGGACCCGCAGCGAGCCCGGGTCGAGCAGTGCGGTCGCGCGGCCTGACGCGTCGAGTTCGATGAAGCTGCGTCGGGCGAGGAGTTCCGGCCAGGTCAGTCCGGCGAGCAGGCCGGTGTCGGTCATGAGGTCGGCCCGTTCGCGGCTGCTCCGGCTTCAGCGGCTTGGCGCAGTCGTAGGTTCACGACGCCGGGGGTGGCGCCGAAGTCGTTGAGTTCCCAGCGGCCCGCCAGGGGGGTACGGGTGAAGAACCGCTCGAGGACGTCGTGCCAGACGGTGTCGAATCCGTTGACGCTGGTGCGGACCCGGACGACCACGCTGTCCGGCGAATCCTCCGCTGGCGGTTCGAGCAGAATCTCCAGATCGCCCGACGCGACGACGCCGATGTGCACTTTGTGCGAGGCGGCCTCCTGGGCCGGGAATCGGTAGTTCAGAGTCTGCATGGCTGAGATGGCCTCTCCTCCAGGGCGTCGAGAAACAATGTGGCCGACAACAGATCTCCGCTGCCGCCAGGTGACAGCCGTCGGGTCAAGCACATGTCGTCGAGCGCGGTGAAGCGCCGTCGACCCTCGGGTG
>Ga0210386_10001444_pt1 | contig 21242 bp, 19 predicted proteins | sample IncBWH32OmetaG_FD_160091 | JGI IMG/M metagenome (GOLD analysis project Ga0210386, IMG submission 160091) | Forest soil microbial communities from Barre Woods Harvard Forest LTER site, Petersham, Massachusetts, United States - Inc-BW-H-32-O ...
CGAGCTCGCGCCGATCAGGGTCAACGCGATCCACCCCGGCATCGTCGGCGACAGCCCGTACTGGCGGGACCGCGACCTCAGCCACGTCATCGCCCGGACCCCGTGCGGGCAGCTGGCCCGGATGACCGACATCGTGGACGCGGTGGCGTTCCTGCTCGGCAACCGCGCGGTCAACGGTGTCAGCCTCAACGTCGACGGCGGCTGGCTGCTCGGCTGAGGTCAGGCCCTCGTCCTAGCCGGTCAATGATCCGCGGCGGCGGGCATTGACTGCAGCCAGACCACGCCCGGGCCGGACAACACGGCGCAGGGATAGCCGCCGTTCTGGCTGGGCATGCCGCGGACCTGCGTGACCTGGACGGCGATCGTGCCGTCGAACATGCCGACATGCTCGGGACGAGCGCGCAGTGACTCGCCCGGGGTCAGCTCGCGCCGCACCACGTCGCCGGCCAGTTCGACCCAGGCCCGTCCGGAACCGCCAATCCGCCACAGAGCCAGGCCGTGCTCGGCAGGGTCGGCCCGCACCTGGACACCGGACGTCCGGGCTACGAAGCCTGACCTGCGGAACCGGTAACCCTCATCCTGAGGACCGACTTCCACGCTGATGATGCGGCCGGGTCGCTGTGCCGCGAACGCGACGACGCCCGGCTCGCCGGTAGCCGTGTAGGCCCACACCCCGGTCTCGGCCGCGACGGCCATCTCGATCGAGTCGGTCATCCAGGCGAATCGGCCGGCCTCGCCGATGACGCATTCGCCCGGGTCAAGCAAGATCGACAGCATCGGCTGGATCGCGCCAAGGAGCTCATCCCGCATGCCCGCCCTCCCTGGCCGATGCTTCCGCCGCACCCTACCGCCCCCCTAGACCCAATCAGGCGCGGCGGAAACATCTGCGGATCCCTTTGTATGCGGCCGAACCCGAGGGGCGAATCCCGCAATCCATACATGCTGCCGATCTCTCCAGCATCATGCGTCACAGGCGTCACTAAGGCCCAGGGCAATCGGAGCGGCAAGCCACATCGGCGTTATAACATCTCGCGGTTCGGGTTCTGAGCCAGCCCGTGTTCCACGGCATAGCGGGCGGCCTCGACCCGGCCGCCGAGTCCGAGCTTGCGGTAGACGGTGGCCAGGTGCCGCTCCACGGTCCCCGGGCTCAGGTAAAGCCGCGCGGCGATCTCCTTGTTGCTCAGGCCATCGGCGAGGAGCCGCAGCACCTCCGCCTGGCGGGCAGTCAGGTTACCCGGGAGCGGGTCGGCCCCGCCACCTGCGGTCTCCGCGAGCGCTGCCGTCGCCTGGGCTAGCAGCTGCGGGTTCGCGATCTCGTGCGCCATCGCCTCCGCCGTGCGAAGGTGCCGGGCCGCCTCGTCCGCCTGGCCCAGTTCGTGGCACGCGCGGCCCAGGCCGATCATGGCCTCGATCACGTCGTGGGTATGGCCGCCGATTCCAGCGGCGGCCACGGCGTCTGCGTAGAGCTCGGCCGCCTGCTTCCAGTTCCGCTGCCTGGCCTCGAGGTTGCCCTGGCTGCAAAGAATGAGTCCCATGATCTGGGGCAGCCCGACGGCCAGTTCCGCGGCCTCGGCAAGCGATGTCTGCGCAGCCTGCCACCGCCCGTCCCTGACCAGCACGTCGGCCAGGTTGACCAGGCCGATCGCGATCGAGCGCGGCTCGCCGATCTGGCGCTTGATGATGAGGTTCTGTTCGAGCAGTTCCCTGGCCCGGCCGAGATTTCCGTCGTCGATCTCGATCAGGGCCATGTTGTTCGTCGCCATGACCAGTTTCCCGCGGTCGCCGACTGTAGTACGCAGATCGAGGGCGGTCTGGAAGCTGCGCCGGGCCTCGGCCCGGTCGCCCAGGTAGCGCTGGGCCGATCCGAGTGCGGTGGCCGCGAAGGCCAGGTCCTCGCCCGGGTCGAGTGCTTCGAAGATGCGCATCGCCTGCCTGGCCAGGCGAACCCCCTCGGCGTAGTCACCGTTCTCATTGGCCAGGGTGGCGGCCCAGCACAAGGCCCGGCCGATCCGCTGGCGTCCCGCGACCGTCGGCTCGCCGCCATCTCGGTTCGCCTCGGCCAGGCCGAGGAACCTGGTGAGCCAGGCTCTGCCGATGGAGAGCCGTCCGCTGGACAGCCACCAGCGCGTCAGGGACGCGCTGAGCTCCAGGCCGAGATCGATCTCGGCGGTCTCGGCCGCCCACTCCAGCGTGGTCCGCAGGTCATCGACGGCCGCCTCCAGCCGGGCCGTCGCGCCGCGCACATCCGGTCCGCCGAACGAGCTCGCGGCCCGGGCGGCCAGGTCGGAGAAATACCGGGCGTGCCGCCGGCGTACCTGCGCTGTTTCGTCCGCGTCCTGCAGCCGCGCGCCCGCGAAGGTCCGGATGATCTCGACCATGCTGAAGCGGTTCTGCTCGACGCCGCGGATGACCGCCAGCCAGGACGCGTCGACCAGCCCGCGGAGCGCGGCGGCCGCCGCGGGCTCGCCGACGCCGATCACCGCCTGGGCGTCCGTGAGGCTGAACGGCGCAGCGAACACGCTGAGCAGCCGCAGGGTCCGCTGCTGGCCGGGCTCGAGCAGGTCGTAGCTGGCCCGCAGCACGTCGGCAAGCTTGCGGCTGCCCTGCGCGCCGGGCGGGTCGTACTCCAGCAGCGCGACCCGCTGCTGCACGATCTCGCGGACCGATAGCGTGCCGACCCAGCCCGCGATCAGTTCGATGGCCAGTGGCAGCCCGCCCAGCCTGCGGCACAGCTCGCCGACGGCATGCGGCGGAACATCGGCGGCGGAGAACCCGGGCAGCCGTTCGGTCGCCCGGGCGATGAACAGCCGGACCGCGTCCGAGGATGCGACCTCCGGTGCGGCCGCCGCGACCGGTGGGCAGTCGAGCGGGGGAACCGCCCAGCACACCTCGCCCGGTACCCCGAGAATGACCCGGCTGGTGACCACGATGCGCAGCCCGGGCGCCGCGGCGAGCAGCTCGCCGACCAGCCCGGCCAGTTCCTCCCGGTGGTGTTCGGCGCCGTCCAGCAGCAGCAGCAATCCGGGCCGTCCCTTCAGCGCGGCCAGCATCGCCTGCTGCTGCGGCACGTCCCGCCGGTCGCGCACGCCCAGCCGAGCGGCGAGCCGGGAGGCGGCCGACCGGGGCGGCTGGACCGCTCGTTCCAGCGGCACGAACACGACGTCACTGCCAGCCCCGCTCCCGGCCGCCGCCAAGCGCCGCACGGTCTCGACCGCCAGCCGGGTCTTACCCGCTCCGCCCGGTCCGATCAGGCTGGTCAGCCGGGACCGGGTCAGCAACCCGGCCAGCTCGGCCAGTTCACGCTCTCGCCCGACGAAACTGGATTGCGCGATGGGCAGCCGGGCCGTTCGCTCCTCGGCTGGTTCCTGCTCCTCGGCTGGCTCCGGCCCCTGGGCTGGCTCCGGCCCCTGGGCTGGCCGCTGCCCTCGGCTGGCCGAGGCCTCCAGCTCCGCGATGGCCGCCGCGGTGCGTGCTGACGGTCGCGATCGCCCGGCTTCCCACCGGTTCACGGTCGCGAACGACACGCTCAGCCGTCGGGCCAGCTGCTCCTGGCTGAGCCCGAGCCGGGCGCGCAGCAGCCGGAGTCGCTCCGCGAACGACGGCGGCTCGCTGTCCACGTAGGTAGCGTACGGCGCGGCGGTCGTTTTCGGGTCAGCGAGACTTCCGCCCGTCCGCTAGCCAGCCGGATCAACCCTGACCTCGTGGCCGAGTTCCTGGCGAAGCTGATCCTCGACCAGTGCCCAGCCGGTGCCGAGCGCCGTGGTCATCGCGGTACGCAGTTCGTCGGCCGCGTCGGCCACCTGATCGGCGAGCTGGCGCACCTCGGCCAGCGTATGCGCCGTGACCAGGACGTCGTGCGAGCGCCGCTCGTCGTGCAGCGTGACCATCGAGCTGCCCGGCCGGGTGGCCCAGGTGTCGTGGATCACCCGGTTGCGTTCCTTGTTGGCCTGGCGGCAGGCCCGGAGCGCGGTCAGCAGCGTCTCCTTGGCCGCCTCGGTGAGGCCGGTGTGATACCGGGTGATCCGCTCGCAGTCATCGAGCAGCGCCGCCGCCGTCAGCCGGCCGTCGACCACGGCCGCGTACTTGCTGCCGACTAGCGCGCTGAACGCCGTGCGCAGGGTGCGTTCCAGGTAGGCCGCCTCCAGGACCACGCCGCCCAGCGCGTGCCGCAACTCGTCGACATCCACGCTAGAGAGCATGGCGCAACGGGCCCCATGATTGAAGACCAACGACGGGAGGATGACCATGACCGGCCAGCCTGATGGGACCGAACAGCAGCTGGTCCGCCGGGCCGCGGCGGGCCTGCGGTCCCTGGGTCACCCGAACTCGATCGCCCGGGCGACCGACTTCTGGGACGACAGCTACGAGTGGCGGCGCCTGTTCGCCGAGGTCCTGGGGACCTTCTTCCTCGTCCTGGTGGCGGTGGGCGGGGGCATGGTCAACGCCCGGTTCGGCGGCCAGGCCGTGCCGTACAGCGCCCGGGTCGTCGCGCCGGCCCTGATGGTGATGGCCGTCATCTTGTTCATGGGCGCCGTGTCGGGCGCCCACCTCAACCCCGCGGTCAGCATCGCGTTCGCGCTGCGCCGCGACTTCCCGTGGAAGCGGGTCCCCATGTACATCATCGCCCAGTTCGCGGGGGCCGTCCTGGCCACCTTGCTGCTGTGGGCCGTGCTCGGCAAGCAGGGCAGCGCGGGCCTGACCCTGCCCGGTCACGGCATCTCCGCCGGCGCCGCGCTGGTCTGGGAGATTGTCCTGACCACCGGGCTGGTCAGCGTCATCCAGGGCACCGCCTCCGGCGCGCAGCAGCTGGGCGCACTGGCCGCGATCGCCGTCGGCAGCTACATCGCCCTGGCCGGCCTGTGGGGCTCCCCGGTCAGCGGCGCCTCCATGAACCCGGCCCGGTCGCTCGGCCCGGCTCTGGTGCTGGACGACTGGAGTTCGTGGTGGGCCTACCTGATCGGGCCGATCGCGGGCGGGGCCATCGCGGTCGGCATCTCCTTCGTCCTCCGCGGCCAGGGCGGCGGGCCCAGCGGCAGCCAGGCCGCCGCCGGCACGCTGGGCCTTCGCTGGCGACCCGGACGCATCGGCGGAAAGGACCACGACTGACGTCCCCGAGCGGACCGGCCCGTCACACCCCCGAACCGAAACCTGCGCGTGTGCCGCGATGGCCTGGCGGGACAGCAGTGCCCGCCAACCCGGCCGGCCCGCTACACTCACCTCAGGACGGGCTGTAGCGCAGCTTGGCTAGCGCGCCGCGTTTGGGTAGAACAGGTCCGGATGTCAAATCAGGATGGCAGATGGCTCGTGACCTGCACGTTCGAGACTCCCGGCGCTAACGTTCTAACGGCAGGTTAGAGATCTCGTTAGAAAACGCCGCAGCGCCTCGCATGTGTGCAGTCTGATGCAGGTCTGCCGGCCCTGGCGGTATGCCCTCGAGGTAGAGAGCTGACCTTGCGTAGTGCCATATGCGCGCACAGAACCATGATCACCGCGCCAAGGTCGCGGCACCCGGGTAGGGACTGGGTGCTCTGTCGCGTCCACGTTGGCCGTTCCAGGCACTGCTCAAGCTGGTGCCCGGAGCGCGGCATAGGATGCTGGCCGGGCCGCCCGTACGGTAGGGGCCGGGGTCAGCGACTACCGGGGCTGGATTCGCATGCCCACGACGGCGTTCGGGGCCGGGGGCCGGTGGTCTCCAGGGTCGGGCTGGGACTGCCGCTTTGGGCCGCCCCACGTACATCACCAGCGGCCGCGAAGAGAATCTGCCCGGGCGCAGCATGGCTGGCATGCGGACCCGGACCTTCTCGATGCTGGATGCTGCCTACGCGGCCGGGGTGGATCCTGCTGATGCGCAAGAAATTCGAACGCTCCGAACAAGCGTTGGGGGCCATTTCCACTATTCCCGGCGATGCCGGGTTAAAGTCTTCTTATTGCGCCAGTGACGGGGGAGCCGATGTTGAGCAGGGATAAGGTCGGCTTGGCGATCCTGATCACCTTGCTGGCGTGGTCCGAGCACGGGCCGGCGCGTGCCGTCACGAGAGGCGAGCAGAAGGCGCTTACCCGGGTTCTGCTGCCTGACCTGGCGGATGCGGAGTTCAGCAGTGGTCTTGCCTGGGCAAGCGGCATCACCGGCACCCCGCGGCTAAGCGGGAGCGAGCCTTTCGAAGTCACCGCCGAGATGGCGGCCCAGATATCGCGGGTCCTGCGAGACAACGACGAGGAGTCGGCTAAGGCGCCACTGAAACTGATACTCGCGATGATCCAGATGGTCTCCGAAGCAGAGGCCTGGGATATCGCGGTGCGAGCTTGGGAGAAAGGGCTGCTGGATATCTCGGAAGCGGGATTCAGGAAGGCGGCCTCCGCCGCGGATCCGGTCCTGGCGCTTGATAGCGTTGGTAATCTGTGTGTGGCACTGACCGCGGCGGGCCGGTATAACGAAGCGATCAGCGCATGCGATGCTGCCTTGGAGCGCTTTCCGTCGGTCGGTCCGGATGTCGACAGGGCGCTAGCTGGCCTTCTGTACAACCAGGCTGTGGCCATGAGGAGCCTCAGCGATGCCCGGTCCGGTCAAGTTAAGTCAGATCAGCCCGAAGGCGCTGGCTCCGGTCAAGGTGACAGCGCGCCAGCACCAGATCAGTCGGCTCGCGCATTTGCCGCGGTGGCAGGCAAGTTCGCGAACAGCAAGGACGTCAAGGCACGTGAACTCGCTGCCCGCGCGCGCGTCAACGAGGTCGGCGCCTACCTCAAGTCCGGCGATGCCAATCTTGCGCTTAATGCCTGTGATGCCTTTCTTCAGGTTTTTGATTCCGCTGACCCCTGTCCTTGGCCGGACCAAGTCGGCGGTATCCTGCTCGGCCGGGCAAACGCTCTGCGCATGCTGGGACGAGAGCGAGACGCGTCGGCGGAATGCGAGGAGCTCTACCGGCGATTCGATCGGATTGCCGATTCGGTGTTCAGAACGCTTGTCGCGCGGGCTTGCCTAGTCCAGGGCCTCGCCTTGGCCGGGCTCGGCGAGCGCAAGGCCGCTATCGCTGCGTATCAGAAATCCGCTCCGTTCCTGGAGATGGGGGGAGAACTCGGCCAGATTGCCGCGCAGGCGCAGGCGAAGGCCAGGGTCCTGGAAATCAAGGGTTTCGAAGAGGACCTCGCGTCAAGCGATGAGTTCCTGGCTCGGCCGCCGGATGCCAGCGACCCGCGTGATCGGCTGCTGCGTGCGAAACACACGGTAAACCGCGGCCGGGCCCTTGCCGCTCTCGACCGTAATGAGGATGCCATCGGCACCAACGAAGCCCTGATCAGCCAGCTCAAGAATGACGCTGATCCTGAGCTGCGCGTGCAACTCGCCATCGCGATGATGAACTGCGGCAACAGCTATCGTCGGCTGGAGCGCTATGAATCTGCCATGCGGTGGTATCGCGAACTGGAGGAGGAATTCAGTAACTCGGCCGATCCGCGAACGCTGTACTGGGCCGCGTCGGCGGTGCTCAACCAGGGAGTTGTCTGCCTAGACAATGGCGACGAGGACGGGGCGATCAAGGAGTTCAACCGAGTAAATGAGCGATTCGGTGCAGCCCCCGCGGGGGATGTCCGCGACGTGGCGCTGTCAGCCCTGTGGAACGTCGTTCTCACGCGGCTGGGCCATGCGGATGTCGGTGGCGCGGTGGAAGGCTTGCAGCGCATCCTCGACGGGTTCGGGTCGGACGGCAGCAACCAGATACGGCGGCGGGTCGCGGGTTTCATCGTGAGACTGGCAGTGAGGATCGACAAGCTCGGAGATCTCACCGCAGCGCTGAGTACGCTGACCGCGCTGTTCCGGTACTCCGACGATCCAGACGCGGAAGTCCGCGAGACGGCGGAGCAAGGTCAGCAGATCCGGCTGGCGCTCGGGACCCGCTGATGCAGGCCGGCGAAGAAATCCCGTGCGGGCAAGCCACCGCCCCGGCCAGCGACCAGGGTTGCCTCGGAGCGTATGACATCAACTCCAGGACCCAGAGCCTGGCCGGCCTCCAAGAGGCCGAGAGGCTGGTCGCCATCGACGTTGAGCAGCTGACCAGTCAGTTCCCTGAGGGTGTGCCTGCGCCCGTGGCGCGGGAACTGCGGCGAAAGCATGACCTGTACTATCGCGTCCGCGCCCACGAGAGGGCGCACTATTACCAGGGCGCCTCAACCGCAGCCGAGGTGGCGCGGACGTATGCAGAGAACGACCTCGTCAGGTTTCTCTTCACCGTCCTGGAGTCAATCCCTGCCGAGCAGGACGTGTGGCTACCCCTGCTGCGCTGGGGTTTGGGTGGGACCTCAGGGTGCCCTCCCCGCCTGGTCTCCATCATCAGTCGCTTCCGCACTGCCGAGATCGTCTATGCCGCGCTGGATGGCGATGCGGATGCCGCCGAGGGCGAATCGGACCGCATCCGCTGGTTTTTCCCGGCGGCCCGCCAGCCGCTCGCGTCGGACCCGGGATTCCAGCTCGGGCGCAGGTATCTCGCTGAAGGCGCGGCCAAGGCAGCTGAGTGGATCTATGTCCTATGCGCCGAGCCCCAGTCTGCCATCCGCGCCGAGCTCGATATTGCCGGCAGTCCCGAGGTCTACCGGCGTGCCATCAGCTACGTGCAGCGTCTCATTCCCCACGTGCCCCTGCCGGGTCAACTCCAGGCCGTCGTCCTAGCCGCGGACCTCGCCCTGCATCCGGAAATCCCGGCCCAGCTGTGGCCTGACGTGTACGCGGCCGAGGCGGCCGACGCCGCTCTCCTGGCACCAGGGCCGCGCTTCGCGCTTGTCGCGGGGCTGCTGCCGTCGATACCTGCAGCCGCCTTTTCGGATAAGGCCGCGCTGGCGGTGGAGCTTACCGCCAGGACTAAGGAGGTGCTCGGCTGGCCCGACCCGGATCAGGCCACGCGTGCCGCCATCGCCGCCCTCGACACCGTCCTGGCGGCCCCTCGTAACGCCAAGCTGCTGGCCATGCTGGAAGGAAACAGCCATCCGGTCCGGAAGATGCGGATGACGCTCGAGGTCCGCCTGGAAGACCAGTACGCCTTCGTGCCTCCAGTGAACGCGAGCCTGATCAACGCTCGCCAGCTCGCCCCATCGGGTTTCCGCGGGTCGGCCCTGACCCCCCTTGGCGCGACCGACCTCCTCCTAGAGCCCGAGCGAGTCTGGTTCTCCAGGCGCCTCGCCAGGCAGCTGATCTATGCCCACTGTCCCGAGTGCCCCCTGCGAGCCGACGACAGCTACCTGACCGAATTCAAGACAGACAACGCATGCTCGGAACTCACTTCCGGTCAATGCCAGGCCGCCCGCACCCGTACCGCCGTCCGCAGAGAATTCCTGGCCTGCGGCATTATCGGAGAGCAGCTCAGCAGACATCTGGGATCAGGCTGGCGCACCCGGCTACGCTTCTTCATAAGCTCAGAGGATCCGGGCACGGTCCGGCGGCCATAATCCTGATGCCCAGGTCAGTGCCAGGAATCGGGAACGGGAGGGCGATCCGCCTATGGAAAGCAGCGCCCCAAGTGGCGACGACCTGGTGTCCGTCCTGCAAACCGAACTTTCGCAAGAGATCCTGGAGAGCCACACGGCTGAACGCCAGGAGTTCGAACGATGGCATGCTTCCCTGTCGTCGCCGTCAGCTCCTGCTGCTGACGGCGGCAGTCTAGACGATCCGGAGCCCCTGACCCCCGCGCGCAGGCTCGCGCTTATCGACGCCTACCTCCGGGAGCATGAGGGTGTCCAGACCGATGCGGAGCCTGCCGAGGCTCTACCGTCAGGCGGCGAGCTAGCTTTCCGTGTCGGGCCGAATCGCTATCTTCACGTCGGCGAGGCCCTGAAGATCGTGCTTATCGACGGGCTCGGCCTTTTCTTCGCCTTCGCGACCACGAGCGGTATCGGAGCATTGTTCTATTCCTGGTTCTTTCTCTCCGGGGCTGACATTGTGCGCCGCTTCATGAAGTGCTTTGAGAAGATCACCGATCCGCAGGAGCGGCAGGTATTCGAGAGTCTCTATGTACTCCAGAACCGCAAGGTCGTCGAGGCCACGGGATCGGATCCAGACAGCAGCGTCGCGGAGAAGCGGGCCCGGGTCAGCGTGTCAGCCGAGGCGATCGGCAAGCACCTGGAAGGCAAGCTAAGCGCTGAGGAAATCCGCGCGGTTCTTCGCGGTATGGCAGCACGCGACATCGTGAGCGAACACGACGGGCTGTGGTCGATCAGCTTCTGGTAGTGGATGCGCGGCCATATCTGTGGCATGTGCCACAATGTGTGGTGTGGCCTTGATGCAGCCGGAATCGGCTGACCTGTGCGCTGCCGCCGAGGCGGCTATCTGAAATGTTCAAGCTAACAACAATTCCCGTTTGCCGCGCTGCGCAACCGTGAGGAGCGCTGACCCACCCTCTTGTGACCCATCTGGATTGCGGTCGATAAATGTGACCTGCCGTTTACAAGACGGCCCGTCACCTGGGGCCGAAATCGCCCAGTCAGACGACCCAGCCGAGCTCACTCTGCATTTTGCTGATCGCTGAGCCTATGCGGCAATTTAGCAATCGTGCCGCTTTACGCCAGGTAATTCCGTTTCGTTCGCATTATCTGCGTGTTGATTTTTTCCGACGGCCGGACTTGTTTTTGTATGCTGGCCAAAGGGCCTCCCTAACTGTCATCGAGCGGTATTATTGCAGGGTGCCCATGGTTTTCCGAGGGCCTCGTCTCAGATGCAGGCTCCGAATTTTTGGTGGACGCGCAGACCGAGGTGACAGCTTATATCGCCCGGTGGTGCAAATCGAGCTGGCGTCCGTACCTTCCGGATTAACGATCGTGCATAAGGATGATCGAGAGGTACCAGACAACCTACGGCTCATGGGACCTGTGCGCGCCGTCGGCTGCCTGCTCGGAGGTGGCCGCCTGAGCTGGTAAAGCTTCCCGGAACTGGCGCGAGCAGGAGAAAGGACGTGACAGCATGATCGACTTCCCCATCGACACGAGCAGGTTCCACCCGCCGGTCCGAGCACGCAAGTTCGCGGCGCGCGCCGTCAAGAAGCAGCTACGTAACGTACGGTGCCTGTGCGCGCTCCGAGCGAGTGGGCGGCATGCCGGGCAACAGGTGCGCGGTGTGGCCTGCGCTCTTGAAAATCGGGCTGGCTTCCGTCAATCTTGATTCATGAGATTTCTAAGTCGTGACAAGACTCGCTATGAGATTGCCTCAGAGAAGGGCTTCTTGTTTATGGCCGGCGAGGATGCCGGTCTGACTGAGCGAGAAATATTCCTAAAATTCAGAAACACCGTATCAGGGGACATGGAGTGGGCAGACTCCAGGAAGCACCTCTTTCGAAGGCGTGCTTCATATGTAAAGGTCACCGTGCTCCTGCTGACCGCTGCCGCGACGGTCGTCCTAGGTATCGAGGCTATACCGTCGCGAGCTGCGATTGCACTCCCGATGGTAGCCCTGGTTACCGTACTTGGTGGACTTGATTCCTTCTATAATTGGCGATCAAGATGGGTGCTTATGGAGGAAGCGCAATATCGGATGAATCGACTACGGGATGAAATAGACTACTATATAATAACGACTTCTCCGGATAACTTGAGTACGGAGAAACTTAAGGAATTTTTCCTCGAACAGCAAGCTATTTGGAGTGATGTCAGCAGGCGCTGGATTGAATTTCGTAAACTCGACCAGTCATCGCAGGGCGATCAGGCAGCGCCCAATATTGTGGTAAGCTGAGTGCTGACTTCAAGTTCCAACGGGCAAGTATCGCCTGGGTCTTGGCAGGCTATAGACCATTCCCCGTCTGCGACAGCGAAATCGGTAAGAGATCGGCTGATCCATTTCCGGTCCGTGAGATTAAATATAGATCTTCCGCTTTTCAGGAGCTCTATCACCCCCGAGGGCACTTACCTGGAAAAGGCTCCAACAGCCCAGCTCATGCGCATCGACGCCGCTGATCAGCTATTCTCCGTGCCTTTAACAGGCACATCAACTGTACCGGAGTGTGCCGTTTCGTCCGTGGGATTCTTGTGGGGATGAGCCACCGCATTGCTGACTTGCGGGTTTCTGTGGGGCTCGAAAGAGCCCCCTGACTTGCCTGGCCAACCTACACGGAGGCCCAGTGCACCAACCTCTGGGGCGCTGGTGATCACTCTCCGGATAACCTAGGGTTACCAGGTCGCATACCAACCAAGTGATAACTTCCGTGCCGATTACGCTTGGACCGGAATCGGATCGACGGCTGTGTGGGCGCAGAAGGCGGTTTGCGCTCCCTGCTGATGGCTATTGCTGGTGACCGCACTGGATGTGTGCCCGAGTCCCGATTCAGGATGCGCTCCCGGTTGGAGCACGGCCGCCGAACCTGCGGCCGCATTCTGTCATGGCCGGACCCGTGCGCCGCTACAGCGAAGGTCACGGGCCCAGGCCCAGTTGGCCCTGTGCCCGTTCCGGCCACCTCACGCACGCTGGTCTCGCTGAGCCGTGGCGCCGTGGGTTCTGCGCGACCGAGGAGCAGCGTCACCAGCCTGAACGCTCGGCTGCTAGTCGTCTCATCACGCCCGGGCCCGCGCGGCCGCCGCGTGGGCGGCGATTTCCAGCCTGGCCCGCCGGTAGTCCAGGATCAGGCTCAGCGCGGCCACCAGGACCATGGCCGCGGACACCGCGGCCAGCACTATCCATACCGTGGTCGGCGCGGCGTGTGCGGACGCGGCCCGGACCAAGGCTGTAGCGGTGACGCTGAGACTGCCCGTCCCGGTCACTCCCGCGACCCCCGCGACTACCTTGCTTGTTGATGGCACCAAGAACACCTCCCTCGATGAGGGTCCTGCGGGGCCCCTTCGCCCGCAGCCAGGTGCTTACCGGTGCTGGGAACAGGTGGTTCTGTGACATCCGCCATGAGGTGGCTGGATCGAACCGAATTTCGATCGCAGTCCCTGGAGGCGGCCGGTCTCGCGTTCTTTCGTGACGTACACCGCGTGGCCGCACACCGCGGTGGCCGCGGCGCTCCTCGAGGAGTGTCGATTAGAAGGGTTAACGACACTAGAGAGGCCCAGATGGCCGATACCAAGCGCAAGCGCCCCGCCGAGGTCCTCACCGAGGCCGAAGTCCGCTCGCTGCTCGGCGCGTGCTCCCGCCGCGCGCCCACTGGCATCCGGGACCGGGCACTGCTGACCGTCCTCTACCGCGGCGGCCTCCGGATCGAGGAGGCCCTGGATCTCAAGCCCGCCGACGTCGACCCGGACCGCGGCACCATCCGCGTCCTGCACGGCAAAGGCGACCACGACTGCACCGTGGCCGTCGATGACGGCGCGATCGCGGGTTATCCAGCTCTGGCTCGCCGAGCGCGCCAGGCTCGGCGTGAACGGCCGCCACAAGCTGTTCTGCACGCTCACAGGCGGCCCGCTGAGCGCCAACCATGTGCGCCAGATGGTCAAGCGCCGCGCCGCCAGGGCCGAGATCACCAAGCGCGTTCATCCTCACGCGCTGAGGCACACGCACGCCGCCGAGCTCGTCGCCGAGGGCGTGCCCGTCAACGTGATCCAGAAGCAACTCGGCCACGTCTCGCTCGCGACTACGGACATCTACCTGCGCCACATCGCCCCGGCCGACGTCATCGCCATGGGCAGTAACCGGGAATGGAGCCCGTGACCGGCAGCTACGGAGCGTGAGACTTCGCGCGCGGCATCCGCGCCGATCGGCCCGAGCACAACCACAGCCGCAGCGCGGGTGATCTGGTCGTCTAGCTGGCTGATCTGGGTGGGCAGGTTGTGCTTGCGCTCATCCTGGGCCGGCGAATGGTCCTTGTCGTGGGCTGTCTGACGGTGCGTACGGCGTTTTCTCGAGGGCGGCGTGGACGCTCTCGAGCGGCGTGGGGCGGGACTGTTGGTCGAAGGTCCCGTCCGGCATTCGGATCCAGCGGACGCTGTCTGTGTCGCGGAAGGTGAGAATGGTACGCGCGAGCGCCTCGTCGGGGCTGAACCGCGGGGTGCCGGGCTTTCCCAGCTTTGGCATGATCTGGCCGAGGTCCTCTGGGGGCCCCAAGGAGTTTCCCGGGCCGGAGTACCAGAACTGGGCGTCGAAGATGGGGAAGTCGCTGGCGTTCTCGGCCTGGGGGGCGACCCGGCGAGGCGGATCGGGGTAGACCCCGATGAATACCTTCGCGGCCTGGGCTCTGCGGCGCTCGATCGCCTGGCGGTTGTTTTCCTTTACGACGATGGCGAGCTCGCGGGATTGCTTGCGGAGTGCGAGCCAGGCGACGACCGCGGCGGCGAGGGCGAGCACGGCCAGGACGATGGTGCCCACGGCGGTGAGCTGGGTCGCGAAGATGAGCGACATGGGTGAAGGTTACGGGGCGTGGTCTCGGCCGTGTGGTGGTTCCGCCGCTAAGCCCCGTCGCTGAGTTTGGTGCCCGCAGTCGGCCCGTGACGAGGATCGGTACAGGCCAGGTAGTGCTCAGCGCTGCCGAGCAGGCGCTCCTCGGTGTAGACGCCCTGGTTGTCCGTGGCGGTGCTGCTGCGCTTGACCTCGCGCGGTGGCGCCGGGTTGTCCGTGCTCCACTCGCCGGGCATGTGGAGGCGGCCGTGGCTGCGGGGGTGGATGACGATGCTGTCGGCCACGTTGCCGGTGATCTGGTCGTCCAGGCGGTCGTAATGGGATGGGAGGTTGTGCTTGCGCTCGGTCATGGGCGGGATCGTAGTGTCACGGCAGGCCGGTTGCTGTCCGAGTTACCAGTCGTCGCGGTTTTCCAGCTTTTCCAGGTGCAGGTCGTGGTCGATCTGCCAGTGGACGCCGGCGTCGTCAGTAAACCGCACAGTCACTTGCGCATCTAGGTTCAGCCGGCCGACCGGGAAGAGGAAGGCTCCTGTCTCGCCTGCCCGTATCAGGGTGATGCTCGGCTTTTCCGACGGATCGATCAGCGCCCGCGTGATGGCCGCGCCCGCGGGCGTGATAGGGCTCGGCTCGAACTCGGCGTACACGCCTGACAGGCTCGCCTCCTGCGCAGGAGCGCCGGGCGCCGCCTCGATCCTGCTGGCAACGTTCCTGATCGGCCTCGGCGAGCGGTTGGCGAGGGCCGCCGCCCAGGCCATGCCATCCGTGTCCGGGGCGAGGCCCGGGACCTCTCTTGAAGTAGACGTCGGCTCGAGGTCGATCATTTCGGCCTGCTGGCGCTCGATGATCACCGAGCGTTGCTCGGCTTCGCTGAGCTGCTTGTCAAGTAGCGCATCCCGCTTCTGGTTGATGGCGCGCTGGTCTTGGAACTGCCGCTCCTGCAGTTCGAGCCTCGAGGACTGGAGCCTAAGCATCTCGGACTGGTCCCGGACTTCTCGCGACTGCGCGCGGAAGGCGCGGCGGGCATACCACGCGGTGGCGATCGCGAAAACCGCGAGCACCGTGGTGGCTACTGCGGCGAGCTGGGTCGCGAAGATGAGCGACATGGGTTACGCGGTCAGGTCACGTCGTCGTCCGTCGCGCCTTCGCGCGGGTCGCCGATGCGGCCGAGGATGGCGACGGTCTCAGCGCGGTCGTCCAGGGTCATGTGCGCTAGAGCAGGGCCGATCGGCGCGGCGGGATAAGGCAGGTGCAGGTGCGGGCCGGTCAGGTCGCGGAGCCGGGCGAGGTCACGAGAGCGGGCCGGGTCGTCGGCGGAGTTCGCGGTCATGGGCGTCATCCTGTCGTATCTGGGCGTCTCCGTTGTCCTGATCCCGGTTCGGCGTAAGTTTCGCAGCGGGCATGATGCCAGTGAGGCCGCGGGCCCGGCCGCAGGCTCGTGCTAAGCCAGATCTGCCCGGTTACTATGCCGGATTGGAGGGGAAAGAGGGCGGCTGTGACTCTGCTGCCATATGTGACCGGGAATGCGGGCGGCGCCAGCGCGGGCCTGCTGGAGCTGGGAGTGGTCGGCGGCCTGGTCCTGGCGGGCGTCGTGAAGTCCGGACTCAGGTACGGCCGGAGGCGCCTGACTGCGCCGGCCGGGAGGCACCGCGGGGCGACCGGTTAGGTACTGTCGCTGAGCCTCGTACCCACGGCGTCGGCCCACGCCCGGCCGTCAGGGGAGGAACTGACCGCGGTCGCCGCGGCGCTGGCCAGCAAGGCGTGCACCTGGGCCGCGATCAGCAATTGGTCGCGGTCCAGGACCGACGCGTCAAGCTCCCCGGCGCTGACCGCAGTGATGATCCGCTCGGCTTCGCGGTAGTGCTCCGGCCCGGTCATCTGACCTCCTTAGCTGCAGGCTGGTCTGCCCGCCCTGACAGAGATTGTCGTAGATCGGCGGTGTTTGTCCACGATGCGTTACGAGACCGGCCGGCTGCGTAACGTCGCGCCTGGCTGCGAGCCGGCGCGCCATCCCGTCATCCCGGGTCAGAGCCGGCGAAGAAAGGCTGGCTATGAGCTCGCGGCCGGGCTCGGGGAGGTCGTCCGGCAGCAAGACGACCAGGCCCTCGGTGTCCTCGTCGAGCAGGGCTCTGACGACAGCCACGGCGGTCAGGCTGGATTCAGCGGACATTAGCTCTCCCTCGGGCGGGTAGCACGTTTCTACCAGCACCCGTAGCACAGCCAGCAGGTTCGCGATCTGCGCTACCGCCGCGCGAGTGGGAAGCACTGCGCTAGGCATAACGCCCGCGCTTGGGTCCTCGAAGAAGATCACTGATACACGCGCGAGCGGCCGACGAGGCTGATCAGCTCAGACTCAGGGCCGAGGCTTCCGGCCGAGGGCCCGGCGGTTCACGCCGCCGCGTAGTTGCCAATATGAAGTAGCGGTTCGGGCCGTGCGAGGGTAACTCACAAGCTGCGCGGCCGGTACCACGGCTGCCGCAGACGCGGCAAACGCTTTGGCCGGCTGTTCGGCGAGATCTAGAGGCAGCCGTTTCGGCTACTCGGCGGTTCACGTTCGTCTCGATGTCGCCCTCAACACCGTCAGAGCCCGCAGGCCCCGCCGGGAGTGCTCAGGACGAAGGTACGAACCTCGGCGTAGTTCCCGCCCGGGATCGGTCAGTGCGCTCTGGCGTGGCTGTCTTCCAGGGAGTGGCCGTGCGTCACACCGCTCGGTCGGCTCTCAGCCGCTCAGGAGGTCACCATGTCTACGTCGGGCTGGCGGGACTCGAACCCGCGACCTCGTGCACCCAAAGCACGCGCGCTAGCCAAGCTGCGCTACAGCCCGTCCCGCCCGAGGATAATCGGCATGTCAGCGGCTCCTTCTACGGAAAGGAGGTCACAGGCGGCCACAAACCCATACCTGCTACGCCTCTAAGTTGCGTTGCAGCTCGTGCGTCAAGCCAGTGTAACGGGTCTCCGGTCACGGCCGCGCACACTGTCGGCGACGGTTCTCTAGGCCGCGTCGCCAAGGATGGTTGCGATGGCATCCGCGGCGGTGGAGTCCTCTTCGTCCAGGATCTTCACGTAGCGTGTTGTCGTCGTGAGATCCCCGTGACCGAGCCTGTTCCGCACACGCTCCAGGTCCACCCCCTTGTCGATGAGCCATGAAGCGTGCGTATGCCGGACCTGGTACGGAGTGCTCATAACAATTTTGGGTCGCGGAGGCCGCCGGTTCGAATCCGGCCAGCCCGACGAACGGCGAACCCAGCCCGACGAACGACGAACCCAGCCCGGCAACCTCACGCCGCCGCGGTGTCCGAACGCTCTCCGCTGGCCACGCCCAGCAGCGCCCGGACCGCCTCGGTGACCGGTTGCAGCGTCTCGTCGTCCGGCAACGTGAGCGAGGCTGGCACCGGCGTCCCGTCCGAAGCCGCCTGGCTCACCGCATCCAGCGCCTGACACAGCTGCTCAACCCCCTCCGATGGCACGTGAGCCCCCCGCCCCACCGCCAGCGAGACCGCCGTGACCGTGTCCAGCACCTGTTCCAGGCCGACCGCCGCGGGCCACCAGGCCGTCGCGCTGCGGCTGATCGACGGCGGTTCGGACATCGTGCGTTGGAACTCCGCCCGCAGGTCGCCCAGCGCCCGGTACGTCGACCGCCGCTGCGCGGCGGTATCCGGAGCCGAGACCGCGGAACCGCCCAGCGCATCTTGCATGTACCCGCAGACGTCCAGCGCCGCCTGCCCGAACTTCGCCGGCAGGTGCGCGTACCACGCCATCGGCCACGGGGCGAACCCGATAACCAGCACGATCGCGCAGCCGATCAGCGTGTCGACCAGCCGCTCCCCGGCCAGCCCCCAGCCGATCGGAGTGAGCAGGTCGACCAGCACCACCACCAGCGGGGTGAGGAACGTGGCCTGCAACCCGTAGTTGCGGTCGCGCCCGTATGGCAGCAGCGCCGCCAGCACGCCGAACGGGATCAGCAGCCACGCGCCGTGGAACAGCGCGAGCAGCACGGCGCCGGCCACCGCGCCCACGATCGTGCCGATGCCGCGCTGCATCGCCCGCGCGAACACCGAGCCGTAGTCCGGTTTGAGCACGATCGCGACGGTGAGCGGCACCCAGTAGGACCGCTGCAGCGGCAGCACCTCGCTGACCACTCCGGCTACGCCCATGCACGTCATCAGCCGCAGGGCGAAGGTGCGGCTGATCTGGCCCCCGCCGACGACCCGGAGGATCCGCTCCCTGATCCCGCCCGCGGGATCGCCAGACCGCTCTCGCACCTCTTCGCGCAGTACTTCTTGCTGGACGGCCCGCGTCCGGTCCCCGGGCGTCCAGTCCCGGGCCAGCACCCGGGCCACGCCCACCATCGAGGCGCGCAGCGCCACCGCCCCCGGGCTGGTGTCCCACACCGGCGGAATCATCGGCGGCTGGAACCCCTTGGCCCCGGTCCTGATCACCTCGGCCAGCCGCCGCACCGTCTCGATGACCATCGGCGGCGGCCGGTTCTCGGCCACCCCGAGCGTGGTCGCCGCCTGCGACATCTGGTTGCTCGCGTTCAGCGCCGCGATCAGCCGCATAGTCGTCCGGTTCCGCCCCGCCGCGACCGCCCGGGCGCTGAGCAGTTCGTCGTAGGCGGCGTTGACCGCAGCGGTCACGGCCTGTCGCCTAGCCGTCAGCACATCGGTGCCGATCGCGGCGAGCTGGCCGGCCAGGGCCTGGTACACGGCGGCCACGTACCGCTGGTGCTGGCCGTACGGGTCCAGCAGCCAGCCGGGCAGGATCAGGACCAGCGCCCAGACCGTGCCGACCAGGAAACCGACCGCGGTGTGCCACACCGGCCGCAGCGCGCCGAACGGCCCGATGCCAAGCGAGCTGTAGACCAGCAGCTGCATCCCGACCTGCGAGCCGACGTCACCGATCGTGCTCAGCACCGCGGACACGCCCGCGACCACGACCAGAGCGATCACCGCGATCCAGCCGCGGCCGTGGATCGCCGACCCGATGGCCAGGCCCGCCGCCCCGCCGAACACCCCCACCGCGCTGACCCGCTTAACCCGGTTCAGGTACGAGCCGCCGCGGTCGGTCAGCGAGCCGAGCAGCCCGCCCACGGCGGGCAGCAGGCCGATCGTGGTCTTGCCCACCGCGAACCCCACCCCGAGCGGCACGCAGACGGCCAGCGCCGTCCGGATCATGTCCGGCCACGGCAGCGGGGCCGGCTTCGGCCGCACCAGCTCGGCCAGCCAATCCGGGACGACTGCGGCCCGCATGGCCGCCGCCCGCGTCCTGATCTGGGCCAGGCTCCGCTCGTCCCTGATCGTCTCACACCTCCTCGCCGTAGCTATTTTCTCCGAACGGTCCGTGGTGACAGCCCCGGTCCCCTCCGTCCTCCCCGCGGCGGCCGCCCCGGCCGTGGCAGAGTAGCGGCATGGACGATTCCCGGTACCTGGAGTGCCTGGCCGCGGACTACGGCGACCTGCGAGATGCCGCCGCGGCCGTGGAGCTCACCGTTCCGGTACCGACCTGCCCCGGCTGGACCATGGGCGACCTGGTGTTTCACGTCGCCGAGGTGTACCTGCACAAGGTGACCGTGATGCGCACGGGGGAGTGGCCCAAGCCGTGGCCGCCGCCGGGCACCGAACACGCGGCGGAACTGCCGCTGCTCGGCCGCGCCTACGGCGAGCTGATCGCCGAGTTCAGCGCCCGCCGGCCCACCGACCCGACGCCGACCTGGTACGACCCGGACCAGACGGTCGCCTTCTGGATCCGCCGGATGGCGCAGGAAACCGTGATACACCGGATCGACGCCGAGCTCGCTGCCGGCCTGCCGGTGACCCCAGTGCCCGACGACCTGGCCCTGGACGGCGTCGACGAGGTGCTGAAGCGGTTCCTCGGCTACGACGCCGAGGATCTCGACCAGCTCGAGGGCGGCCACCTGGCCCGCGACGGCCAGGACACGATCACGGTGCTCGCGGGCCAGACCGCCTGGACGGTCCGTCCGTCACCGCAGGAGATCGTGGTCGACGACGGTGCCAGCGACCACCCGCGCGTGGTGATCCAGGCCGCGCCCGAGCCCATGCTCCGCTGGCTGTGGGGGAGGTCTGGCGACGACGCGGTCCGGCTGACCGGCGACCCGGCCTGGGCCGCCTACCTGCGGCGGATGCTGGTCGCCGCGACCCAGTAGCCGGTGGCAGTGAGGCCCTGGTTAGCTGACATACTGCCAAGCGCTCTGGCATACTCTCCAGGCATGCTCCGGAACGTCGCGGTCGTGGTCGTCAACGGCTTCCTGCCGTTCGAGTTCGGCACCGTCTGCGAGGTGTTCGGGGTGGACCGCTCCGACGACGGCCTGCCGCGCTACGACTTCGCCGTGGTGGCCGGCGAGCCGCCGCCGCTTCGCGCGCTCGACTTCACCATGCAACCCTCGCACGGCCTGGAGCGGCTGGAGCAGGCTGACCTGATCGCCCTGCCCGCGGTCAGCGACGTGCGCCTGAGCCTGGCTGGCGACCCGGGTGCTGGCGATCCGGGCGCCTGCGCCCCGGCCCGCCGCTTCCCCGAGGACCTGCTCGAGGCGCTGCGCCGGGCCGTCGACCGCGGCGCGCGCGTGCTGAGCGTTTGCAGCGGCGCCTTCATTCTGGGTGACGCTGGCCTGCTCGATGACCGCCGCTGCACCACGCACTGGCGGAACGCGGCCGAACTGGCCCGCCGCTACCCGCACGCCAAGGTCGATCCCGACGTCCTGTACGTCGACGACGATCCGGTGATCACCAGCGCCGGCACCGCGGCCGGCATCGACGCCTGCCTCTACCTGGTCCGGAAGGAGCAGGGTTCCCGGGTCGCCAACGGCATCGCCCGCCGCATGGTCGTCCCGCCGCACCGCGACGGTGGCCAGGCCCAGTATGTAGTCCAACCCGTCGCCCCGTCCTGCGACGGATCAATGCGCGACCTGCTGGAATGGCTGCGCGCCCAC
>Ga0210386_10001445_pt1 | contig 21236 bp, 19 predicted proteins | sample IncBWH32OmetaG_FD_160091 | JGI IMG/M metagenome (GOLD analysis project Ga0210386, IMG submission 160091) | Forest soil microbial communities from Barre Woods Harvard Forest LTER site, Petersham, Massachusetts, United States - Inc-BW-H-32-O ...
CCATTGCCCCCGGACCAATCGAAACACCAATGCTGAATCGCTTCACGAAAACCGAAGAAAGAAAAGCCGGTTTGGTCTCGAACGTCCCGCTAAAGCGCGTGGGAAAACCCGAAGAGATTGCTCAAGCAATCGTTTTTGTCTCTTCCAACAAAGCCTCTTTCATTACGGGAGCTTCCTACCTGGTCGACGGCGGCAAAACGGCCCGGTGACTTTTGCGCGCATCGCGCACTATTTCAAGACGGAGGATAAAAATGAGTCAGACCATGGAAGAGAAGAACAAAGAACTTGTGCTTAAGGCCTTCGACACACTTTTCAACAAGCGGGACTACGCAGCAGCGGAGCGCTACTGGTCCCCGAGTTACATTCAGCACAGCGCTCATATCGAACCGGGCCGTGAGGGCCTGTTCAATCTCATCAAAAGCACTCCGCCGACGCTCAAGTACGAGCCCGGAACAATGGTGGCTGAGGGAGAGTTCGTAATCGTGCACGGACGATTTTCGGGCTTCGGCCTGCCCGTGAACTGGATTGCGGCGGACATCCTTCGCATCAAGGATGGCGTTCTGATCGAGCATTGGGATGTGATTCAAGACGAGGCCACACAAGATCAATCAAAAAGTGGTCAGCCGATGTTTGGAAGCACGTTTCCGACCTATGCGAGTACCCGGTGAAAAACAGACTCAAAGCTTGCGCCACCCTCCCATTGTGGGGTTCGCGTCAAACTCTTCGCTAGGCTGCGCTATTTGTGACCCGGTGATCGCCCTATGGTGTTTTCTGGATGCGCCGTCAGCAATCGACATGTTTCGTAAGTAGAGTGTCATTGAAAGTCGGCGGTGTCTCTAACCAGAGAGGCACGTGGCGTGCCCTCTCGCCGTTTTATTCGTTGACATTTTTTCCCCGTTGAAAAATGCCAATACTGGTTGTCACCCGAGAGGTACTGGCTGTTGCATTCCCCAGAGCTTCTGCTCTTCCGGCTGGCCGACTCTCCCGCGCTTGGGAGTCGGTGTTTTGGATTCTCTCTTTCCCTGTTCCAAAAACTCATTCGCCATTTTTTATCAGAGGACAGTTTTATTGTGGGATGCGATTTTAAGGCCAACATCCGAGAGCGCAATCAAAAGGCGTGGGCAGGTTTGAGATTCGCGCAAAACAGTATGCGAAGACACACATGGCAGGCAGTACGGCAACCAAACTCAGGCGTACTCCGAATAAACGATCAGGCATGCGCTTTAGAGTCGCTGGAATTGCCATTCCCAAAAACATCGCCGCGGGAAAGTAGTAGTAATAATACAAGCACTTCTGAGGTGTAACGGCCCATTGCAATAAATTTGCGCCGTAAAGGAGCACAATCAGTGTCTCGGGCAGGCTTCGGCCAAAACGCCACAGGCAGTAAATGCCTGCCGCGAGTCCCGCCCAAAGTATGTACCAGTTTAGAACCAGATAAGAAAGCGGCCTCAGGGGTTGCGTAGTAACGGGCCATTTGTACCAGGGTATGATGATTGGAGGATTTCCGACAACGGCCAGGTGAAATCGCCAGATGTAAATGTTCATGGCGATAACATTGTGGATGGAAAACGGCAAGTGCAGCAGCCTAAAATATGGCCAGTACGTTACGAAATAGGCCAATAGAGGTAGCAGTAAAAATGCAGCCGCGAACCATCCAGCGCCCGCTTCTCGCAGGTTCGCTCCATACGATACGACCTCCGGGTTCTTTGACCTCCCGGACCAAAGGAAAAGAAAACCACCAATCGCGGCCACAACGCACAGTTCGTCCACACCGTTCCATTTACAAGCACAAGCCAGGCCGAATAAAATCCCACTTGCGGCCAGCAAACAGCGTCTCTTCTTCGCCCCTAGAAATTCCATCTTCAGTGCTGCGGTGAAGGCAACGATTCCCCATACCGCAAAGGCTATAAGGAAGATATCCATCATGGCGGTTCGCGAGAAAATATAGAGGAAATTGTTGACGAGCGTGAGCACAGCGGCGACAAGCGCTAGAACACAATCATTAAACAGCATATTCGCCAGTAAGAATATCCCGACGAGCGTGATCGCGCCGAAAATCGAACTTGGCAGCCGCCAACCGAATGCTCTGTCCCCCATTACCGCAATGCTGCCGGCGAGCACCAGCTTGCCGAGCGGCGGGCCGTCGGGGCTGGGATCATGTATCCCGGCTAATAAGGCCTTCGCTGGGTCCACATATTTCGATTCATCAAAAATGGTTGTCGATGGCCTGCCAATCCCCGAAAGAAATAGAGCCCAGGAACATAGACCGAGCAACAACGCTGCCAGCGAAGTTCTCATATTAAATCCGGATCGCAGGGAAACGTTCATCGTCAGGTCGAATGAAAAGATGGCATCGGCTCAGAGTGCCGTCATTTCGATGCCCTCATCTCATATCCTCAATCTTTCCAATGATTCAATTGGAATATGCTTTGCGATGCTCGCCGGCGTTCTTCTGGTGGCCAAATCGCAAGATGATCCCTTGGGTTGCACCTTAAAGTTTAGCAATGGTATTTCTTGAAATCGCGGCTCCATTAAAGGAGGGGATACAACTTGTTAGCTACGCTTTGGCGGGTGGCAGAGCCTTTTTCTATTGTTTTTCATTGACATTTTTTCCTGTTAATTCGTACCACTCCTGCACGTCATCTACGAGGCACTTGGTTTGAGGATTTTCCGGGCCTGCGCCCTTTCGGGTAGCAGACTCTCCATGCTAACGGAGGGTCGGGGGGGTACTTTTCTTACTTTCCATGGCTCACAAACTCATTCTTCATTAATGAACGTTGACAGCGTCCACTGAGGCGCCTGCAAAAAAGAAGGCAAAACCCAGTTGCGCTAAGACCGAGAGGGTCTGCCATCCGAAAATTTAAAACCCCTCAAAGCGTTACCCACCTGCGGTTAAGGACGGCTAAGACGGAATCGTTGCAGGTGAAATTACAGGTGAAGAATTGGAAATATTGTACTTGCCGTGCCACGGCCTGAGGGAGTATTTGTAAGACAAATACCTCAGTACGAAGGCGGCTCTTTGTGCCCGATTCACCGGGCAGAAACTTTGCACCTTGGTTCATTGCGTTTCTTTGCTCTTGCTGGCGGTTTTGGATGCATTGATTCCAACCGAGAGTATATTTCATATGGATATTGCCTAAATTTCGCGGGCGGGCAAAAGTGAATCATTGAATACGAAGTGTTCACGAAGGAAATCCGGGGCTCGTCATTTTATATCCGCAGGTTGCTCACGAATATAGGTTGTTCCGTTGCTTGTGCCGGGACGAACACAAATCATGGGGGGAATTCATGAAGAGAGCTTTTTTGGTGTTGGCACTGGCAGTGGAAATTGCGTGCGCGATTAGGGGATGGGCGCAAACCGACGCGGCTGGCTGCAAGGATTCACCGATCCTGACGCGATTCCCGGGAAGCTACATTGCTTCGTGTTCAAAGAAAGACGACGACACATACGACTTTCCGATTGCAAACAAACCCAAGCTGCACTTGGAAGGGGCGCTCGAGACAATCATCTACCAGTTTCCGAGGACGGCAAGCAAACCCCAGGTGGGGCGGAACCTCAACACGGCGTTGCGCAACGCGGGATATAACTTCGACTATGACTCGGGGGACGGGGGAGTTTTCACGGTGCACATGGGAAAGACGCATGTGCTGGTCCAAGTCGACTGGGGCCTTTCGTATTCAGTGACAATTTTGACGGAGACGCAACTGAAGCAGGAGGTGGTGGCGGATGCGGCGGACCTGAGTTCAGGGTTGGCGAAGAATGGACACATGGTGGTGACCGGAATTTTGTTCGACACGGCAAAGGCGGATTTGAAACCGGAGTCGAAGCCGGCGCTGGAACAGATTTCAAAGATGCTGAAGGAGGACCCGAAGATGAAGGTCTACGTGGTTGGGCACACGGACAACGTGGGCGGTCTGGCGTCAAACATGGATCTGTCGAAGCGGCGGTCGGCGGCGGTGGTGCAGGCGTTAACGAGCCAATATGGCGTGGCGGCAGATCTGCTGGCTCCGTATGGGGATGGGCCGTACGCGCCCGTGGCGTCGAATGATACGGAAGATGGGCGGTCGTTGAACCGGCGAGTGGAGTTGGTGAAGCAGTAGCGTGACTCAAGAAAAAAAATTGAATACGAGGGGCACGAAGGTTGCAAGAAGGGAGTGGGGTCCCCACTTTTTTATGGGCGGGTGGCCCTTGATGAAAACGACCAGGCCCTTCGTATTCTACAAAACTGTTCCAACTACAGCGCGAATTAATATTCACGCATATAGGTTTTTATTAATGATTTGACCTTTGGCTGCCCTTGACTCTTCATGGGCGGGGCTTTTCAGTCTTCTAGTTGTCCTTTGGAGGTTTGCAACGCCGTTAAGATTAATATTGAAGATGCGTCCTGCTAAGAAATACTGGTAGCGGTTTCCAGGCTCTACTGAATTGACGGCGGGTTCTATAAAAGGGAATTTCAAATTGAAACGCTACCCTTGAGAATTCCACGGTGACGAAATATCGCCACCCCCTTTTATAGAACCTATTTGGCTCTGTTGCCATCCTAAACTTCTGCTCGGTCCGCTATTGTTCGACCTGCTGTAGCCCGCCTCTGAAGAGGCGGGCTACAACAAGGCACGACTCGGAATGTAAACCACACCGTTTGATCCAGGATGTCAACAGTGCCAGCCTTTTTATAGATTATAGAATCCGGCCCCTCTGCTCTCTTCTTTTCTTTCTAGAACCTCGATAAATTTTCCTGATTGCCCTGTCGAAATCGACCTCCTTCACACGTCACCCTTATAGAGGCGGCTTAGCAATCAAGCTTGGCCACCCAGGAGGTGAACCATGTGCCCGGTTTGTTTAGCGACGATGGGAATAATTGTTGCCGGCGCGGCTTCTACCAGCGGGCTTGCGGCGCTGGCCGTGAAGGTTGCACTTAAAAGGAACGACGCAGAAGAAGTCTTGCCAAACTCAATTGAAAGGAAAAATCAAAATGCGAACCAGAACGATTGAAAGCCCGAATGCCACGATAAAAACACCCCCGGTCGTGTCGCAGCAGGAGTGGGAGGCCGCGCGCGAGCAGCTCCTCATAAAGGAAAAGATGTTCACCCGCTCTCGTGACGCACTTGCCGCCGAACGCCGGCGGATGCCATGGATGACCGTCGAGAAGAAGTACGAGTTTGACGGGCCCAAGGGCCAGGTCAGTCTGCTCGATTTGTTCGAAGGCCGCCATCAGTTGATCGTCTACCGCGCGTTCTTCGAGCCCGGGGTGTTCGGCTGGCCCGAGCAAGCCTGCCGCGGCTGCTCTCTGGGTGCCGATCAGGTCTCGCACCTGGCACATTTGAACGCTCGAGACACAACCCTTGCCTTTGCGTCGCGCGCGCCTCAGGCGGACATCGCGCGCCTCAAAAGGCGGATGGGCTGGGAGATGCCCTGGTACACCCTCACCGATAGCTTCGATGTGGACTTCGGCGTAGATCAATGGCACGGCCACAACGTATTCTTCCGCGACGGCGAGCGAGTTTTCCGAACCTACTTTATCAATAACCGTGGTGACGAGGCGATGGGCACCACCTGGAGCTACCTCGATATCACGCCGCTTGGCCGTCAGGAGATTTGGGAGGACTCACCAGATGGTTACCCCCAGACTCCGACGTATAAGTGGTGGAACTGGCATGACAATTACGACGCCGAGGCCACGCCTGACTTGAAGTGGGTAGAGGTGTCCGACGCGGGAGAAGCCGCCTTCCGAAAGCGCGACGCCGATGCGAAAGCGAGCTAAAGCGGAGGATTTGTCCGCACATAGAATACTTATGAACCCTCGATCCGGCTCAAGGCTTGGCGTTGCGAGAATGAAGCCAAGCCAGAACCGGCGATTTTCTGGAATCTGGCGAATGGTCTGCTTTTCATTCGTCATACAATCAAACGCGCAAAGGCGCTCACGATGTTCGCAAAGGAGAAAAGCTCATGCAATTCGCCCTGCTAATCTACGAATCACCTGATGCTTTCGCGTCACGCCGAAATGTAGAAGAAGCCGATGCCTATCTTGGCGCCTGGCGCGCGTACCATAAGGCGCTCCTCGAAGCCGGCGTTTTCGTCGGCGGCGATCCACTGCAAGGTCCGGAGACAGCGACCACGGTGCGACTCAAGGAAGGAAAGCGGCGCGTACAAGATGGTCCCTTCGCGGATGCCAAGGAACAACTGGGGGGATTTACAATTCTGGAAGTGCCTTCACTTGACGCGGCGCTCGAGTGGGCCGCACGATGCCCTGCCGCCTCGATTGGCGCAGTGGAGGTCCGTCCCCTGTCACCTGAATACAGGCGCAAGGTCACGGGATGAACGCAGGCGGGCCGGTGGAGGCGCATCGAGCGATTGAGCGGGTCGCACGCGAATCCTACGGACGGCTGGTGGCTTACCTTTCCGCAAACACACGCGACGTAGCCAGCGCGGAAGACGCCCTCAGCAACGCATTGATATCTGCGCTCACGACTTGGCCACGAGACGGCGTGCCGCAAAATCCCGAAGCATGGCTGCTGACGGCGGCTCGTCACTCCTTCATTGACCTTGTGCGCCACCGGCAAGTAGCCGAGGCAAGCGAGCCTACTCTCCTTCTTCTCAGGGAGGATTCCGTGGATATGAATTTGTCGGCGGAGTTTCCAGATGAACGGTTGAAATTGTTGTTCGTCTGCGCCCACCCGGCGATCGATCCAGCCATGCACACACCGCTTATGCTGCAAACTGTTCTGGGCCTGGATGCAGCGCGCATCGCCCATGCATTTCTCATTTCACCAGCGAACATGGGGCAGCGGTTGGTGCGTGCCAAAACTAAGATCCGTGACGGAGGAATTCAATTCGAAGTTCCGCAACAAGATGAACTGCCTCCGCGAATCGACGCCGTACTGGAAGCGATTTACGCCGCGTTCGGCATCGGCTGGGATGATATGGCGGGGGTAGATCAGCGAGGCCGCGATCTGGCCGAGGAAGCGATCTGGCTCGGACGAGTCCTCCTCCAACTCATGCCAGAGGAAGCGGAGGTTCGGGGACTACTGGCACTGATGCTCCACTGTGAAGCGCGGCGACGGGCGCGACGCGGACCCGATGGCCGCTATATACCTCTTTCGGAGCAGGACCCCAAGCAGTGGTCACGGCCACTAATCGATGAGGCGGAACGGCTGCTGGCCGAAGCGTCGAGCCACCGACAGGCTGGCCGGTTTCAACTCGAGGCCGCGATTCAATCGGTACATGCTGATCGAACGCGGAGCGGGCGCACTGAGTGGAGCGCGATCGTGATGTTCTACGAACAGCTGCTCCGCATCTCTCCGACGCTCGGTACGCGCACTGGATACGCGGCAGCAGTTGGCGAAGCAAACGGACCCCAAGTTGGATTAGCGATACTGGATAGAATCAATCCAAACGATGTCTCTGCATATCAACCCTTCTGGGCAGTCCGCGCTCATCTCTTGCAAAGGCTGGGGAAAACATCCGAGGCTGCGGATGCTTTCGACCGGGCCATTGGCCTCGCCGAAGATTCTGCTGTAAGAAATTTCCTGCTCCAGAGACGCGGATAATTTTTTCTTTTTGCCCTGTCGAAATTGACCCTCTTCACACGTCACCCCTATAGAGGCGGATCAGCGATCAAGCTTCGCCGCCCCAGAGGTGAACAATGACAATCAAAGACAAAACAGTATTGATAACCGGTGCCAATCGAGGAATCGGACAGGCCCTGGTCGAAGAAGCTCTGAAGAAAGGCGCGAAGCGGGTTTACGCCGGCACGCGCCACCCATTCTCCCACCTGGATCGCCGCGTTACCCCACTGACGCTGGAGGTGACAAACGTTTCTCAAATTCAGCGGGCGGTCGGCGAAGTCGACAGTCTCGACGTCCTTATCAACAATGCGGGCATCGCCATTTACGACGATCTGAGCAATCTGGAGGTGATTGAACAGCATCTAGCCGTGAACTTCATGGGGATGATCAAAGTGACGAACGCGTTCTTGCCGCTGCTGAGGCGCTCCAAAGGGGCTATCGTCAATAACCTGTCGATGGTGGCGCTCGCCGCGTTGCCGATCATTCCCGCCTACTCCATTTCAAAGGCGGCCGCGTTCAACATGACGCAATCACTTAGGGCACTATTGGCCGCACAAGGCGTAACTGTTCATGCCGTCGTCCTCGGACCAATCGACACGGATATGAACCGCGGCTTCGATATACCCAAAGCTTCGCCCGCGTCCGCGGCGCAACGCATCTTCGAGGGCGTGGAAAAGGGCGAAGACGAAATTTTTCCAGACCCCGCGTCCCAGTCCATCGCCGAGGGTTGGCGCAACGGCGCAGTCAAAGCGCTCGAGCGCCAGTTCGCCGCCTTCGCGCCGGCAACCGTTACGAATTTGGGATGACAATGTAAAAAGTAACGGTACAGGATTGGAGAGTGAGCTGAGTCGCATCTGGCGCGCCTGCAAAACCCATGCAATAGTGCGCGTTCTGCAAGTACATTTTAATTGGCAGACGGTTACTTGGTGGTTTCCAGGCTCGGAATGCTTTCCTGCTGAGGAATCTTGACGCGAATTTTGGCGGGGATCGAAGATTTCTGGTAAAGACTTCGCACACGGACGAGGAGCGGATAGCTGATCTTCTGGTTGCGCGCGACCAGAAGTAATCCCGCGGGCGAGCGCAAGTTTTCATCCAGAATCATTCCCGTGCACATTTCGCGGATGGAGATTTCCTCGGTAACAAACGGAATCGCATCCGTCGACAACGTTTCCAGAGCCTTGACGGCGACGGGATAATACTCCGCCGGGCGACTCACTAATTTTTCCAAAGCTACATCAGCGGACGCACCTTGAAACTGGAATTGATCGAAATCGACTGCAATTTTTAGAAGATTAGCACCCAGTGTGACAGGATCGATGGCTGGCGAGGTATGCGCTTGCTCTTTTGCGGGCGCTTGATCCTGCTGCCGCGCAATCATGGCCGCCACTAATTCCAGGCGAGGGATGCGGCTTAAAAGTTCGAATGCAATCGAGGGATGCATCTTGAAGCGCTCGCGTTCGACATCGGGGAGAGCCATGCCAGCGTAAGCGGCTTCGACGGTTTCGGCGTCAAATGCAACACAGCCGACTTGAGAAAGCATCGCGGCAACTTCATAGCGCCAGGAATCGCGCAGTCCAAGTTGCTGAGCGATATGCTTAACGGTGTGATGAACGCGCGATGCGCGGCTAAAGGCCGCCGGATTTACGACTGCCAATATTTCCGTCAGCACCTGGACACTGCCAAGCAAAGTTTTTTCCAGAAGTTCTTTTTCGGCGGTAATCAGTGCATATTGAGCCAGACCGGCATGCAAGGCGGGCTTGAGAATATTTTCAGGGCACGGCTTGGTCAGAAAGCGAAAGACGCAACCCTCGTTGACCGCGTCGATCGCGGTTTGAATGTCCGCATTCCCAGTCAACATGAGCCGAACCGTCTCGGGCCAGCGCTCGCGCACTGCGGATAAAAACTGGACGCCGTTCATTCCCGGCATGCGCATGTCGGACACAACTACGGCGAAGGGGCCGGACTCCATGAGAAAATTGAGAGCCACTTCTCCGCTGGTGGCTGTTTCGATGGAAAATTCCTTGCCGAGGAGTCTCCTCAGTCCATCCAGGATATTTGTTTCATCGTCAACGAGAAGAATCTTGGCATTCATTTTTATTCTCGAACTGGGAACTGCAACGCTTTTCGAAATTCAGAAATCCAGCATTACGTTTACAGTGTCCAGCGTGCGGAAGCGAGGCCCAGCCCGCGATGGGGCACGCAGGACATCCGCGAATTACAAACCTATGCTGACTCATTCATCGGCAAATTTGAAAGTTTCATAAACCAAATTCGCCTCCCGATTGTTGCAATTCTCCTATTACATTTTCCGGTCCGTTCCAATGTGCTGGGGGAGTTTTAAGTTTTCAGCAGGCAAGCCGATATCCATGTCACGGGATTGATTTTATTGTCCGCCGCTCGAGAAGTTTCCAAGGCTGCATGTTTCAGTTTGGGATTGGCCTCAATGAATGCCGGGCGCGTGATTGATGAGTCGAAGTTAAGGAACATTCGTGACGGTCCTACACCTCAATCGTTTCGCGGGAATATGTCGCTTCCCTTGCGCGTCGAATGGCGCACCTTGGCTGGTTCTGGCAACTGTTTTGTCCGTTGCGTTTCTCCTTCCTCAAAAGGGGCACGCTCAAACCCAAAACACAGACGCGATCGACTTGCGTCCCGAAGAGCTCAAAGAGGTTCATGTTTACAGCGTATCGATGTACCTGCAAAGCAATCGCGAGGCTCCCGCCTCGGTGACGGTCATTTCTGCGAACCAGATTCGCAAATTTGGCTACCGCACAGTCGCCGAAATTCTCAATACAGTGCGGGAGTTCTATGGCAGTTATGACCGCACCAGCGCCGCCCTGGAACGCGCGATCGTCGGGAAAAAAGCAAATGGCAGGCGAATTGAGGCCATGAATCCACGTTCCGCAAACGAATTCAGATTGTGCAATGTCTTGTTTATTGGATTTACGGACAAAGGCCGCATCGTGCCCATTCTTCATAGCATTGCAGGTTCCGGCGTTCTGGCAGTCGGCCAGGCGGACACGTTTCTTTCGCTGGGAGGAATGATCAATCTGCTTCAGAAAGATGGAACCGGTACTTTGGAGATCGATCCGAAAACGACGGATTCCGCAGGCTTGAAAGTGAGTTCACGCTTGCTGGTCGTCGCGCTCGTAGTCAACAACGAACGCGCTGTGGAAGGCCAGTGATGAAAGTTTTTCTCCAGTCGCCACTTGGCCGGAAATTGGTGCTGACGATGATGGCAACCAGCAGCGCTTCCTTGTTGATTGCCAGCTTATCCTTCTTTAGTTATGACTTGTTTACTTTCCGCCAGAACCTCGCGGAACAACTCACAATTCTGGCGAACATTACCGGCTCCAATGTCGCGGCGGCGATTACCTACCATGATCCCAAGAGTGCGGACGTTGTCTTAAGCACGCTCCGAATCAAACCTCAGATTGTGGCTTCGAGAGTATTTCGCATCGATGGGACGCCGATTGCTTCCTATCGCCGCAAATTTCCGTTGTCGAGCGAACTGCTTCCCAGTCGCCCGCCGGCGGTCGGTACAAATATGGAATCCGGGCGTGTGACAATCTGCCAACCCATCGTTTTCGACGAAGAGGTGATTGGTTACGTGTATCTCGAATCGGATTTCGGAGAGCTGCAATCGCGAAAGCGACGTCTTGGATTTTTTGTCCTGATTCTGACGGTGGTGTGTTCCGCAGCGGCATTCTTCGTGGCGGTTTTTCTAAAGCGCTTTATCTGCAAACCAATTTTTGATCTTGTCCGGACCACCAGGGAGGTTTCCCTGGGCAGAAATTACGGAATCCGTTCGCGAAAATACGCAGACGATGAGCTTGGTTTACTGGTGGACGGCTTCAACGAAATGCTGGGCGAAATTGAAAAACGCGAGTCGGATCTCGAGACCGAAGTCAGAGTGCGCACGAACGCCGAGCAAATGCTCCGCGACCGCGAAGCACAATTGCAGCTTCTTCTCGATTCCACCGCTGAGGCCATCTATGGCATCGATCTCGAAGGCCGATGCACGTTCAGCAATCTTTCCTGCCTGAGAATTCTTGGCTTTGCCAAATCCGATGAGATGTTGGGTAAGAATATTCACAATTTAATTCATCACAGTAAACCGGATGGTACGCCCTACCCGATCGAGCAATGTCCCTCCTATTTGACCATGAAGAGCGGCACCGAAATCCACACCGAGCGGGAAACTCTTTGGCGCGCTGACGGAACCAGCTTTCCGATCGAAGGATGGTCACATCCCGTGTGGAGGAATGGAAAATTATTTGGTGGCGTTATCACGTTCATTGATATCACTGAGCGCGAATTGTCCCATAACGCACTGAGGGCCGCGCATGCGGAATCGGAACTTTTTATCAATTCCGTCCCCTCTATCCTGATTGGGCTTGACGGACAAGGACAAATCATTCGCTGGAATTCGGCAGCCGCAGACGCGTTCGCTCTGAGCCCTGCGGAGGTTCTTGGAAAACCGCTGGCAACTTGCGGAATCCATTGGGTCGGTCAGGACATGGGCGTAAAGATCCGAACCTTGCTCTCAACGGACGGTCAAACAAAGTGGGACGATGTCCTTTTCGAAAAAGGGCCTAAAAAACGCCTTCTCGGACTGACGACGACCAAGATCGCGCTCATGGATAGCGGAGAAGTTATGTTTTTGATCGTGGGTGCGGATATTACCGAGCGAAGGCGGGCTGAAGAGGAGTTGCTTTCCAAGACTGCGTTTCTGGAGGCGCAGACGCACGCGACTCCTGACGGCATCCTCGTGCTGGATGAGAATGGCAACAGACTTTTGCAAAATCAAAAGTTTTTGGACATGTTCGAAATTCCTCAATGGCTCAGCGAGAAGGCCGACGAAAAATCGTTGCTCGCGCATGTGCTTGCGGAAATAAAAAATCCGGAAGAATTTGTGAAACAGGTGCAGTACATCAATTCTCACAAAGAGGAAACTGTTCGCGACGAAGTGGAATTTAAAAATGGAAGAATCTTCGACCGTTACTCCGCCGTTGTAATTGGAAAGGATGGAACACACTACGGGAGAATATGGACTTTCCGGGAAATTACGGAAAGAAAGCGTAACGAAGAGGCAGTTCGCCGATTGTCACTGGCTGTCGAACAAAGTCCCGTTGCGATACTCATTACAGATCTTGAGGGGAGCATAACGTACGTAAACCGCCGCTTTACCGATTCTTCCGGTTATACGTCCGAAGAAGTGATGGGTAAAAATCCCCGGATTTTCAAATCAGGGCAAACTTCGAGTTCCGAATACAAAAATATGTGGGAGGCCGTAACCCGTGGACGGGAATGGCGGGGAGAATTCCGCAACCGGAGAAAGGATGGAGAGTTGCTTTGGGAATCCGTGATCATCAGCCCGATAAAAGACAGCAACGGCCATCCAACTCATTTTCTTGCCTTCAAGGAAGATGTCACGGAGCGCAGAAATATGGAACTGCAGATGCAACAGGCGCAGAAATTGGAGGCGATCGGCCAACTGGCGGCGGGCATCGCGCACGAAATCAACACTCCGATCCAATTTATTGGAGACAATCTGCGGTTCGTGCAAGAATCCTGGATTTCTTTGGACCCGCTGATATCGATGTTGCGGCCCTTATCGCAGGCCTCACCGCAAAAAGAGTTTTCCAGTGATCTTATGAATCAATTCAGCGGCACGCTTGCGGCACTTGACCTGGATTACCTGCGCGAGGAATTGCCGCAAGCTCTTAACCAATCCCTGGATGGCATCGCTCGCGTGACAAAAATTGTGCTGGCCATGAAGGAATTCTCACATCCCGGCTCCAATGAGAAACTGCCTGCAAACATCAACAAGGCAATTCTGACGACCATAACCGTGGCGCGAAACGAATGGAAGTACGTATCCGAAGTCGCGACGTTCCTGGATGAAGACCTGCCGCTGGTCCCTTGCCATGTCAGCGAAGTCAGCCAGGTCATCCTGAATCTTATCGTCAATTCGGCGCACGCGATTTCTCAAGTGGTGGGGGATGGATCGAACGGGTTGGGAAAGATCACCATTCGGAGTAAGCAGGAAAATGGAGGCGTGCTGATTTCGATTCATGACACAGGGTCAGGCATAGCACCATTGATTCAATCCAAGATATTCGAGCCGTTTTTTACGACGAAAGGAGTGGGAAAAGGGACCGGCCAGGGTCTTACGATCGCGCACAACACAATTGTCAAAAGACACGGAGGCCGGCTCTGGTTTGAGAGTGAACCGAACAAAGGTACGACTTTTTTTATTCAATTGCCTATTGCGGGAGCTGACTAGCCATGCCCAAGCGCGTCATTTTTGTGGATGATGAGCCGAATGTGCTCGCAGGTCTGAAAAGAAGTTTGTATGGAATGCGCCAGGAGTGGGAAATGGTGTTTGTGTCTGGCGGACTGGAAGCATTGCAAGCGATGGAGAAACAACCGTTCGATATCATCGTAACGGACATGCGAATGCCCGTCATGGACGGAGCGCAACTCCTTGAACAGGTACGACTCAAGTTTCCGCATTGCCTGAGATTTGTATTTTCCGGGCAGGCGGACCGCGAATCCATTCTCAAGGCCGTCAATCCCACGCACCAGTTTCTTTCCAAGCCCAGCGAACCCGCCGAATTGAAGAATCGGCTGACGCGAGCCCTGGCTATAAAAAACATTCTGCAGAACGAGGACCTGAGAGGACTCGTGTCCAAGCTGGAGTCATTGCCCAGCCTGCCAACGCTCTACGCGGAACTTGTCCATGAACTAAATAAAAGTGATCCGTCTTTCGCCAGGATTGCGGACCTTATTTCAGAGGATATGGCGCTGACCGCTAAAATTCTGCAACTTGTAAACTCCGCTTTCTTCGGCCTGCCCTGCCAGGTTTCAGGAGTAATGAAAGCAGTCGGTTTGCTTGGACTTGATGTAATTAGAGCGCTCGTACTTTCAACGCACGCATTCAGCAAGTTTCAATCCAAACTCCTGACCGCTGCGGATATGGAGTATTTGTGGAGGCACAGTTTTGCGGTTGCGGGCCATGCAAAGAAAATCGCTATCTTTGAAAACGCCGATAAATACCTGGTGGATGAATGTTTCACGACGGGATTGCTTCACGATTTGGGAAAACTGATCCTGGCATCGGCTGTCCCAGAAAAATATCAAACCGTGCTTTCCTACGTAAAATACACCAAGAAAACGTTGATGATCGCCGAACTGGAGGTTCTCGGGTGCGGCCATGCCGAGGTTGCTGCCTACCTTTTAAGTATGTGGGGTCTGCCAAGCAGCGTCGTCGAAGGCGTGGCCTGGCAGCATCATCCCTCCGCTTGCAGCCAGCCAAAATTTTCCGCAGTGGCGGCCACGCATGTCGCAAGCATCTGTGACGAGCAGAATCATCCGTACTGGATGACGGATGGAACGTTACTTGATGTCGAGTACTTGAAAAAAATCGGATGCGCGGAAAGAGAGCAGGACTGGAAGAATCTTGCACAGAGTCCGCCATCCGTGAACCTGGATGCCACTTCAACGGTAAATCACACCAATAACCTCTAGACTGAAATAGTTTGCGCGGGCTCCACCATCGCATGGTGTCCGCATGCGAAATCGAAGCTTCCCTCGCCCACTGAATTGACAGCTTCCGTAGAATTAGGGTTAGGGGGAACGAGACTATGGATGCCACCGGCCTCGGCGTCAACCGAGCTCTTGACCAGCACTCGCAGCTTGAAGCGCAATTGCAAGCCACCCTCAATCTTGTTCCTGCCTATGCCTGGTACGCTCTGCCGAACGGCGCGCTCACGTTTGTGAATGAGCGAAGCGCTGATTATCTTGGTCTTCCAAAAGACAATCCCCTGCGTTTCGGCAAAGTCACAGGTGTGGACTGGGATTCGCACATTCCTCTTTTGCATCCGGATGATCGCGAAGAAACACGCCGGGTCTGGTCAGAGTGTTTGCGTACTGGCCTCGCCGGTGAGGTGAGTTTTCGCGCGCGTAACGCCGAAGGAGCGTACCGATGGTTCCTCAGTCGAGCCGAGCCTGTTCGGGATGCAAACGGAACCCTGCTGTATTGGATCGGAGTTAATCTCGACATTGAGGAACGCAAACAAGCCGAGTTCTACCTCGCAGAGGGACAGCGGCTGGCCCATATGGGGAGCTGGGCATTTACGCCTGCCGGATTCGAGCATTGGCCTTCGGAATTGTTCCAGATCCACGGACTTGATCCAACGCGCAAGCCCCCTACGAAAGAAGAGTATTTGGCCCTGGTGCATGCGGAAGATCGGCAAAACGTCGAGCAGCAAATTCAAGGGATGTTGACGAGCAATCGCGCGTTCGACTTCACAAAGCGAATCGTGCGGCCTGACGGCCAGATTCGAAGGGTGCGTTGCGTGGGCGTCCCGTGTCGCGACGCGACCGCGCAAAAGTTCATCGGAACGGGAATGGATGTCACCGAGCAAGACCAGTTGATGGAGGAAATGCGGAAAACTGAGGAGGAACTTCGGCAGACCCTGGACTTCGCGCCTCAACTTGTTGGCGTATATGGATCCAACCGTGAACGTCTCCACGCAAACCGCATCGCGCTTGAGTATGCGGGCGTTAGTCTTGAAGAGTGGCGGCAGACACCGGAGCACGGTGCATTCGTTCATCCGGATGACCGGGCGCGAGACCAGGATTATTTTAGTCGTGCTTTCTCCGCAGGATCCGCCTTCGAATTGGAATTACGACTACGCAAGGGAGATGGAACTTACCGCTGGTTTCTGACTCGCTTGAATCCCGTTCGCGATGACAAGGGAGAGATCAGGCGTTGGTATGTCACGTGTACGGATATCGAAGACCGCAAGCGAGCAGAAGAGAAACTGCAGCAGGAAAACGTCGCTCTCCGCGAAGAAATTGATAAGGCATCGATGTTTGAGGAGATCGTGGGAACCTCGCCCGCTTTGCAAACCGTGCTCTCGCACATCTCCAAGGTTGCGCCAACCGATTCTACGGTTCTCATTACGGGCGAGACCGGAACAGGCAAGGAACTTGTCGCCCGCGCGATCCACCGGCGATCACATCGCTCCATGCGTGCATTTGTCAGCGTGAATTGCGCAGCAATTCCCCGTGACTTGATTGCCTCGGAGTTGTTCGGCCATGAGAAGGGAGCGTTCACGGGCGCCGTGCAACGTCGACTCGGACGGTTCGAGCTGGCAGAGGGTGGAACGATCTTTCTGGACGAAGTAGGCGAACTATCGGCTGAGACCCAGGTTGCCCTTCTAAGAGTATTGCAAGAGCGGGAATTTGAGCGGGTTGGCGGAAGTCAGCGGATCCACGCCGAAGTTCGCGTCATCTCGGCGACGAATCGTGATCTGAAAGCGGCCGTTGCCAATGGCACCTTTCGTGAGGACCTTTTTTATCGGCTAAATGTATTCCCCCTCCACGTGCCTCCCTTGCGGGAAAGAAGGAACGACATTCCGCTGCTGATTGAATATTTTATCGATCGCTTCGCACGCAAAGCGGGCAAGAATATAAAAAGTGTCGATAAAAAAACACTCCAATTGCTTCAGACTTACCCCTGGCCCGGAAACATTCGCGAACTGCAGAACATCATCGAACGATCGTTAATCGTGTCCGAAACAGAGATCTTTAAGGTAGATGAAAGCTGGCTGTCCCACCGGCCGCTGGACACAAGTTCAGGAACAATGCCTTTCCTTTCGGAGAAGGTTGCAGCTACAGAAAGAGAAGTGATCGAAGCGGCACTGCGAGAATCCCGAGGACGCGTTTTCGGTCCCTTAGGAGCCGCGGCAAAGCTAGGGATTGCACGGTCCACGCTCGAATCTAAAATTCAATCGCTAAACATTAACAAGAAGCGTTTCAAAGCGAAGACGATTACCTAAGAAATTTTAGTTATGCAATGCGAATCATCGCACTAACTACGGCTGTCGGAGACGTCCAGGTCATGCGCGCTATTAAAGCCGGCGCGAACGATCAGTCATCGTGTGTGATACAGACAATCTATTGCTATTGGTGGATGAAAGCTGGCTGTCTCACCAGCCACTGGAAAAGGACGCGGAGAGGCAACTCTACCTTTCCGAGAAGCTCGCCGCTAAAGAAAAAGAAATGATCGAAGCGGCTCTGCGATTATGCCAGGGATGGGTATTCGGACCGTCGGGGGCTGCGGCTAAACTGGGAATTGCGCGCTCGACGCTGGAATCGAAGATTAAGTCATTCAGGATTAATAAGAATTATTTCCTGGCGAATTCACAGGTTAGAATTCTCTGCCGCTAGCGGCTGAGGTAACTAGCCTCCGACTTGCTGGCAGGCAAGTCAGCTTACAAAGATTTAGATCGCACCCCAGAAACAGCTTCTCCTAGAGATTGGGCGATCCGATAGCGCCAGTACGGTAGATCCTTCCTTCAGATAGTCAGACCGGACCGCCAACCTTCTCGGCAAGCATTTGTTTCTGTCCGAAATTTCGTCATTGTCGAAATATCGAACATTTCAGTCAACAGCTGACTCTTTATTGTCAGTAACTTAACGTTGGCCATAAAGGTGCTTTTCTTCCCTCCGTCTTTCTTTCACCGAGGCCTGGGGGTGATGAAGTGCAATCTGCCGCGCCTGCTGTTTTCAAGCAAGGGGAGCTTGCATGCTAAGAACCCGGAAAACTGGGAATGGGCGAGTTCTGTTCACAATCAGCGGCCGGATCGAAACAACAGAGGATATCGAGCAGCTTCAACAAATGCTCGCCGCCGAGACATCTGTGAAGGAAGTGATTTTGGATTTGAAGGACGTGACGCTCGTCAACCAGGATGCCATCGAATTTCTTTGCCGCTGCGAGGCTGATGGCATCAAGCTCGAAAATTGCCCTCTGCATGTCCGCAGGTGGGTCGATGAAGTAAAAGATCGACTCAGGTGACGAGGGGTGTGACGAAAGGCTTTTTGTTTCAGGCAACTGAAATTGTTTTTTGGGGATTCGTGCCCGTGAAATCCAACCAACGCTAAATCACGGATTCGGGGGGCGCCCGAGTGGAGTCAAGGTGACCTTCCGTATCTCTAAAGCTCTACCGAGATCGGAACACTAGCCGCTTGCCCGAGCCTCGATACGAACTCTGAAGCTCAACATGAACTGAGCAACAAGCGAAGGGGGAGAGAACAATTCCATCTCAACAAACTTGACGCCAGGCAGTGACCCAAGAGTGCTCTTATGAGTGACGAATGCATCAGCATAGAAGGTCAAGATGGTTCGATAACACAGCTTCTGGCATCGGCTGAAAGGGAGTTGTCCGCGTTTGTTGCCGCGGTCAATGAGTTGTTCGATGCAGAGCAGGGGCAAACAGCGGCACAAAACTGGATTGAGGAGTTGGAACGGACGGATTGGCCGAGCAAAGCGTCGGTTACCGATTGGCGTAAGGTAACCATCGCGGCGGCGACCAGGCTCGCCAGGGGTGGCAAAGGTAAGGTCTTGAGAAGTTAGGCGGAACGGTATGCTCGAAAAATGTTCAAATCCCGATTGCGATTTGCCGTTTGACTATCGTGAAGGGCGTCTGATTCGATTCTCTCCGACCGATACAAAGTCTCCCGGGCAGTACCGCTACATCAAGCATTTTTGGCTCTGCGGAAAATGCTCAGAACGCTTTGTGCTCGCTTATGAACGCTGCGCGGGCACGAAGGTCAGGCTCTGTCCGTCCGCAACGCGAACCAAATTCCATCGAAGTAATTCTGTTAGCACGAACTATCAAAAAACGAAGGAGAGAACGATCACATGACGACTAATTTGACCGAAGTGCTTCAAGAGCTTTTACAGAACACATCGAATCTCAAAGTGCTCAGGCAACTCATGACGCCGGACGCCACCTACGTTTCATTGAACTTCAACAACCCTGAACTGAAGAAAATTGAGCCCTGGACTGGCACTCATAAGGGACCTCAGGAACTGTACGATGTTTTTGGAGCAGTCCAACGCTACTGGAAAACTCTCGACTTCAAGGTCACCGATACCATTGAACAGGGTAGCCGAGTCGCGTTCTTCGGTTCCTTTACCTACAAATCGAACGTAACCGGGAAAGAAATCACCTCACCATTTGCTCTCTTGGCGCGTTTCGAGGGAGAAAAGGTTGCTTACGTTCAGTTTCTTGAGGACAGCTATGGAACTGCGGGCTCGTTCAAAACAGGTGGCGCCACACGGTTCCACAGCGATCCCATGGGGAAAGAAGTTGAGGTCTAAGGTTATGTAAGTTAGCAATGTTCAGTGTTTGACGAGCCAACGGCTCGCGGCTATTTGGTCTATTTAGTGAAATTATCTTGCACGATATTTAAGGAGGATCCATTTATGAAGGCAACGACCTCTGAACTGCTCCTGCGCAACTTCAACGAGATTTTTATAGAGCTCGATCCAATCAAGCGATTGGCCATGCTCGCGGAGTCTTACACCGAAGATTGCCTTTGGATTCATCCCGGCGGCCGCATTGTTGGCCGCGAAGGTATCAATGATGCGGCTACAGAGATTCGCAAACACTTCCGTGATTACCGCTACACGGTCACGGGTGAGATCCAGACGATGCACAACGTTGCGACTTGCCGGTGGGGGAGCGGGATGCCAGGACAACCGTTCCATTACACGGGAACAGACTTCCTAGAAGAGCGTGAGGGTCGCGTCTCAAGGCTTTACACGTTCATTGATCAGAAACTATTTTAGTTTTGAATGAGAGCTTGGCTGAAGATTTTTGACATGGTGGAATTCAGCGTTTAAATATCGGGAGATCCAACAATGATCGACACATTGAACAAAGAAATCCAGAGTCACTACGACTACATTGTAGTGGGTGCGGGCGCGGCTGGTTCGGTTCTTGCCGCGGAATTGTCCAAGTCCGGCGCGCAAGTCCTCGTCATCGAGTCCGGAGGACCCGACGACGCGCCGACCATCGCGAACCCGAGCATCTGGTTTTACAATGTTGGCGGCCCTCTCGATTACCACCTGCCCATCAAGCCTTCGCCGCAATTGAACAACCGGAATTTCTACATGGCGCTTGGACATGTACTTGGCGGCGGCACCAGCATCAATGCCATGGTGTGGACGCGCGGCATGCAACGTGACTTCGACGGGTGGGCGGCAAACGGAGCGAAGGGCTGGGCCTTCGCCGACGTCCTTCCGGTCTTCAAGAGTCAGGAGGACTGGGAGGGCGGCGCGAATGCCTTGCGCGGAGCGGGCGGTCCCATCCACATCCGTCGTCCCAAAAATCCTCATCCCTTGGCGCCAGCTTTTCTTGAAGCCGCTCGAGAGATGGGCATGTCCATTCTGGATGATGTGAATGGGCCCATGCTTCCCGGCGCGGGTTACATCAACATGAATATTTCGGCGGATGGAACGCGCGTGAGCGCTGCTCGCGCTTTCCTGCGCCCGGCGTTGTCGAGGCCGAACCTCAGTCTGCTACTCAATACCAACGTGGTGAAACTGAACTTCAGAGGAACTCGTTGCGTAGGCGTCAAGCTAATGACGGACGGCGCGATAAAGGATATCGCCGCCGATAAGGAAGTGATTCTTGCCGCGGGCACCATTAATAGCCCGAAGCTTCTGATGCTTTCAGGCGTCGGGGAGGCGACGGCGCTTCGCAGCCATGGAATCGAAGTGCTAGAAGACCTGCCCGGCGTTGGCGAGAATCTGCAGGACCATGTCCTCGTGTCTGGCGTTGTGTTCCAGTACAAAGGGAAGATGCCGG
>Ga0210386_10001447_pt1 | contig 21235 bp, 23 predicted proteins | sample IncBWH32OmetaG_FD_160091 | JGI IMG/M metagenome (GOLD analysis project Ga0210386, IMG submission 160091) | Forest soil microbial communities from Barre Woods Harvard Forest LTER site, Petersham, Massachusetts, United States - Inc-BW-H-32-O ...
TCATTATTAAAAAGGAAATTGTTTATGCGAATCTTAGATGATGAAGCAGACGAAAAATTAGATAGCGTATCTATTTTTTTAACAAAAGATGAAATGCAGCAATTAATTGGGTATGCAAAACAGCTTATTGAACATTCTTCTGATCATCAGCATCTTTCTAGCAACGATTATCAAAAAGAAATAACAATCTGCATTTATAATCCAGAAAATCCTGGGAAATTTAGTCCGAGAGTAGAAAGACTTCTCCGTGATGATCAATAAAAATAAAGCTATTCTTGCCAATTATTCTTTTAGAAGTGGCCATGGCCGACCTGTTTCTACATCTGGATGGCGGGGCGCGGAATTAACGCGGCCATGTTCATCACGAATTTCGTCGATCAGCATCGGGGATGCCTCTGCGGGCTGGGAGAAAATCTTTTCATCAAATCCAATTAGAGCGAAGAGGTTTTTTCGGAGACTCAGAAGTGAGGGGTTGCAAAGTGTATACGCTCCAGGAAAACGCGATAGAGATCGCTGGTCCAGAGCCATCTTTCTGATTACGGAGCGAAGATTTTCATCTAGAGAAGCGAGATTTTTAGTTCCTTGTTTTTATATGTAATAAAGGTGCTCATTGACTTTTGGTGAGTGCTTTTGTTCGAGCCATCGCTGTTTGAGGGTTTTTAATCCTGAAACTACTATATGAATAGTCTTTTCAATGCGCGTTTTCACCAATTCGATTCCGTCTAAAAATTGGAAAATCCAACGAAGAGTCGGCTTACCTGTTTCTTTGCGTAAATTTGGAAGAGTTGCTTTTAAAATTTAAAATTCTCCTTAAAAAATCCCGATTAAGAATGACATTAAGCTGTCAAAACGTCAAAACATTGTGTATGCATGAAAATTTGATTTTTTTTGAAGCGGTTGGTATCATAGTCAACACTATTTTTTAGGGACGATTATGCTAGCGAAAGACACCGAAACGCCCAAAAAGGCGAAGACCACCGTTTATATGACCGAGGAGGAAGAGACCCTCCTAAACGAACTGTTCATTAAAAGGCTCAGGGAACGCCGAAAAACTGACAAATCGGCCCTTCTCTGTGAAGGAATTCGCCTGTTATTCGAGAAAGAGATTGGGAATTCTAATGGCTAAAAAAGCTTCTTCTATCATTAAGAAAACCGAAGTCTCTACGGTGAATTACAAGAAATTCATTACATCTCTCAAGACCAAAATACGATCTGCTCAGATAAAAGGGGCTATAGCTGTTAACAAGGAACTCATTAAGCTGTATTGGGAAATGGGAAGAGAAATTTTTGAAAAACAGAAAGAGGAAGGCTGGGGCAGCAATGTGTTAGAAAAGGTAGCCAAAGACCTTCAAAATGAGTTCCCTGGGGTAGTGGGGTTTTCAAGATCTAACGTATTCTATATTAGATCGTTCTATGTAGCATATGAAAAAGTCCAACAAGTTGTTGGACAATTTGAAGCCTTGCCCATTTTTTCCATACCTTGGGGCCATAACGTTCTTCTAATTCAAAAAATAAAGGACCCTAGCGAACGCCTATGGTACGTTTCCAAAGTGATAGAACACGGCTGGAGCAGGAGTATGCTTACGATTTGGATCGAAAACAACTTATACCGCAGAGAGGGAAAGGCGATCACAAATTTCAAAAAAGTTCTCCCTGCACCTCAGTCAGACTTAGCGCATCAATCATTGAAAGATCCCTACATTTTTGACTTCTTGACGTTGAATGAGGAAGCTCTTGAAAAAGGGCTTGAAGAAGGGCTCGTTAATCACATCCAGAAATTTTTATCAGAAAGAAAAGTAATGATAAGCGAGGGGTGCGACATCTCCGAACTCATCAGGAAATGTTTTGTAAATGTCCAATCAAATCAACAACGGTACATTCTCACTGGCGGACCTGGAGCTGGAAAAACTTCCATTATCAATTGTCTAGCACAAAAAGGGTATTTTACCGTTCCGGAAGCTGCAACGCAAATTATCGAAGAAGATTTAAACAAGGGCATTAAACAACCTTGGAGAGCAGAAGATTACCATTTACGCATGTATAAATTGATTTTAAGAAGACAGATGGAAGTACAACAATCAACTACTCCTATTGCATTTTTTGATCGAGGACATCTTGATGGCCTTTCGTATATTTTATTGCAAAAACGTACAGTGTATCAGGGCATTCTTGATTGCATACAAGCGGCTATTGATAATCAGTATTTTAGTAATAAGGTGTTTTTTATCGATAGCTTGGGTTTTGTTATGCCAGGCCCAGCTCGTGATGAAGATCTGCAAGAATCACTTCAAAAAGCTCGCTGTTTAGAAAAAAATTACAAAAGTATGGGCTACGAAATCATTCACATTCCTCCAGGCCCCGTTGATGAGAGAGCACAGATGATTATTGATTGCATTATTGAATGGGGTAAAAATGAATAACAACTTATGTTGTGTAGAATCTGAAATTTTTCGAGAATTTACCTGTATGACAGAAAATAAACGTTACGTAAATTGCTACGCAACATATAGCTAAAAGGCAGAAAATTTGACAGCTGAGACGCTGGACAGATGAGCGCCTATCTTTCAGCGGTAGATGATCAGCTCAGGCATAAAGATGATCAACCAACCCTTGGAATCATCCTCTGCAAAACAAAAAATGATGTATTTGCGGAATATGTCTAAGAAACTTCAATCGACCGATTGGAGTGGCAGAATTTGGGGTGAAGCTGGTTGAAAAGCTTTCAAAAGACCTAAAGTCAAGCCTACCCACGGTAGAAGAAATTGAGGCCGAGTTAAGTGTTATGTCGACTGAAAAAAAGAAGAAGTAAGATGCAAAAGGAACAGCTACACATGGTCCTTGAAAAATGAAATGGTTTCTAGCCTCACACCTTTGAGTTGCAAAAAAGTTGCAATGAGAGACAAAACCTGGCAATACATGACCCAATATTACGACGAACTCTTAGCTTTATTAAGCTGGCTCTCTTATCGTTAGATATCGCAAGATGGGGTGATATGTTAAATACAGACGCATTCGTAATGCGAAGGTCGCCGATTCGATTCCGGCTACCGAACATTTTGTCAGAAATGTCCAAACGTTCGGCTTTTTTATTTCCTAACTCCCTCCGAAATAAGCCGATAAGAGCGACTGCTTCATTGAGTCCTGTGGTTCGATAATTTCCGTTCTCAAAAACCAATTTTCCGGTGAAATTTCTTCCTACTCATTCTGCCGAAATGAGAAAATCCTGAAGCATGGTTGTACGATTTTTTGAAGGTAATGTATTTGCTACTGGGTCTAGTTCTCATTAGGAAGTAAACAAGAGAAGAATAGCTTGTTATGGGCGATTTTTCTAGTTGTTTTTTTTTGATACCATGGCTAACATTCTGGTTTTAATTGGGGGTAGACAATGAAATTCAACTATAAAAAATTAATCTTCTTGACGTTCTTTATAATACTCTCTGTTTTAACTCTAGATGCTGCAGAAACAAAAAGTTTTCTAACGGCTGATGACATTGCTCTGTTCTATAAGCAGGGATATCTTTTAAAGCCACAATGCCTCAGTCCGGTAGAGATAGAACAGCTGAATGAAGATATTACAACTGCTATTGATAGAGCTCTAGAGGCGATCCAATATTCCAAAGATTTGACTTTTTCAGAGGATGATCAGATTGTCTATATCGATGGGTCTCGAGTCGTTTGTAAACGACGCCTTGATCAATCTATCTCTATAGCACGTATTAATGGATGTGGCGGCATGCAACCTACGTTGTTAGCAACAATGCGCTCTGAAAAAATGGTTCGCACTTTTTTCGAGTTATTAGGAACCAATGATTTAGAGCATTTAATCTCCCAGATTCATCCAAAACTTCCTGGCGACGGGATTGCTTATCCAAAACATCGAGATATTCAATTTCGTAAATCGTTTGATCCTGATTGGCAAGATATTCTAGGAAATGGCAGTTATGCCATTTGTATTATCCCCATCGAACGAATGACTCCTGAAAATGGAGGTCTATGGATCGATAGAAATAATTACCCAGAACCTCAAGGTCTAGAAGAGGATCTCGTTTGGCTGTATACAGAGCCAGGAGACCTTCTTTTTATGCATCCCCATCTCTATCACGGAAGCGGTCCTAATCTCTCTCTAAATACCAGTAGAAAAACGATTTTAACAGGTTTTTGCGCGTTTGGAGCAAATCACAAACCATATCCTGGGGCTTATGTGAACACACGTTTTACGTTAACAGAAAAAGGCCAAATCTCGATGTCAGCAAGTCCTTGGAGCCAAGGCCAATCGCTTGGATCTGGTGTTGGTCATTGAGTCTAAACGATTCAAGTTCATTAAGCAAAAATTTAAAAATTGTGTCACTCAGAATTTTCTTCGCTCCGTCGTATCCTAGATTGATCATTTGAGCAGGTGTATAGCCTTTCTTATTTCGGAGAAGGGGATCTGCGTTTGCATTGAGCAGAACTTCGATAGGTTTGACATCGTGTCGCAAACAGGCAAAATGAAGATGCTATTAAAGTGGAACATGCAGAAAAGGTTCGAAAGCGTCTAATTAGAAGGAATTGAATTATTTTCGGTATAATTCAGAGGTGTGTTATTAAAAATTTGTCTCTTTCATAATTTTCATAGGTGTCCTGAAAGTTATTTAAAAAAAATAAAAACGTGAGCTTTATATGAAATCATCTTTTCTTTCAATTACAAAACAGTTAAAACTTCCAACAATAATTCCTGAGGCGAGACTGATTTTTCTTTATAATGCATTACTCGAATCAAAAGAGTTACCTGGAATAAATGCTGAAATTGGTTCCTATTGGGGTGGATCTGCTAATTTTATATCCATAGCGTCACCTAATAAAAGGCTGTATGTTTGTGATTCATTTGAAGGTCTTCCAAAAGAAACAAAAGAAGACACACATCATAAACAAGGGGATTTTGCTAACACAAATTACGAATATGTTAGAAACGTGTTAACGTCGCTTAATAATGTAATTGTTATCAAAGGTTTTTTCCCGGATAAAATATTACACGACAAAATGTACTCTGAGAATTATTCGTTTGTTCATATAGATGTAGATTTATACAAATCGACTCTTGATTGTTTGTCATTTTTTTGGAGTAGGATGGTCAAAAATGGCGTCATTATAATTGATGATTATAGATGGAGAGATTGTCCTGGTGTTACACAAGCGGTAAACGAATTTTTTTTGAGTCAAGAGGGGAAAATAGTAGATAGTGGCTATGGTAACTGTATGGTGATTAAGTAATCATCCAACAGTTCATGGAGAAGGCGGGTGAAGTTCGTGGAAATGGATTTTTATATCATAACTGTTCTCTAAATACAGGATCTCGAGTCCCGTGAGCATACGTCCCAAAAAGACATAAGCTTTTCCCTCATATTCATTCGAAAATTGATAGTAATTCATCGGATTATAAGAAATTCGTTCGGTGATAATAATTCTATGTGTATCGTTCGCGATGAGATTGGAAACGTTGTAGCTGTTGATCTGGAACAGGGAATTGGGATCTGGCGCTCTGCTGGATAGCTTGACGAAAAGACAGAATTGCTTAAACTCTCCTCGTGTCAGCTGCTGCGGAATGCAGCGGTGTGGGGCGCGACCGGTATATTCGCAATACGAAGGTCGTCAGTTCGATTCCGGCTTCAGGCAATCTTGCATTCAAAGTAATGATTTTGCTAGTGTTGTCAATTCTCGAGCTTTCCGAGCGCATTCTATTTCTGCAGGTATTGCCAACATAATGACTTCATTTAGAGTGCTTTCATTGTCTTCATAGAAACCCGGAATAGTAGCAACGATTTTAGCTCCGAGTGCTTTATGATATAATTTTTGAGCGGGGTTGCCACTGCCTGTGCTAACATAGATCAATTTTATCGATCGGTTTTGATTTTGTAATAATGAAGTGAGTTCGAAGAGTGATGTATCAATTAAAAGAGTAGCTAGACCTTGTTCACGATAGGCTTCAAGAATCCCAATTTGTTCTAATTCGATAACGGCTTTTTGTCGCATTCCGCCATGTTCGACATAGCGGATGTATCCGATTATTTTATGCTGAGAAGTATCGTGAAGGACCCAGTAGTTCATTAAGGGAGGTTGATTCCAACTTTGGAGAATAAGCTTTCTTTCGAAATTTGTTTTCGCATCTTCTGGAAAACAGTTGCGGTGCACAGCAACAAGATTTTCTAATATTGATGAGGAAATTTGCGCTGATTTCAGTTTCTCGATTGTATGAGTCATAATTCAACGCGAGTTTTGGGTAAGATAACGATGGTTTTTGTGGTCTCTTCTTTTAAAATCAAGTCTTTGGATTGTGGTAAAAAATCATCTACGATTTTAATTTTTTTTATTCGCTTGTCTGTAAAGGGACTTGCAATTCTTTTCATATTAGCTTTTCTCTTTTTTCATAAACCTTTCTTCTCATCTCCAATAATTTGCAGCAATTTAATGCTCGTCTAAGTGGCTTATTATGAGGTGCATGACTTCCATGATTACTTCGGAATTACTTCCAAAAATTCTTTGCCAAGGAACCAGAGACCCGCTTTAGTTTTTCCCCTAACGTGAATGAATTTTTCGGCTCTTAACTCTCTTAAGAGGGATTGGACCTGGTTTTCAGAGAGAGAGGGGAGTACCTGACGCAAATCCGCTAACCGTGCTCCTTCTAAACGATTTAGATTGTTTGATACTCTCTTCAAAGATCCTATCGGCGCCTTGGCCTGCCCTTTCCATAAGACCTCATTTAGCAAATACATCGTTCTTTTTCGCGAGTTTTCATCCAAACATACAGATCCTTAAGCAATGACATATAACTCACTTTATCTCATATGAAACATTAGAGTTTAGCAAGGGGAAAGAAGGGAGTCAAATTTTTAATGCACAAGGCGATTTTAAGACAGTTAGCGCCAAATGCTGATTAAGCGAGATTTTTAGTTCCTTATTTTGTTGTTTTTCTCCTCCTCCCATTTTTCTGCCTGTTTTTTCTTTTCAAAAATAGTGATTTTTTCAATGAAACTCTCTACGCTTCAAGTTTTATTTAAAAAACAAGGGTCATTGTATGTCTCGAGTCTTTTTCCTTTTTTTGGTCTTATCTTTAAAAGTATATAGCTCCGAAGTTCCCAATTTCAAAGATCTTAGCAAGACCAAAAATTCCATATTCTTTTTGTCCACTCCTCGATCCGGAACTAACCTAATTTCGAGTTCATTGTCCGCAATCACACGCAAACCCATCGGCTGGTTAGGAAGAAAAAATCGATTATTCACACGCAATACGGCTGCCAGAGAAAAAGACCCAGCCTATAATCGGTTGGAACTACCTCTTGTAAGTAAATCTCCTCTTTTTTACCGCACGCATTATAATTTAGACGCATTGAGACAAATCCATTCCGATCAAAACAAGTTGATTTTTGTCACAAGAAATCCAAGAGAACTCCTCCTAAGAGCATTTTTTCTTACATCGCCGACTACCGATTGCCCAGATCCTGAATTCATTGCCGAGTTTTTGACTTATTACATGTCCGTGTTTCAAGTATACGATTCTTGGTGCCCCGAAAATCGATTCCTCATTTTTTATGAAGATTTTATTGAACATTCAGATGAGAGGCTTTTACAAATCCTCACATTCATAGATGAAGCTCCTCTTTTTTTGGATGACTTCCTTCGAAACAAGCAAGAATATACAGCTCGATTGCTAGAGAGCTATACCCAACAGCATAAGAAAAATTCCGGGGGCCTCTCTTCAGCGGAGAGCCCTCAACCCATTTTTTATAGCAAAAAGATGACGGAGGAAACTCTTCGCTATCTCGATGAATGTATTGAAAAGGCTTGTCCTTTGATATGGGAAAAATATCTAAAAAGGTTTGTGTGGTAAAAAAAATCGCCTTCTTTTTCATCCTCGCTCTGAGTATTTCTTTAGACGCAAGGCTCTATTTTCTGCACATCCCAAAAACAGCGGGAACGACGCTGCGCCTTTTATTGGAATTGCAAGTAAGCGCAAATGAAATTTACCCCTATCGCAACTATACACACGCAAGGGGACCGATAGAAAAAAATCTTATTTCAGGGCATTTTCCTTACTGGTTTTGTAAAAAATTCGATCCCGATTTTGATAAGGCTTTTAAAGTGACGATTCTTAGAGATCCGGTTGAACGGTACCTTTCTTATTTGCGGGCTAAAAAAAGAGGGAATAGCTTATTTGCCGATTTAGAATCGGTCATAGAAAGGCGATCATTGTCAAAAAATAAGATCTCTGCAGGGTTGATAGATAATGCTCTTTGTAGATATTTGTCTGCAGATCCCTGTTTAGAAGGGGAAGCTTTGCTAGAAAGCGCAAAACAAACTCTGGAAGAATTTGATTGCGTATTGTTTTTTGATCAGGTTGAACAAGATGTCGTCGATCTCTTTAAACGCCTTGGAATTGAATTGGATAAAGAAGAGATCCCGCAAATCAACGTAACCACAAAAGAACCGGTTCGCGAGGAGCTTTTAGAAGAAATCAAAAAACTAAATGAACTAGACCTGCAATTATACCAATACGCAAAAAATCAAATCAAAAGAAAAGAAAACAAATTTCAATTAAGAACCAAGTCTTTCGATAACATTTTGCATAAAACTTGCTCAATCGATTACAGTTTCGATTTTCCATTAAACGGGAAAGGATGGAGTTATAGAGAAACTTTTGGAGGAGATGATGCGAAACACTCGACCTATCGATGGGTAATGAACCGACCCGCCAATATTTATTTTTCACTTGAAGAAGGCATTGATTATAACCTCTATTTTACTTCGCAATCCTTAACAAATGAGATCTTGCCAAGGGTTCAAGTCAACGGGAAAGAAATAGAGCTCCTTAAACTAGATGATCGGCTCTTTGCCACATATTATGGAAAAATTCCAAAGGAATACATAAGGGAAGATCCTACTGAACTATTGTTTTATTCGTTGAAATCTTTTCCATATGCAGATATTTATCCAAACTACCCAAATAGAAATTATCCACCATTATCCTTTGCTATAAATTCAATCAAAATAAATTAAATATCCATACTTTTGGAATAATGAACTCTCCTCCTGTAGATACTGGTTTAACCAGTAAAGAACGTCGTCAGGAGGGGGAAATTTTTCTGAAACTACATGTTTACCATGAAATCCAGAAATGGGAAGATACTCTCTAAAATCTGCGAGACCATGAATGTTGTGATAAACATTCTCTCTACTATACCCAACGAGCATTGTGTTTTTGTCAAAATCTGAAATGGATATAGAGAAATAGTTTTCGATAAAACGAATCAGATAATCCAGATTTCCTTCAAAATCTTCATATTTGATGAAAAGGACATCATGTCCAGCCTCTTTCCTTTTTTCGGCATATACTAAATGGTTCACTTGATTGTGCACGACCCATTTACACCAGTTTTGTAAGTTTGCCGGCAACTGAGCGCGAATTCTGTATGTAGAGATACTTGTCTCTAAAGGATCTCGTATAGGAACGACATACAGAATATTATTTCCTCTAAGCGTTTTTGGCTGATTGAATCTATGCGTTTTTAAAACAAGATTATTTTGAGAAAATACGTTGTGAGATTGGGAAAAATTTTTGTGATCTTCAAAAAGAAATCTGAAAATATTATAGACTAAAGTACTGCCAGTTCTGGGGGCGGAAAAAATGACGACCTTCCGATGGGATCCCATAGAATACTGTTTGGTCCTCAGTATAGGCAATGTTTCTACATCGAGAAACTCAAGAGCATGGCAACTCATGGCTATAATCACGCAAAACAAAATGAGTTTTCTTCTCATATTCTCTCTTTCAATTTAAAATATTGCTCCTGAACGCGATCTAAAAAATGATACTTATTTTCTAGCCCTATGCAACAGTTTGCATGAAATAAAACAATAGAATCGTCCAAGATAATTTCAGAATCTAATGAATAAAGATCTCTATTTCCTCGCCGAGTTTTTTTTAATACGCGTCTTCCATTTGGAAACTGCAGAGAGGGAAGGAACCCCCAGGCAATTTCTCCCTGTTTGAACTGATGCAAGGCAGTTTGAATTGCGGCTTGATCATCTGGGCAATTTCCTTTTTCCAATAAATCCATCGCTATCTCGATCAATTTTAATGTTTTTTCATTACTCCTCATTACAAAAAATCCAGCGCAAAGCAAATTCCTCGGCCACCCTTGCTGCACGACAAAATCGCGATCTCCCAGGCAATTCAATGCGATTTCAAGAATGGGTTGTAGAAAAATAATATCCACATCTGAATAGAAAAAAAGTCGATCGTTCCAGTGTTCTTCAACTGCTTCTCGAAGGAGTTCTAATTTACGAAGCATTGTTTGTTTCCATCCAACCGATTTATAAATGCCAGAAGGACATTCTTGTTCATATTCTCTTGCAACTACTTCAAAATCATCTTTGATGCTAGGTAGGAAATATTGCTCGTAGAGAGTTTTAAATTTGGGTGTGTGCATGCAATAAAGCTTGAAACGAGTTTGATCGAGAGTTGATGAAAATGCGTAGATCGGAAAAAAAATGTAGAGGATGAGATATACCGCTCGTATACCGCAATCGACCAAAAACTTGGAATTTGAGCTGCGTGAAAGCTTTTTCGAGTCGGAGAGCCTAAACGGGTCAATATTAGGGATATGAACCCGTCCATTAGCTGATTCTTGAATCGCGTTCATTCTTGCTCTACACTATTTTTGCTTCTGTAATTGAAGTTTAAAAGAATAACCGGAATTTCTGGGTTAAAATAAGTAGACCACAAGCTGAGGCTAGAACTTGTTCGAATCAACAAATTGCATCTAGATAATAAAAGGGAGTCTATCAAAGCTTCCGCTCCTATCTTATAGCAATTTTTTTTTGAAAAATGAACTCCTTTGTTCCCGCTTGATCGCTGTGCATCGATAGCTATCGTTCGACCTGGAAAGTTTTCTTGGATCATTTCCAAAAACGGAGTCTCATCAGTGGCTACGAAAATTCGATATTCTCGGTCTAGGGGAATAGATTCATTGATTTTTTCAACAACTAAGTCATAGGAAACGCGAGGAGCTTCCGTCCATTTATCGGTCCCTCGGTAGTGAACTCCTAGGATGAATAGGCCTTGAAAATTCTGTGCTACAAATTGATCCACTTTGTCCAAAATGGGCTGCTTGATGTGGATGTATTTTTTTACAATTTCGGCCGATTGAGCACGCGTAATTTTCCGTCTTATCTCGAACGCCTCATAATATTGCTTTTTTGATGGATATTTGATTTGGGCATTTGTTTGTTCTCCAAAACAAATAGGTTCGAAATAATAACTCCACCAATTGGGTCCGCGATCTGGGTCATAGTAAAGGCCGAAGACATCAAAATCTATGAGCAACCCCGCCACTTCGCTCGAATGTTCATAGATATAGAGATGGCCTAATACTTGATTGGCAGTAGCGAACATTCCCATTTTCTGGAATTTTTCGGTACCAATCACGAGAAACTCACCAGCTGAAACCGTTGTCCATGCGATCGTGAGGAAAATAGTTCTGAAAACTCTATTCAAATTTTCCCAACTTTAGTCATTTTCTCAAGTCATAGTATGCTAGTGTAACATGGGACTATTAGTCAAAAAAATAAAAATATTTGTTGATGACCGCTTCCGTTTCTGCCATATTTTGTGAAACACAAGAGAGGTTTGTTATGAGATCCCTATTCTTACTCCTATGTTCTGGCAATGCTGCGTTTGCAACTACGGCCTATATCGCAGATACCAATGCCCATGAGGTGTATTGGGTCGATACTGCCACAAACATCGCAATAGCGGTTGTTCAGCCAACGCCTCCATTTACCCAGCCTTTTGCCCTTGTGGCCACCCCAGACGGAAGCTCGGTATATGTGGCAGATGAAGGTTCATCGGGAGATCAAGGCGAAGTTTTTTGGATTGATACGAACACACATATTGCGACACCGATTGATCAACCAACGCCACGCTTTTTTGACCCTGTCGCTCTTGCAGTTGCTGCTAAGAGCGGAGGAAGTACATCTGTTTATGTGGGAGACATCGGTTCGAGTAATGTTTATTGGATCGATACAACGACAAAACTTGCGACGGCGATTACTCAGCCGACAAGTCCCTTTGCCAATCCACAGGTGATGGTTTCTACGCCTGATGGAAGTGCCGTATATGTGGGGGATTCCGGGTCCTCTCAAGTTTACTGGATTGATACAGCGACAAACATTGCAACAGCGATTACGCAGCCAACTCCCCCCTTCATGGAACCTGTTGCTCTTGTCGTTACGCCCGATGGAAGTGCTGTGTATGTAGCCGATCTTGGTCAGTCTGGAGATAGCGGCAGCATCTATTGGATCGATACAAACACAAAGGTAGCAACGGTAATTACAAGTGGAGACACTAGTTTTCAAGAGCCGGTCTCCCTTGCTGTTGCATCTGATGGAAGTGCTGTCTATGTAGGAGATCAGGGCACAAGCACTGTCTATTGGATCGATACAACGACCCATGTATCGACGAGAATTACAGGCGAGATGCCCCCCTTTCTCGAGCCTGTTGCTCTTGTCGCCACACCAAAGGGAAGCGCCACCAGTGATGTCTATGTAGCAGATCACAGTAACTCTGGGGAGAGCGGCCAGGTTTATTGGATCGATACAATCACGCATGTACCGACCACGATTATGCAGCCAACGCTTAATTTTATTGATCCTATCTCACTCGCTGTTACGCCGGATGGAACCGCGATCTATGTGGGCGATGCTGGTTCTAATGACGTCTATTGGATCGATACAACGACCCATCTGGCAACAGCTATTGCTCAACCAACGCCTCCTTTTCAATATCCCAATGCAATCGCGATGTCGTCGGTCCCATCTCTCAACAACACACCAAGAAGTTACCGACGGCCATCCAACTTTCGTCCAGGAACGCGCTGAGCAGAAAATAAATCAAAAATGGATATATAAACCGTCCTAGTTGAATGTTTTCAATTTTGGTCAGCGCCAAAAATCGAAAATATTCAACTAGGACGGGTATTATACCATTCATCAAAAATAAAGTTTAGTTTATAGTCTTTAACCTTCAACAACATGAAGGTCAAATGAATACGCCAGAAGATATCCAACTTCAGAATACAGAAATCGACTTCTTTCAACTCGCGAAACGAGAGCCTAATCCTAGAACGCGCATACGTTTCCTTGCTTTGGGTCACCTGAAAACAGGTAAAAGCAAACAAGAAGTCTCAGAAATGTTTCAGATCGTTCTGATCTCATTGTGTCGGTGGGTACTGCGGTTTATTGCTAAAGGCGTGCAAGGTCTAAAGGAACAGCCTGGTAAGGGTCGCAAGAAGAAACTACCTGTAGAGCAAGAAGAGCAATTTCGGCAAGAGGTAGAAAAACCGCAAAGTCTCCGTGAGGGTGGAAGAGTTCGGGGACAAGAGATTCAGGTTTTACTTAAAGAAAAGTTCTGTGTTGATCATGCTCTACCGAGTGTTTATCACGTGCTTGAACGGTGTGGTCTTTCGTGGATTTCGGCTCGATCAAAACACCCGAAATCTGACCCTGCGATTCAAGAGGACTTTAAAAAAAATTCCAAGAAAAAGTAGCTGAAATATTGCCAGAAGGCGTTGCTTTAGAAAATGTTGAGATTTGGTTTCAAGATGAAGCAAGAGTTGGTCAACGAGGGACAGTTACTCGACTGTGGGCAAAACGAGGCACTCGTCCTCGAGTAATCCGACAACAACAGTTTGAATATGCCTATATTTTTGGTGCTGTTTGCCCTAAGAAAGATCGAGCAGTAGGATTAGTTTTACCAACGATTGGGATGAGTTGCATGCAAAAACACTTAGAAGAAATTTGCAAGGAAATCGAACCTGGCAACCATGCAGTTGTTGTGTTTGATCGAGCAGCTTGGCATACGACGAAAAAGCTGCGTTTGCCGAACAATATGTCGTTATTGCCGCTGCCTGCTGCTTCTGCTGAACTCAACCCGACTGAGCAAGTATGGCAAGTCCTTAGAGATCGATATTTGGGGAACCGTTGTTTTGATTCATATGAGCACATTTTGGATAGTTGTTGCGATGCTTGGAATGCATTTACTTCAACAGTTGGAGCCGTGCGTCAACTGTGTTCAAGAGAGTGGGGCCTAAACTAAACTTTATTTTTGATAAATGGCATCATTCCAAAAATTTTGTGCAATTTGTTTATTTTTTTCATTGCGTACAGGCGATGAAAAATAATTATCAAGAGTTTCATTAATGAAATCCAAATAATCTTCCCAACCAATAAGAGCGCTGCGAAAAAGAAGAGTCGCTGCATAGTAGTCTGTAAATCCTTCAACAAACCAAGTCATTGATTGATCGGTTAGGATTGGCTGCATTTTAAGACTATTCCATGTATGAAAACACTCATGACTCAGCACAAACGCTAAACTTTTCCATTCTTTTTCAGATGCATCAGATAAATCTTTTGTATAAATCGCAAAACCATTGGGAGTTCCTTGGCCAGCAATCGATTCAGAATCTCCATTGGGATGAATGGCAACAAAAGTGTAAGGAAAATCATTATCTTCCCAAAATCGGCGCTGAGAAGAAATGATCGTGTCAATTGTACTCACTAAACGTTCCTGAGAAAAAGAAAATTTTCCATAAATTCCCACAAAAATCGGACACTCAGGGTTTCCGCACTGAATAATCTGATTTTTTCCTCCTCCATAAATCCCGTTTAAAAACACCCAAACAGGTTGATCCATTTCCTGCATAGATTGATCTATATGATAACTATTGGCGATTCTCCATTCATTGGGAAATCCATGCCATTGTAATCGAATATGGGCTTCTTGCCGATCATCCCCATCGAGATGGGCAAATAAGTTATAACCAAAGAAAAGAAAGTAATCGTCTTGAATCATGGGCCGATCTTGATAAGGCAGATCACTAGCCTCCTGCATAATAACAGTGTAATGAAGCTGAAACTTTTCACCTGGACTATGAATAATTCTTTTCACTTCTGGATGATCCGTATCTTCGATCAAAGAGTTTGGAGAAAAACACTGCATGTGAATTATTTCCATCCGATCTTTCGAAGGAGGTAAAATAACCTCCGTTACTCCCTTTTGGCTTCCTTCAAATTCACATATTACTTCCAAAGCGGGTTTATTGCTTACCCTACTAAAAGACACATGATACGAAAGCTCTTGTGCGTACAGAGTCGACAAGCATAAAAAAATCCAAACAAATAATTGTTTTTTCACGAGTGCTCACAAAATATGAAAAATAAAAGACAATTTTAGAATTCAACTTCATTAGAATCAAGAACTGATAAGAGTTATACGGAACAACACCGCGCCACCAAACTTAGCAGAGAAATATCAAGCTCTAGTAGAACTCATGCAGTAATCTTTCTGGAAAATCCACACTGTTTCCATATAAAATTTGAAAAATAAGACGACTCTGCGTTATAATCTTTCTTTTACAAAAAGATTTGCCATGACTTTATCAGTTAATCACTCTCAAAAAATTGCGGAACTTCTTCAATCTGCAGAAGAGACAGCTTCTCCTTCAAACAAATTTAACAGCTATTACAAGGCAGCTAAATTGCAACTCCACTCCGAACTTACCCAGCTTGCTAAAGCAAGCTATGAAAACGCTGTTAAAATTTATCAAAGCTACGACCAGTTGGATGACATTAAAAATACTCTTAAATTAGCAAAGCTTTGTCTTTTGATTTATCCGCCTAAAAAAACGTATTTTGCCACTAAAGCAGAAGACCTCATAACAAAAAAACCGTATTTTCTCACTAGAGCAGAAGACCGCATAACAAAAGATATGAATCGAATGCAGGGCGAATCGGGAATATTTACTTTTGGGCATACCTATGCATCATATTTCGCCAAATTGGCCGATTGTTTCTATCGCCTAAATAGTGTTGATGATGGAGGTTTAGCTGATTTCTATTTATCCAATGCGATCAAACGGACAGGGGGTGGGCATCCGGAGAGCTGTTTGCTTGCTTGTAAAAACATCGCAAAAGCATGCATAGTAGGGTATGAAAGAAAGCTGTTTCGACCTATCTTTCCTTATATACAACGGAATCTCGAAATCCTTGACCAATATTCTAATGTCGAGGAATCACTATCATGGCAGCTTAGAATGGCTGAGCTTACCTACAAAATAGACAAAACTTACGGCAAAACACTACTTGCATCCGCTAAACTTTACATGATACATCAGCAAAAAAAGCTTACTTCCTGCAGAAACTTCACCGAATTAACAGAGAAATACGGAGCTCTATTAAACCTTATGCGGTAATCTTTCTGCAGATATGGAATCAGAGGTTCTACAATTGCCCATTCATTGTCTGCGAGACCCTCAAAATTTCCCAAGGTATATCTCTAGTCTCTTGCATTATAACAGTGTTTGGACGATATAGGCAGCTCTGAAATTGAACCTATAACTTTATTTGCCATAGAAAAATTATGCTCTATGGTAATCTGGTTTGGTATAGCGATTGTAACCATTCCGGCTTTAGAGGCAGCCTCAATTCCTGCTTCAGAGTCCTCAATCACTAAACAGCGATCTGGAGCAATATTAAGTCGTTTTGATGCTTCAAGATAAATGTACGGTTTTGGCTTGTTTTTCCCTTCCAAATCTTTGTAGTCATTTAGGTCATCTGTTCCTGAAATAATTAGATCAAAGGCTTGATCCAATCCAATTTGCTTTAAATTAAAAAGAATTTCATCTGTAGACGCAGAAGAAGCGAGGCCTAGCTTTATTCCCCATGCGACTTTGTTTTGGGATAGATAACGGGCAAATTCAACCGTTTCTCTAATTGGAGCAACTCCCAACTCTTGTAATTTCCGATATTCTTCACGTCGTAAAGGGATTGCTTCCTCTGGAATAACAATGCCTTTCATGCCTTGGAGCTGCTCTATAATTTTTTTCGAGCTATGTCCGGCCACAGCTTTGTATTCTTCAATAGTGAGTTCAATGTTTAAGCTAGCTAAAGCTTTTTGCCATCCAAGAAATTTTAAGTATTCAGTATCTACCAACACTCCATCGCAATCGAAGATGACTGCTTCGATTTCATTAGAAAATGGCGTTGAAATCGAGGCGAATAACTCAAAACTTTTACTAACCATGCAAAGCATCACTAATTTAAAAAGAACGTCTTTTACCATCTATAATTTCCTTCGTATCCAGCAAAACAATATTTTCCTGAGAAAGATGTTGCTATAATTCGATTATTTTCAAAAGACAAAATAGTATAAATTTCAGGAATAGCATCTTTGCTATTGGGACCGCAAATATTATCATAGCCAAGGACCCAATAACCCGCAATCTGCTTCGGTATACAATTCAGGCTTCAGGTATTCTTAGTTACAAGAGATTTACATCATAAATTTCTTTTAATGAATCGTTTATGGTGGTATATTAGGAACTTCTCGCGAAAGTCAGTATTGTATTTCAATAAGAGGAAATAATTGGACGAAAACATTGCTAAAGAACAATTTTCTCGAGCTTATGTTTATGCTATTGCCTCCGCTACAAAAATTAACGCTTCTATCCCCGCAGTAGATGAAGATAGTATTGATATTGTCTTTTCGACGCCTGGACCGGGAGGTACGGTGCGGGCGCCAAGGCTAGAGGCTCAACTCAAGTGTACCGCTCAGAATATTTTAAAAGAAAAATGTCTTACTTTTCCTTTGCCTAAAAAAAATTATGATGAGCTACGAGCGGAAAATGTTATGGTGCCCCGTATTTTAATCGTTGTTTTGGTTCCTCCAAGTTCTGAGTTATGGATTCATCAAACGGAAGAATTGCTGGGATTGAGGCATTGCGGGTATTGGTTATCCTTGCGAGGCTTTCCTGAATCGGGTAATAAAAGTATAATAAGCGTAGATGTGCCCAGAAAGAACATGTTTTCTTCAGATTCCTTATGTGAGATTATGAAAAAAATTGGCCAGGGACAATGTTTATGAGCTTGATAATTGATAAAAACGAGCTGCTGAGCATAACTTCGGCTCAGCTAGTGTCATATTTAAGAGCAAAAGGATGGTATAAAAGCGATAGCGTCTATCCATCGGCTTCAATTTGGATAAACAAAAAAGAATCTGGCGATTTCTATGAAATTATGGTGCCGATTGAACCTTCATTTAGAGATTTTTATTCTAGAATAGCTGATGCAATACAACTGCTGTCTGTTTTTGAAGAAAGATCTCCAAACCAGATTATTTGCAATCTTCAGAACGCTCTAAAGGATGTCATACGCATTCGAGCAGTCTCGCAGCGTACTTCTCGCGGAACTATCCCTTTGAATGATGGTTGCAATCTTCTGGCGGCTGCTAAAGAACTTATTATAGCGGTGGCAAGTTCGAGCATTTCTCCAAAGGCAAATTACCCAAGCCGAAAAGCTGACAGAGTAAATGAATTTCTGGAAAAAGTTGAATTAGAATCTTCAGAGAAGGGGAGTTACATTGTATCTATTTCTAGTAATATCCCCCCAGTTTTGAGTTTACCTGCGAATGAATTTGATGGCGTTACGCTTGAAGAGCCTTTCGAGAGACGGGTTTCAATGCGGTTAATTCAAGCCCTGAATGCTTGTAAAGAGGCTTCAAAACAAGCTTTGGATACTGGAAATATTAAAGCTTTCGATGCTGCAATCAAAGAGGGAGTTAGCGCTAATCTCTGTGATGCAATTGTGAATATCAATCAAAGCTCTAGTAATGACCTAACTGAGATATCTGTCACATGGTCTCTTGGTAGGCCTGTTCCAATAAACACTCCGAGTAAAATAAGCTTTAGCAGTGATTTGATTCCCTATATCGCTGAAGCCGCCAGAACATTTAAAGAAATTAAGCCAATCGAAGAATTCGAGTTATATGGAGTTGTTGTTCAATTAACTAGAAAAGAAAAGCAGGCGCCTGGCGCCATCATCGTTGTCGAATTGGATGGTCAGAAACGTAAGGTGAGTATCCAGCTTTCGGAAAATGATTATAAATTGGCCATTCAAGCACATGAAAACGTGACACCAATACGTTGTATTGGTGAACTAAGGAAGAAGGGTAAATTTTTCTGCCTTTTTAATCACAAAAATTTTTCCCTTTCTGACTTTTAAAATGTCATCTGATCAAGCCGCTTCCTCCTCTTTCAGAGGAATTTTAGAGCAGATTAACTTAAAAAATTACCATCTTTATCTTCATATTTTGAGAACTTGATGCTAGTTGTTCCTTTGACATAATTATATTTTTGCACCACTCGAATACATCCATCGGTGAGGAATTCTTCTTTTTGAAGAGAGGGGGATGGTATAGCGCTTGACGCGATCGTTACTTTTTTCACAACCCGATCTTTTATGTAGAGCTCTCGTCTGCCGTCAGAACTGGCATTAGGTAAGGGAATATAAAGCCCATTTTGGGAACAAAATTGGGATAGTTCAGCGTCTCCGGCTTGACTCGCAAATAAAACAATTTTGGCAAAAATGGAATCGAATTTAGGTAATAAGCAGTCGAGATGAGATTCGAAATCTATTCCGTGAAACTTAAGCGGTTCTTTTAAGCATTGAGAAAAACAAGACCAATAAAGAGTTTTGGTAAATTCTTCAAAAGACCAGTCAATAACTACATTAGAATGGTCTATATTTGATAAATCATTTCGATTATTTAAATGAAATTTTTTAAATACAATTTTTGAGGTTCTTGTAAAATCCAATTTAAACTGCTTGAGTGCAAATTCTTTATAGTCAGATATTGCTTCGCTTAAATCTAATTCACTAAAATATTGCAAAGCAACTGCTGTTTCTCCGAATTGTTCTGCGATTGGTTTAACATCTTCGTAAATATTTTGTATGGCATTTAATGATTTATTTTCAGTCAGAAGTTTTAGCCATTTTTTAAAATATTCAGTTTGAATTTTTGCATTAAAAGGAAATTTCTCTCGAGAGATTTCATAATTACTCAAAGACTTTTGAGGATCTGATTCTTGGATGCGCGGTTTTGTTATAAAGTTTAAAATTCTATTTCCCCGTTTCATCATAGTTTTGGTTTTTGTTTGGTAAGCAGCTAGATTAGTCATCCGAAGTTTCTGTAATTCATTAATCATTTGTGAAAGATGAGGATCGGCGCATTCGGTTTGCAATTCTTCTAATTGAGTCATCAGTTTTTTTGAAAGATGATTTTCAGTGACAAAAGTATTCCCATGTCTATCAATGGTCTTTTTAAAAGGAGATAGAAAATTTTCCTGAATTTCAATTAGTGCATGAATGTCTTTTTGAAATGTTTTTTTTTCTAAAAATCTTTGGCTTAGCTCGTCTATGTTTTCTTCTAAAATTTCAAAATCATCATTTTCTGTAGAAAATTCTGTTGAAGGAGAGGCGCTCTTATTAATTTTATCTAGATATAACAAAGTTATATCATCTATCCTGTTTTCTAAAATACGTGTTTTATCCGCAAGCGATGTCTCTATTAAAGTTGAATTTATTTTCTGTATCTGAGGTGTTGAATTTTCAGCTGATAAAATTTGACGGTTTTCGTAAGTATGTCTGTCCACAAAAGGGGGATTAGATGAAGAATTGGATGAAGTAAAAGCTACCATAAATGTCATTCCTTATTTGTTTTTTTAATATATTTTACAATAATATTTATATAATTTGCAATTATTTAATTTAAATGTATTTATTATGGTAATGTTAAATCATTTATTGTCAAGAAAGGGGGTTTAATTAAAAGGACTTAAGAAAAATTAGAGTGCTGACAGTTTTGTAAGATAAGCAGTTAATTTATAGGGAGGTGAGTTTCTTAAGATTTCAGATACCCAGCAAACATCCGATGACAAATATTTTATTTAGATTAAAAATTTTGTATGACTCATAGCAAGCCGGATAACATTTTTTTCGTCCTTTTTCATATATGCATAAGGAGATTTTGATCCTAAATGTTCAGAAGCTTCTCTAAATCAAGGATGAAGCATAGGTGAATGTTCATTTCCAGTTTTCCAATTAATGTAATCTTTCAGAATTTGAGCATGGTCAAAGGCAAGTTCTTCCCAAGGGATGTCTTCCAAATTAACTAAAAATGCTTGCGCGGCATCGTCTCCGGCTATGGGTATTTGAAAAGCTTTTGCAATATGGGTAACTTCAACAGAGTGGTGTCTAAAATCTGTTCCTAAAAACGTGTTTAAAGTAGAGTAAGGGCGGCGTCCCGCCCTCCTCATCAAACCGTACGTGCAGATTTCCCGCATACGGCTTTCACATACCCATCACATTG
>Ga0210386_10001448_pt1 | contig 21234 bp, 15 predicted proteins | sample IncBWH32OmetaG_FD_160091 | JGI IMG/M metagenome (GOLD analysis project Ga0210386, IMG submission 160091) | Forest soil microbial communities from Barre Woods Harvard Forest LTER site, Petersham, Massachusetts, United States - Inc-BW-H-32-O ...
TTGGCTTGCCCGTCTTCTTCAGCTAAACTTGATATTGTAGATGCACATTCTGCCGTTTCAGTTATCAATAATGGTTCAGTATCTCTAGAATCAATCAACCCTAATGGAACAGGGCAGAATATTTCTTCATGGACAAACAATGCCAATTCGAGTTTAACCTTAAGTTCAGTATCTTTTACTGCACCTTCTACCCTTATTGCTTCTGCTTTAGGAAATACTATTAAATATATAGGCACTACCTCCTATACACTTCCGAAACCTTCAGGTGGGATTTACTACAATTTAACATGCTCAACAAGTAATGGACATATTTTGACTTTACCTGCAGCAATCACTGTAACAAATAACTTGCTTATCAGCTCAGGCCAGCTTGATGTAACGGCATCAAACTATGCCCTTTCTATTGGTGGTAATTTTACAAATAATGGACAAACAACTGCTTTTGTTCCCCGTTCGGGTACTGTAACTTTAAATGGTACTGCAGGGCAAACAATTGGTGGCACCTCTGCTTCTACTTTTTATAATCTAACTGCTTCAGGTGCAAGTTCAGAAACTGTTACATTAGCTTCTGCTGAAACTGTATCGAATAACTTCACAGTTTCCGGCGGAACATTCAACGACAGTACTTTTCAAATCACAGGTAATGCAACGGGTACAATTACACTTGCTTCAGGAGCCACCTTATTGCTAGGCACAACTGCTTCTGCAACTAGCGTATCTTTTCCTACGCTTTTTACACATTTTGCCATTAATTCTGCAAGTACAGTCGAATATTTAGCTAATACAGCATCGCAAATAATTTCAGTTAGCCCAACATATGGTAACCTTTTAATAGATGCAGGATCTTCCGTTACCAAAACACCTTCGGGAACCCCATTGAATGTAGGCGGAAACCTGACGATCAACTCCCACCCTACATTGAGCGAAACCTCAAATACCTTATCAGTAACCGGTACTTCAACTATAAACGGTGGACTTACGTTTACTACAGGTACATACCATGCTACAGGCGCTGTAACCAATGCCGGCACACTTTCATTTACTACAGGTGCTGGTACTTTAGGAGCCAGCCTTAATAATACTGGTACTGTTACTTACACAGGAACAGGTAGCATGACTATAGGCACAACATTTACTAATAGCGGTACATATACCTCAGGCACAGCTAACTTATCAGTTACCGGTACTTCGTCAATAACTGCCGGAACGGTTTCATTTACCACAGGTACATACAATGCTACAGGTACAGTAACCAATGCAGGCACACTTTCATTTACTACAGGTACTGGTACTTTAGCAGCCAGCCTTAATAATACAGGTACCGTTACTTACACGGGTGCGGGTAGCATGACCATAGGCACAACATTCACCAATAGCGGTACGTATACAGGTGGCACATCAACTCTGTCTGTGTCAGGAACATCTTCTATAACTGCAGGCGCAGTTTCATTCACTACCGGTACTTATACCTCTACAGGGCTTGTAACCAATGCAGGTACTATTTCATTTACAACCGGTACGGCTAATTTTAATAACGGCTTTACCAATAGCGGAACCACCACTTATACAGGCTCAGGCATTTTGAATATTTCAGGTGCTGGAAGCGATTTTGATAACACAGGTACTTTTAATGTAGGCACATCATTAGTTAGTATGAATGGCACAACACAAACTATAAGTGGATCTGCCATTAGTTTTTACGATCTGGCTATAAACCAAACTTCAAGTGCAAACACCGTTACCTTAAATGCAAGTGAAAGTTTTCAGGATGCACTTACTATGACAACCGGTACCTTAGCAGCAAGTGGTGCAAATACAATGACCCTTATATCTAACGCTGCTAAAACAGCCAGAATAGCACAAGTAGTATCTCCCGGAAATACGAACATTACTGCTCCGTTTGTAATACAGCGATATGAAGGTTCAAGAAGTGCTGCAGCTTATGATGTATTTACTTCACCGGTTCAGTCAGCTGAAACAATAATGGATTGGAACGACAATAATCAAACCGCGCCTAATATATTTTACATGAGTGGTGTAGGTGGCCCAAATGGTAAAGCTTCAGGTTATGTATCTGTTTTTTTATTTGTAGAACCAAATGCCAATGCCAGTAACGGTAATTTTGTTCCCATTACTCACTTTGCTACACCTGGTAATACTTATATGGTAACTCCTGGTCAAGGCTTATATATATTTCTTGGAACAAGTTTAACTACCATGTCAGATCCATTTACCTATTTAACACACGGTGTACCATCAATTGCACCTGTTGGAGGAATAACCGTTAACGTTACTAATAGTGGCGCTTCCAAAGGAGATGGATTTAATTTAGTGGGTAACCCATTTTGTTCTCCAATTGATTGGGGCACATTCATGGCCGACAATAGCTCTCTTTCCGGGTTATTTTATTTAAAACAAAGCGATGGTTCATGGCATAATTATGCCAGCGGAAGTATACCTATGGGTCAAGGCTTTGGTATTTATGAATCAAACCCTTCAGCTGTTCTCGTATTTAAAGAAAGCCATAAAACCTCTGTGGATGCGGCAATGCTGAGACCAGAAAAACCTTTACTGGACGTAGCTGATATACCAAATGCCATTACTTTCACTTTGTCAGACGACTCTAATAGCTGGTCATGCCCTACTACTATAGCTTTTGGTAGTGGCTACGCAAAAACATTTAAGTTTAAAAATGATGCTAAATTCATGACAAACCTAACTCCTGGCGTTCCTTATGTATATACTGTGAGTTCTGACAATAAGAATTTATCTTTCTATAATGTACCTGATAACGAAAAAATGCTTACTGTTCCTTTAGTTGCTGTGGGCCAGGTAGTAACCAGGCATACCCTTACTGTTAAAGGACTTGACAATATTACTTCTTACCAATGCGTAAACCTTATTGATGCAACAACAGGCGCAGTTCTTAATAACTTCAATATCAGCCCATCTTATTCTTTTTATGTTTCAGAGCAAGGTGAAACGAAGAACTTTGGTTTACAATTCACACAATTAAGTGGTGATGAAAGTTGCAATACACAGCCTGTGGTTACCGCTCTGTCAGATAATGTGCTAATCAAGCCTTCAGCTACCGGTGCCAATATAAGTTTCAATTTGCATGAAGAAAGTAATGTAATCATATCTGTTTTCAATGTTCTTGGCCAAAAGGTGATTAGCGATATAAATAGTGTTGCTTACAATAATACATATTCATTAAACCTTCCTCAAGGTCAATTGTATATTATTAAAGTTCAGACTGCATCAGGTCAATTGGTAACTAAAAAGTTATACCATTAAACTAATTTCATTATTTTTGACTAACATTTTCAATCATTATGAACAGTAGAATATTAAAGAGCATTTTATTTTTAACCGCCCTTGTTTTTGCATCCAATGTGTTTGCACAACCAGGTGGCCCGGGTGGTCCGTCTTGCTGGCCCCCACCCTGCACTGTTCCAGTAAATAGCGGGGTAATTATTCTAATAGCGGGTGGCGTTGCTTACGGTATTTACTCCTTGCTTACGGTAAGAAACAAAAAAACTTCTTGAAATACAGCCTTCAAAGCATTTTTGTGCATTTACACCTGTTTTATAACATAGCTGCAGAAGCTACTCTTTAATGGAAGAACCTACAGTTAAACCATTTAAGAGAGGCAGCTCCTCATTATTAGATTCTCCTGAAATAAGATTAGTTACAAAAGCTATTCTTAAAAATTGGTGGATAATATTGTCATTTGCTGCAATTGGATTTATAATAGGTTATTTTTATGCCTATAGACTTCCTGATATCTATGCTGCCCAGACCCAGTTACTTCTTAAGCAAAATGACCAGGTTGATGAACAAAGTATAATATCACCCAATAATGGATCTTTGGGTGCATACCAAACCTATATTGATAACTTCAATGCAATTAGGGTTATTCAATCTTATGACCTTATAAAAAAGGTTATAGATAAATTGAACATGAATGTTTCCTATTATATTGAAGGTCGGCTTAGAAAAACAGAGGTGTATTCTTCTATCCCATTTAAAGTAAAACCATATTTTATTAATCAAGATTTTTATGAGAAAGAAATAGATTTCAGTATTCTTGATCAGATACATTTCAGGATCAGCTACTTAAAGAACGAACAGATTTACACGCAGGATGGCAGCTTGGGTGATGATTTTATTAATGGTGATATGAAGCTTCACATTTCAGGAACTATGAATCTGGATCCTACTTCCGTCAGTAACTTGAAATCCACCAAATATGAGTTCAAAATACACAACACCGCAAATTTAGTAAACAGTTTCAGGGGTGCACTTTCAGTAAAGAACCCTGAATATACGGATATTCTTGAAATTACATTAAAAGACTTCATCTCAAGCAGAGCTGTAGCATTTCTTGATACACTTGACAACATGTATAATGAAAACACTGTTCTCACTCAAATGAAGATAAACTCTAATACATTGCTTTATATTGATAAAGAAATGAATGAAGTGACCGGTATAATGGATACTATAGCCATGGAGTTGGAAAATTATAAGGAGAAGAAGAATATTATAATGGACATGGATAAAGATGAGCAAAACTATTTTGATCAATATACACAAAGCATTACAGACAAAACAGCATTAAATGACCAGTTATCTGCATTAAATGATCTTGAACAATACATTATTGAAGGTAAGGACCCTGAATTTCTTCCACCATCGGTTTACCTCAACACTTCTGATGCTTTTTTAACCACTACGACAACTGAGCTTTATACTACTCAGCTAAAAATAATGGGAGCTTTAGGGCGAAATACAGAGCAGAATCCTTCCGTAAATGATGAAAGAAAGAATATTAAACGTATCACAACAGACCTTCTTACGTACATCAATAACTCAAGAAAAGCACTGAACCAGAAAGCAGCAGAATTGGACTCAACAACTAATGCCACCATTGCTGAAATACATGCCTTACCAGAAAAAGAAAGGGGGTTTTTAAGTATTCAGAGACAAGAAGATGTAAACCAGAAGCTCTACGAGTTTTTACTTGAAAAAAGGGCCTCTACCATACTGGAAAAAGCAGCTATTGTTCCTCAAACGCAAATTATTGAAGCGGCCCGTTCAATGGGAGTTGTATCTCCTAACCGTGAAAAAATATATTACACGGCTATGGCAATAGGTATTGCGCTTGCACTTGCAATAGTTCTAATACGTATTTTATTTTATGACCGTATTGAAAATATGCAGGAACTTAAGTCAAAAACCTCTCTTCCTGTAATAGGTGAAATTTTGTCTGCACCTACACTGACCGATTTATCATTTGCCATTGAAGATAACCTTAAATCACCGCTTACAGAATCATTCCGTACATTGAGAACTAACCTACAATATTTGTTGACCGATCCTTCAAAGAAGGTAGTACTTTTCACTTCCAATGGCCCTTCGGAAGGTAAAACGTTCTGCTCAATGAATATAGCTGCGATACTTGCCAAAGCTGATAAAAGAGTTTTATTGCTGGAATTTGACTTACACAGGCCTCGTATCCACAAAGTACTAGGTGTTTCTCCTGACAAGGGCCTTAGTACAGTAATTATCCGTAAGTCTACCATCGAAGAATCAATAACAGAAAGCCCTGTTACAGGCCTCGATATTCTTCTTTGTGGCCCTGTTCCGCCAAACTCATCGGAACTTGTATTGTCAGGCAGGGTAAAAGAAATAATAGATTATGGTAAGGAACATTACGATTATGTAATTATTGATACCCCGCCATTAGGGTTCATATCTGACGCATTAATACTTATGACCTTTGCTGATGCAAACCTATTTGTATTAAATACAAAGTTTGCATATAAACAAGCCATTAATTATGTAGAAGAAATTGTTTATGCCAATAAGATCAAGAACTTTGGCTTTATATTAAACAATGTTAAACGTAAAAAATCAAACTATTACTATCGTCGTTATGGGTATTATGGCGGGTATGGTTACGGGTATGGTGGCGGTTACGGTGGTGGATACGGCAGTTAACGAACCGTTTTAACATCTACTATGTCATTCCTCTCCGGCCTTTTAAAAAATCAATTATATCGTTTCTTATTAAGCGCCGTCGCTTTTTATTTAGTGTGGTACCTGGTATACGATCTCTGGCTTCACCCTATTGACGTGGTTGATATTTGGGTGGTAAAAGAAACAATGTCGGCAGCCCGCCATATTTTAGATATGTTCGGCTTTGCAACCTTTTCATATAGCGTTCGCCTTATTGGTATTGATGGAACATCCGGGCTATGGATGGGAGATAACTGCGACAGCATTGAGCTATGTGCAATTTTTACCGGGTTCATCATTGCCTTTCCGGGTTGGTGGAAACGTAAAATATGGTACATACCATTGGGCTGGGTATTAATAAATACTCTTAATGTATTAAGAATAACAGCCCTAGCCATGATACAAAAATATGCTACTAAAAACTGGCTCGATTTTAACCATACCTACACTTTTACGATACTTGTACATGCCTTTATATTTTTACTTTGGTATATATGGATAAACAAAGTTACCAACTCTGGTAAAATGCTTAAAAAAGAAACTAATAAATGAAAAAGGGAAAAGCTGCATTTCTTCTTATTCTCTTTGCATTTAGTTTCTTTGCCCTGGGTTACTTCAGAAACTATATATTTTTAGCTGTTAATGATCGTGCTGCTGCACTTTATTACCATGGCGAATCACATCCGCTTAATGGTATACTCAGCATTTTTAAATCGTTCAGCTACGCCAACCTTATTACAATTAAATGGGTGCTAACTTTCCTGTTTTCACTATTGTTTACTATTCTTTCTGGCGTAACTATTTATTCAGTATTCCAAAGCAAACACTATGTTTATGAATCTGTTGCGTTTAATAGCTTGGTTTTTATATTTTCACTTTTATTTATTGCTATTGGAGAAATAATTCACCCATTTTTAAATCAGGCCTTTGTTATATCACGCAGCATTTCGCATTTCGAACAATCTCCAATACTTACCATTATATTGCTTTCGGCTATTTTTTTTGATAAAAAAAGACAAGGATAGTTTCCTCAACTACATTAATTGCATAGACCCAAAGATGCTTATTTAAGGGTATTAAATATTTTTGTACATTTGACCGATTTTGTAAAAAGGTCAGTTTGTGGAAAAAGAGGAAAAGATTGCAATAGCACCTGAAAAGCTTGAAAAAATACTTGATGTAGCTCAGAAACGCTTTGCCCGTTTTGGCCTTGCTAAAACGACCATGAGCGAAATAGCTGATGACCTGGGCGTATCTAAAGCTTCTTTATACTATTACTTTCCTGACAAAGAGTGTATTTTCAAGAAAGTGATGATGAAGGAGCAACTGGATTTTTGCCGGCAAATGAAAAAAATAGTGGCTTCGGATAAAAACATTAAACAGACCCTTAAAGACTATATTGAGAACCGTACCAACTATTTTAAAACACTCATAAACCTTGGCCACCTTAACTACGATATATTTCATGAACAGAAGCCATTATATGCGTCACTGGGTAAAGAGTTTTATGAGCGGGAAAAGGAAATTATTAAAACCATTTTACAGAATGCAATGGAGAGGAACGAAATACGAAAAATAGACATTGACGAATACTCAGGTTTTTTTGTTCATGTTTTGCGCACACTCCGCCTGTATGCATTAGCCAGAAAAGAATTATGGGAACAGGGTTTAATGAATAAAGAACTTAAGCAGGAATATATATTTTTCACTAACATATTTTTAAAAAGCATAGAAAAGATATGATCTTTTTCAGACATAAAATACAACTCGGCATATCTGTTGCGTTTGCACTGGCCTCACAAACGGGGTATGCAGGCGATACAGCAAAGTCGCGCTTTATGAGTATGGATAGCGCTATTGAATTAGGCGTTAAGCACAGCCATTCAGTAGAACTTTCGGCTGCGCAAATGGCGCAGGCACAAGCTGCATTAAGCGAAGTAAAAGACATGATAATGCCTAATGTAGATGCATCACTGGGTTACCAACGCCTCAGCAATATTCCCACTGAGTACTTTTCATTCCCCGGCTTCCCCGGCGAAATACCGTCTACCGCACTTTTCCCTGTAATACTAAACAGCTATTCAGCAGTTGCTTCGGCACAGGAAAGCGTGTTTAACGGCTTTCAGTGGAAAAATGGTGTTATGAGCCTTGATTATGCAGAGCAAGCATCGGAAGCCACGTTGCAAAGCAAAAAGAATGATGTTTCAATAAACGTTATCACAACTTATCTTAATTTATTCAAACTAGAAAAAGCACACGTGCTTATTGAAGAAAGTTTAGGCGAGCTTAAGGAGCATGTAAAAGAGGTAAGTGATTTTCAAAACCATGGGTTGGCAACTGAAAATGATGTATTACGCACCAAGTTACAGGAATCGAATGCGGAATTATCTGAAATTGACATAAACAACCAGATACAGACGGTGAACTATAATATGGATATTATGCTTGGGCTGAATGAAAATACAACTATTCAGATCGATACAACTACTATTCTTTCCGATAAAACCATACAACCCCTACCCTACTATCTGCAAAAATTCACTAACGATCGTAATGACATTAAGGCTGCAGCGCTTGAGGAAAAAGCGCAGGAAGCAGGCATTAAGGTGACCCAGAGTGGCCTTTATCCTAAACTTATTGTAGCCGCCGATTATGATTACCTTCGCCCTAACCCTCGTATCGTGCCACCGCTTGACCAGTTTCAACCTACATGGGATATTGGCCTGAGGTTAACCTACAGTTTTACCGGGCTGTATGCAAATAAGCATAAGGTAGATGAAAGCAAGGCGAAATTAGCAATGGCTGAGGCTAACTACAACCAACTTAACGATGGGGCTAAAATGGAGATAAACCAGAGCTACCTGCAATACAAACAAGCACTGCAAAAAATTGCCGTGGCTCAAAAATCGGTTGACCAGGCACATGAGAACTACCGCATCGTAAAATCAAAGTACGATAACCATATTGCACTGCTTACCGATTTGCTTGATGCAAATAACTTTTTACTCAACGCGCAAATCAATATAATATCAGCCAAAGCTGATGCACAACTGTCTTATTACAACCTGCTAAAAGCAGCCGGCGAATTAATATCCTCATCAAAAAAATAATACAACTTTTTATGACAAACGAAATACAAACAGAAACCGCACCAAAGAAGAAAAGCAAAAGAGTAGCTCCTATTATATTGGGAACGGTACTATTAGTAGGTATCATATTCGGTATAAAAGAATATATTTATTACAGCCATATTCAAAATACAGATGATGCCCAGGTGGCAAGTAACATTGATCCAGTAGTTACACGTATTACCGACTATGTTACTGATATTAATTTCCAGGATAACCAACCGGTTACAAAAGGGCAAGTATTGGTAAAACTTGATGATAAGGACCTTGTGTTGAAAGAACAACAAGCTGAAGCAGACCTGGCTAATGTGCAGGCAAATGTTGCTGTAGCAAAAGCAAATGCAGAATCAATTGAATCTAGCGTAGCAACTGCCAAAGGCGAAATAGATGCAGCCCAGATTAATGTATGGAAAACCCAGCAAGATTTTGACCGTTACCAGAACCTATTGAAAGATGGTTCTATTACCCAGGAACAATTTGATAACGCCAAGGCTGCTAAAGAAAGTGCTGCAACCCAGGCCGACATTGCACAAAAGAAATACGAGTCAGCACAAAAACAGGCAGAAGTAGCACAGGCTAACCTCTCTTCGGCACAAACCAATGTGGCTATTAAGCAAAGCGCAATTGATTATGCAAAGCTACAGTTATCATATGCAGTTATCACGGCTCCTTCAAGTGGTAAAGCATCTAAACGTGGCATACAATTAGGCCAGTTGGTACAGGCAGGCTCACCGCTGTTAGCTATTGTTGAAGATAGCGTTTGGATTGAAGCTAACTTTAAGGAAACACAAATGAATGATATGAAAGTAGGCCAAACTGCAGACATACAGATTGATGCCTATGATGATAAAGTAATAACAGGAACTATTAGTTCATTTGCAGGTGCCACGGGTACAGTGTTTTCATTATTGCCGCCAGATAATGCGGCAGGTAACTTTGTAAAAGTTGTTCAGCGGATGCCTGTAAAAATTGTGCTTGACACAAAAAACGAGCTATATAAACAATTGCGCCCGGGCCTTAGTGTAGAGGTTACTGTAAAGGTAAAGTGATAGCGTAAAACCTTTACTGTCACTTTTAAACTGAACTCTTCTTTCTGACAAGAAGGATCAGTGAGTTAGTCAGCAATGCCATATTTATCAATACAAATGGCGTACCTACTATATTAAACCGGTTCAATTCCCAAAATGATACACCAGAAGTAACTATTACACCTGCTCCAAGCGCAAAGCTTATAAAGAAAACTATACCTGCATTATTGCCGGTTGTTTTTTTTACAAAAAACACTAAGACGCCGCTTAGTATTATAAAAAAAGTAAAAACAACATTTTGCCAATAACTTAACAGAAAACAAATGTATGTTAAGCTATCAAAAAAAGGCCATTGGTGGATATTGGTAAGCTTAAACGCTCCGCCTGTAAAAGTATTGGCTGATATATCTATACGAAGAGCCTTGAAATAATTCCAGGTATTATTCCGTAATTGCTCCCTTATATCTGCATTCCCTAATGAATCCAATTCTTTCCAGTGTCTTTTTCTTGCAATTCCCAAAATTGTTTCTTCCCTCGATTTCCATTCTTTAATTAAATTGGTTTTGTTCTGCATACTTTTTGCATAAGCCCCAATATAACGGTAAGTGGTAAGTGCACCATCAACCGTTATATTAAACACCCCTACATCCCTCTTCATCAAATCACATTGGCCAAGTACAATACCTGAACCCAGCAAAAAAAACAGAATATATCTGTTCATTATTTTCCTTGGAGCAATCTTCCAGTATTTTACAACAACGTATAACATAAAAAACAACACAAATGGAGCAATAACTATTAAGGTAGGCCTTACAAGCAATGAATAACAATAAAAGAAATAGGCCCAACCAAGTGAAGCTACATTTTCCTTAGCTAGGTAGTTTGCAACAAAATAAACCACAGCAACTAATAAACAGATATAAACAGTTTCAGATAACATAAAATACACATATTCCAGGTTGCCTACACACAAGAGAAATATCATAGATGCTACGATCGCAATTCCTTTTCTTGCAAACAATACCACTGTTTTAAAAATAAAAATTGATGTTAAAATCCATGCCGTCAAATTCACAGCCATATTCCAGAGAAGAATGGAATGCTTCCCTGCATTAAAGATCAAAGGTAGGCCGATTATTGCAGGGTAGCCCAAAGGCCTGGCCCAGTCTGCTTGAAAATGGGAGTAGAAATTAGTTGCAGCGTTAAAAAAGAATATTGCGTCAGTACCAATCAATCCCATTTCTTTATGCATATAACTTTCATATATCTGGGTAACATAGCTAAATACAATAAAAACAAGTAATGCAATTACAAGAATAAAATATTCAGTTTTTTTTCTCATCTCTATATATTCTAATAGTAAACAAAATATTGTTTGCGCTAACAAAAATACTAAAAATGACCGATTTCAATTATAGCTTATGCAAGAAGTAGCCAATGTTGTACTTGACTGTCATCAGTTTATTTGTTAAAGTCGTATAATGCACACTTCTGTTTTTGCATTACATTTGTTTGTGAAAGTTATATGAGCAACACTATTTCACAGCGCGACAAGCAGGTTATATGGCACCCCTTCACACATTTGAAGTATGCTTCTGAACCTATTCATATAGTGAAAGGTAATGGTGTTTACCTGTTTGATGATAAGGGGAATAAATACATAGACGCTTTTTCATCGTGGTGGGTTAATTTACACGGCCATGCTAATGCATATATTGCGGATAAAATACATGAGCAAGCACTACAGCTTGAACAGGTTGCTTTCTCAAATTTTACCCATACACCAGCCATAACGCTCGCCGAAAGGCTACTCAGCCATTTACCTGCCAATCAAAGCAAAATATTTTATTCCGATAATGGCTCTACTTCAATTGAAGTAGCCTTGAAAATGGCCTTACAATATCACCTGAATAAAGGTGAACCGAAAACAAAAATAATAGCACTTGAGAACGGATATCATGGCGATACCTTTGGAGGCATGTCAGTTGCTGCACGTAACGTATTCAACAAAGCATTTCAGCCTTTGCTTTTCGATGTAGTGCATATACCTGTTCCGGTAAAAGGCAAAGAGACGGAAACATTGAACAGGCTTGAAGATGCCCTAAAGAATAATGACGTGTGTGCCTTTATATTTGAACCATTGGTGCAAGGAGCAGGTGGTATGGTAATGTATTCCCAAAGTGTTTTAAATTCGGTTTATTCACTTTGCAAAAAACATAATTGCCTGACTATTGCCGATGAAGTAATGACAGGCTTTGGTCGCACGGGTAAATTTTTTGCTACGGATTATTGTGAACAGAAGCCCGATATAATTTGTATGTCGAAGGGTATAACCGGTGGCTTTATGCCTTTAGGAGCTACTTCGTGCACCGAGGAAATATACACAGCATTTATTTCAGACAATAAAGAGAACACTTTTTACCACGGACATTCATACACAGCTAATCCCCTGGCCTGTGCAGCGGCCAATGCCAGCATGGACCTGCTTGAAAAGAATGAAACACAGGAGCAAATAAAATTCATCTCCGGCTTTTTTAGCCAGATGAAAAATAAGCTCGATACTCATCCGGCTATTACAGATTGCAGGCAAACAGGAACTATACTGGCTATTGAACTGAAAAGTAATGAAGCAACATCTTACCTCAACCACCTATCGGAACGTATTGCAGGTTTCTATTTAACACATGGCATTATTGTAAGGCCACTTGGCAATGTTTTATACTTCCTTCCACCCTACTGCATTTCTGAGGCTGATCTTAAACAGATTGAAACCTGTACAGATGAATTTTTAAAGACACTTTGATGAAAAAGTTTTTGGGAATAGTATGGAAGTGGTTTAAGAGATTGACTATTGCATTCTTTGCACTCAGTATATTCTCAGTTATACTATTTCGTTTTGTTCCTATTCCCTTAACTCCCTTAATGCTCTTCAGGTGTATTGATCAAAAGATGGCCGGCAACCAAATGATACTGGATAAAACATGGGTGTCTTTCGATAAAATATCTCCCAGCCTGCCATTTGCTGTTTTTTGCTCCGAGGACCAGGATTTTTTCAAACACCATGGCTTTAATTGGGAAAGAATAAAAGAAGCATGGAAGCATGATGAAAAGAGCAAACGTATTGTAGGTGGCAGCACGGTAAGTCAGCAAACAGCCAAGAATGTTTTCCTGTCTACCCGCCGCAGCTGGATACGTAAAGGCTTTGAAGCCTATTTTACTGTACTTATTGAGCTTTGCTGGAGTAAGAAACGTATTATGGAAGTGTATCTTAATGTGGTGGAGTTTGGTAAAGGCATATATGGTGCAGAAGCGGCATCGGAATTTTATTTTCATAAACATGCCAAAGATATTAGCCGTGAAGAAGCTGCTGCACTGGCTGCCATATTGCCCGATCCGTTAAAATGGTCTCCTTCGCACCCAGGCCCATTTGTGCAAAGCCGCATTGAGTGGATAATCGGCCAAATGAATGACTACGGTGGTAAGCTTGACTTTGATAATCCGCCGAAGTAATGATTTGATGATTTAGTAATTTGATGATTTGATAATTCAAATCAACATTCCTCATTTATAATTATTTCTTTGGGCGTTCCTCTACGGGTCGGGCTATCCGCTGCAAGTCCTTGCTGCGCTGCGGGCTTTACGCTACAACGCGAAGCCTCACGAGTTCCTCAACAATTAAACATGCCACTCGTAATCCCTAACGCTGTGCTTCGTGCTATTTTACTTGTTTGTTTTTGAGCTAGGCAAAAGGTGGGCGCTAGTTAGTCCCGAGCGCTTGGGAGCAAGCAGGGAGCAAAAGTCGCAAAAAAAAATCACTACACACTGCAAAAATCTAATTGCAATTCGTTCCTAAAGAGCTATCCAGGTCAGGATCAGAATAACCCATATCCTTGGCCTTGTTCAGGTCTGTACAGGCATCTTTCGCATCGCTTTTCACATTCAGTTCGGCCATTCCCTTATTGAAATAGTATTCGGCATTACCCGGTGCAGCCTTAACAGCTTTGTTAAAGCAACTCACTGCGCCTTTATAATCCTTTTGTTCCATTTTCATAATACCTTCGCCCTGGTATGCAGGTGCATAATTGCTGTTCAAATCAAGCGCGGCGTTAAAAGAATCACCTGCTCCGTCAAAATTCTTTGTCTTGGCCATTGACTTACCTTTACCCACCAATGCGTCAATCATCTCCGGATTAACTGTCGATGCCTTTGTAAAATCTTTCAATGCACCGCGGTAGTCTTTCTTTTCGTACTTCAACATACCTCTTCCACAAAATGCGGCTGCAAGGTTCGGCCTCATATCAATAGCTTTATTAAAATCAACTAATGCAGCGGCAGTATCCTTTTGCTGGTCTTTTATCATACCTCTGTATGCATATGCCTCAGGGTCTTCTTCAGGTTTCAATTGTATTGCTAATTCAAAATCTTTCAGTGCATCAGTATTATTCTTTCTTGAGAATTCTATTTGCCCCCTGCCGCTGTATGCCGATGCATAATTTTTATCGAGGTCAATAGCTTTGTTAAAGTCATCCAGCGCCTTGTTCGAATCTTTTAATTGCAGCTCAACATTACCCCTGCCTACATAAGGCCATGCCGAATCAGGCTTTTGTTCTATTGCTTTTGCAAAAAGCTCTTCAGCTTCTTTTATCTTTCCCTGCTTAATTAAAGCTACAGCGGCTTTTTTAGTAACAGGTGTATTCTGTGCATCAATTTTAAATGCTGAAATACTTAATAAAATGAAAAGTAAAGCTCTGAACTTCATATCGGTATATATTAGGGCGCAAAAATAAATAAACTGGTGTTATTTGGTATTAATAGCTGGGCTTTGTTAATAACTCATGCTTATCACATAAAAGTGCCTTTCGCCAAACAATTGATTCATAGATTGTTGCATATTCACAATACTTATCAGGTATTATAGCTAGTAAAACACCTTGCTTGCCGAAAAACTTGTTTCACAGGCAGCCAGCGTACTTACTTTTACTTCAGTTTTTCAATTAATCTTTAATAATTTAAATCTTAATAACTATGGAAACTTCAGGTAGCACAGGTAAGGTAATTGGCGCATTATTTATAGGAGCCCTTGCAGGGGCAGCATTGGGTGTTTTGTTTGCCCCTGATAAAGGAAGCAGAACACGCAGGAAACTTGCAACAGGTGCAAGAGACCTTGCAGATGACCTTACTGAAAAAATAAAAGAAGAAGCTGATACTTTACGCAGCAAAGCAGAAGAACTGGAAGATGCTGCTAAAGATATGATTGATGACCTCAAAACCAGCTTCAGGCAAAAAGCAAATGGTGTAAAACACGACTCTGAAAAGCGCTAGTGCTTAACAGGTCACGTTTTATTTACTGTTGCGGAATATTGCCCTCATGTGCCATTTAAACGTTAAAGACAAAGCTAAGGTCGAAAGTTAACATGTAACCGCCCTGCACTTTGCTGGTACCTATATGGTATTTCCGACGAAGGTATAGCAGTTTATAGCCGGTTCATTCAGCAAAAAGAATAGCCCTGCTTTACTTTTACACTTAAATGGCGCATGAGTCTTATTCTCAGGGCTATGGCTGCATTTTTGCATTTATCCCTTTAATATCCTTGCTATTAACTTATAATTTGCCTGTATAAAGTTAGCTTAAACCATAGCGCCCCTTATATGACTGTTGTCATTTAGTTATATGATATTTTAAGGCCCCATACACCATCATCTGTTTTATTTATTTTCTCTTCATTCTCTCTTCATCTTTTGGTGTTATCTTTACGTCATTAAATCTATCCCCAATGAAAAACACAGGAAACAGCCGTACAGTAAAAACTATCCTGCAAGTGTCAGCAGTTGCTTTTATAATTGGCTTATCATCTTGCACACCATACTATTATTTCACAACCGATACAAGGCATACAGTTGAAGCCGACTCGATACCCCTTACCAAACTTCAGTTTTATGTTGACCGCGATGTGGAACTGAGAAAAGAAGTATCATCTGCCAACACCAAGGTAAGTTCTGGCGTTATTAAATTTGAAGGCGGAAAATATGTACATATTATAATGCTTAAGAAGAACACCCCGGGCGTTTGTACCAAGGTTAATAAAAACTCATTAGAAATTAGTTTTGAAATGGGCGATGGTAAAACCCTGACATTTGGTGTAACTGCAGTTGCCAGCCCAGGTGAAACCTACAGACTTTTTGCCAACGAATGGATACAACAGGACATGGGCAAAATTGGTAAGGTAAAATACGACAACGATATTTACTACATACAACCCAATGGCGAAGGTGCAAAGCTTATGATCAGGAAGAGCGCCATTGAACACTCAAAGGTTGATGTAAAGACCATGAGTGGCGTTAAGGTTCAGTAACTGGTCAGCCTGAGCTTGCATAATTCTTAATTTTTAATTACTAATTCTTAATTGCATTTGGGCGTTCCCCTACGGGTCGGGCTATACATTCCAAGTCCTCGTCGTGCCTCCTCCGGGCTTTCCATTACTATCCCTAACGCAAACTCCGCCCGTTCGTCATTGCTGTAGAAGTTACTTAATTCGTAATTGTTCATAACATAATTATTCTTTATTTGAATTTACGAGGCTTCGCCGTTCTTAATTCCTAATTAAATAAGGGGTGTTTCAGGGTGTTTCTGTTTTCAGGCCTGTTTTGATGTGTAAAAAATTGACTTTCAATTAATTGAGGGTTTCTACCCCTCCAAAAACAGAAACCCCTCCTTTTCATTAAGCATTTAACATTTAAAATCTAACATTCTTCGTAGGAGTACGGTTTACACTTTTTCAATTTGTTACCCGTCAATACACTGATAATCAATAAATATACCGGCAAATTTTTCAGCATTTTGTAAACCGACTTTTATATTTTCTGGTCGTTTTAACTTATTTAATAGAAAAAAGTTTTATACAATAAACGAAAGAAAAAAGAATGCTATACATATAAATAAGTGTATTAGCCCTACGTATAAATTGACTTTTTTATGCTCAGAAATACCTGTAACAATATAGTAAAGCAGAATTATTACACTAATTGGAACGGCTACAAACAAAACCTCCAAGGCTGCTAAACCACCATTGCACGGTCCTTTTGGCCCCAATTCAAATGCAAGTAATAAAGAAATTGCAAATAACAGGTTAAAAATAAGAACACCTATAGACTTTTTAAATAATGTTTTAAAGTCTATTGAATGATTTTCCATATCAATTACAAATTTAAGCTCATTATTCCACTTATAAAACAGAAAAGCATTCAGGTTTTCAACTACCCTTACCCCTCATTGATAATAACAATAAAATACAATGTAAATTTTCACTTTGGGTGAGGTAATGTTTTTAGCCTCCCCGCTTGGGAAGCTTGTAGGGGCAAATGGAATTAGAGCCGGGGTAAGGTCTACTAATTAACTACCTGTCCCTGTTTGATCTCATCATTCGCTTTTTCAATAACAGAATCTCCTGATTTTACATCTCCGAATATTTCTATCATTCCCTTATCTTCATTGCCGGTTGTAACATTTACCAATACAGCTTTATTGTCCTCAACTTTTATCACATACTTCCGTTCAGTAGAAGTAACTACGGCCGATTGAGGAACAATACATGCATTTGAATGGCCCTGTAATGGCAACAAAACCTCTGCATACATACCCGGCATAAGCACATTATCTGAATTGATCACATCTATTTCAAATGTTTCGCTCCTGTATTTATCATCCAGCGAATTTGCCTGGCGGCTGATCTTTCCTGTAAATGTTTTTCCGGGTAAGGCATCTACAACAAATGAAACATCCTGGTTATCCTGCAGCTGTGTTGCAAATGTTTCAGGCACTTTTACCTGTAAACGCAATTTCGATATCTGCTGCAATTCAAGCAATGGCTCCATCTCTGCTTTGCCACCGTTGGCGGCTGTAACCAACGCACCGGGATGGACATTTCGCTGCGTAATAGTTCCGTCAAAAGGAGCGCGTACAGTTAAATAATCCTTCATCGACTCCATTGCCATCCAGTTTGCTTTTTCGCTGTTGCAAAGTGCGCTGTCCGATTGCATTTGCGATTGAGCTAACTGCAAATCGTTAGGTGAAACAGCACCTGCTGTTTTGGCGGTGTTAAGCAACCTGGCATAATTATCCTTACTAGCCCTGTAAGTTGCCTGCACTTTTATATACCTTTCCTGTGCCGATAAACTATTTTGCTCCACATCCGGCGCTTCCATTTCCATTAATAATTGCCCTTCTTTTACTACACTTCCAATATCAACCGGAAGCGTTTTTATATAGCCTGTTACCCTGGGGTAAATGCTGACTTCAAAAAACGGGTTAAGCTGCGCAGGCAAACGCAATGTGGTAGGCAATGCTGCCATTACTACATGAAATACAGGATAGTTATCGGCAACGGGTTTCTTTTCGGTTGCATTGCTATCCTTTCTTGAGCAAGAAGTAAGAAGCAGTGAGAACAAAACTACAGGTGCGGCTATATTTAATATTTTCTTCATGATTCAGAGTATTTGAATTATTGTTTTTCAGGTAATAAAGAAGGGTCATCGAAAGAAGCTTTTTGCTGAGTAACTGAATACACCAACGGCACAATAAATAAAGCAGCCAGGGTAGATGCAGCCAACCCGCCGATCACCGCTCTTCCAAGCGGTGCAGTTTGATCGCCTGCTTCACCGAAACCTGCCGCCATGGGAATCATACCTGCAATCATTGCCAGACTTGTCATTAGTATGGGCCGCAAACGCACCGATGCACTTACTTTAGCAGCTTCGATAGCGCTTTTATATTTAGGCCGCAGGTTTTCTGCATTGGTAACTATAAGAATTGAGTTGGCTACCGAAACCCCAATGGCCATAATAATCCCCATATACGATTGCAGGTTTAATGTTGAACCTGTTGCTAACAGAAACAACAATGCACCAAGCAAAACTGCCGGTGTTGTTGATAATACAATAAGCGAAAGTTTGAACGATTGATAGTTGGCCGCCAGCAATAACAGAATAACAATAAGCGCGGTCAATAATCCCGTTTGCAGGCTTGAAAAAGTTTCCAGCAATAAACTTGACATTCCTTTTACCTGCATTTGCAAACCTTTTGGTAACTCGCCTATTTCAGCAATTGATCTCTGCACCGCATCGGTTGCACTTCCTAAATCTTTTTTATTAATGTTGGCGCTTACCGTAACAAAACGCCTTGGACCGGAACGATCATACTCGCCGGGAACTGAGTCAATAGAAAAAGTGGCAACGTCGCCAAGAAAGGGGCGATTCATGCCTTTTATCAGCGGAATAGATTGTACCTGGCTCATATCATTCATCATATATTCCGGCACTTCTATTTGTGTCTGGTAGGTGTATGAATTGTTCTCGTCTAACCAAAGGTTTTTATACGTAAAACGGCTCGACGACGTAGCGTCTGTAACCGACTGCGCCACATCAGGCAGGCTTAAACCCATTTGAGCGATCTTTAACCTGTCGAGGTTAATGCGGATAACAGGAAATTTCAGGGGTTGCTGAACCTGCACATCACGCAGGTATGGAATAGCCTTTAGTTTCTGCAGAAGCTTACCTGAATAGTTTTCAATATCATCCATGTTCTTTCCGGCAACTCTTATTTCAATAGGTGTAGATGCACCACCACTCATAATTTTTTCAGTAAGCTCTATCGGCTCAAAGCTTATTCTCACATCAGGCAATGAATTGTGAATATTATTCCTTAGCTTTTCTTTCAGCTCATCAAGGTTGGTTTTATAATCTTCATCAAGCCCAACCTGAATTACGGCTTCCTGTGTACCACTGTTAAAGACATATAAATTGCTTGTTCCAAAACTGCTGGGTATTAAGCCCACATAGGCTGAACTGATGGCAACGTGATTATTTACCGTTGAATCAATAATGGCCAATACTTTATGCACTGCCTCTTCTGTTCGCTCCAGCCGGGTACCGTCAGGTTCCCGTATCCGTAACTGAAACTGGCCTGAGTTAACTTTCGGCAACATGTCTTTACCAATAAAACTGAAACAAACACCTACAGCAATCAATGTTGCTGTAAAATAAGCTATTACCCACAACTTTCTCTTAGGCATAAGTTTTTCCAATCGTTTCAAAAAGCCCATTTTAACCTTCTCGAACAAATCATTTTCTTCAGGGTGGTCTTTTTCTGCCTCAAAATGGCTGCCTACCTCCCCTATTTCAAGCGCATCAAACGCGAGCCCTGCATGTGCATGTTTTTGTCCGTGTTTATAGGCATATCTCTCTATTTTCAAAATCCAGTTAGATAATACGGGAACGAGCATTTGTGCCGCAAAAAAAGAAATGATCATGGCAAAACCAATAGATAACGAAAGAGGCAGGAACATTGCCTTTGGTACTCCGCTCATAACAAACGAAGGAGCAAACACGGCAAGAATACAAAGCAGTATCAATAATAAAGGGAATGATATTTCTTTACATGCATCGTAAATGGCAAGTTTTTTGTTCTTGCCCATTTCCAGGTGCTGGTGTATGTTTTCAATTGTTACTGTGGCCTGGTCGACTAAAACGCCTATAGCTAAAGACAGGCCGCTTAAGGTCATAAGGTTTATAGTTTGCCCGGCCAGTTTCAAAAACATTACTGCACTGATAACGGAAACCGGAATAGTAATAATTACAATTAAACTACTGCGCCAGTCACGTAAAAACAAAAGCACCATAAGCCCTGTAAGCAATGCGCCCAAGGCGCCTTCAGTCACCAAACTTTTTACCGCATTTATTACAAATACCGATTGGTCGAACTCATAGGAAACATTTACATCACCTGGCAAAAGGTCTCTCATCTCAGGCAGCTTGCTTTTCAAACCATTCACAACATCCATGGTTGAGGCATCGGCTGTTTTTACTACCGGTATGTATACCGAACGCTTGCCATTTACCAGTGCGTAGCCTACTGTAACGTCTGCTGCATCCGATACGGTTGCCACATCGCTCAGAAAAATAGTAGATGTACCGTTAGTAACTATGGGTATTCCTTCAAACTCCTTTACCTTTTCTTCTAAGGAATTATTTGTAACGAGGTACATTGTGTTGCCTATACG
>Ga0210386_10001449_pt1 | contig 21229 bp, 19 predicted proteins | sample IncBWH32OmetaG_FD_160091 | JGI IMG/M metagenome (GOLD analysis project Ga0210386, IMG submission 160091) | Forest soil microbial communities from Barre Woods Harvard Forest LTER site, Petersham, Massachusetts, United States - Inc-BW-H-32-O ...
CTTCTGGCCGCCGATCTCGGCCTCCAGAAGGAACGAGGTGAGGTCGTCCCGGGGCCGGGCCAGGTGGTCCTCGATCTGCGCGTCCATGTACGCGTCGACGGCGGCGAACCGCTCCTCCCGCTCCTCGGGCGGCCGGTCGACCTCCTCCAGGACGAGCCGGATGAAGCCGCGGAACTGGTCGGCGTCCTCCTGGGGAAAGCCGAGGAACCTGACGATGACCCGCACCGGGATGTGCTGGGCGTACTCCAGGGCCGCGTCGAAGCTGGCCCGGCCGTCGGTGGTCGCCAGCAGCTCCCGGCACAGGTCGCGGGTGAACGGCTCGAGCGCGGCGATCGGCTTGGGTGTGAAGGCAGGCAGCAGCATCCGCCGCACCACACCGTGAAAGGGCGGATCCGAGCTGATCGGGGGGGCCACCCCGATGGGCGCGGGCAGGTCCTCGGGACCCGGCCGGCGCTCGCTGACCACGACCGAGCGGGAGGTGAAGTGCTCGGTGTCGTAGGCCACCTCCGACACCAGGTCGTGGGTGACCGGCAGCCACGCGCCGCCGTACCGGTCGCTGTGCGCGACCGGGCACCGCTGGCGCAGGTCGTCCCAGATCGGGTAGGGGTCGGCGACCCACGCCCCGTCGGTGTGATCGAAGTCGGTGGCGAAGTCCTGGACCGGCGGGTGGCGGTCGGTCACGATTTCACCTCGGTGAGCGAGATCGCGTGCTCGGGGCAGTTGGCCACCGCCAGCCGGGCCAGGCTGACCAGGCCGGCGGGCACCAGGCCCGTGCCGGCTTCGCTGGACATGCCCAGGTCATCCAGTTCGAACAAGTCGGGGGACACGCTGTAGCAGCGATTGTGTCCCTGGCACTTGTCCGGATCGACGTGAACGCGGAAGATCGTGTGGGTCACGGTGCCCCCTAGGTCAGCGGCTGCCTTTCCCCAAGGCTAACTTGGGTCGATAGGTTGGCTGGATGCTGTGGCTGCGTTTCCTGTCCGGGCCGGACATCGATGGCCTCGGCCTGACGAACGCCGAGATCCTCGGCGCGGTCGAGGAGGCCGTGCGCGCGCACGGCGACGGGCGCGTGGTGGTGGAGCCGCGGGTGCACCTGGTCCCGGACAACGGCGGCGCCGGTCACTTCAACGTGCTGCGCGGCCACCTGTCGGTGCCGGGGGTCAGCGGCGTCAAGGTGGTGGGCGACTTCGTGGCCAACTACGCCGCCGGGCTGCCCAGCGAGCTCGGGCTGCTCACACTGTATGACCCGCAGACGGGCGTGCCGCTATCGATCATGGATGCCACCTTGATCACCGCCTCCCGGACCGGTGCCATGACCGCGGTGGGAGCCCGTTACCTGGCCCGGCCGGACGCCCGGGTGCTCGGCCACGTCGGCGCCCGCGGCACCGCGTTCTGGAACGTGGTGCTGCTGGACGAGTTGTTCGACCTCGACGAGATCCGGATCACCAGCCGGCGGCCCGAGTCCCGGGAGGCCTTCGCGCGCGAGCTGGCCGTCGTCACCGACACCCGCATCCGGGTGGCGTCCTCCGCCGAGGAGGTCTTCGAGGACGCCGACATCCTGGTCGAGGCGTCCAGGCTGACCACGCCCGAGCCGCTGCTGCGCACCGCCTGGGTCAAGCCCGGCGCGTTCGTCGTGCCCTACGGCACGATCAGCGCCGTCGAGCTGGACCTGCTCGACGTGATGGACAAGGTGGTGGTGGACGACTGGCGGGAGGCACAGTCGGGACGGTTCGGCGCGCTGCGCCGTCACGTGGACAGCGGTCGGCTGTCGGCCGCGTCGCTGCACGCCGAGCTGGGCCAGATCGTGACCGGCGTGCGCCCCGGCCGGGAACGCGACGACGAGCGGATCTTGTTCTGGCACCGCGGCCTGGCCATTCTCGACATCGCCGTGGGCCTGGCCATCTTGCGCCGGGCCGAGCAGCTGGACGCCGGGACGATGCTCCGCTACCGCTCATGACGCCCGCCCGTGAGATCGCCTTCGGCGGCGACGCAGATCTCGGGCTGATCCGTTCGGTGGCCGCCGGGTCCGGGGTCAGCGTCGTGCCGGAGTTGCTCGCGGCGGTACGACGGCAGCGCGCCGAGGCCGTGGCTGCGCTCGCTGACGGGCGGCTGGTCTACGGGGTGAATACGGGCATGGGAGCGTTGTCCTCGGTGCGCCTGACCGAGCAGCAGCAGCGTTCCCACCAGCGCAACCTGCTGCTGGCCCGGGCGACGGGCGGCCCGCCGTGGCTGGAGGTGCCCGAGGCCCGGGCGGTCCTCGCCGTCCGGTTGCTGACCTTCCTGCCCGGCGACGCCGCCGTGTCGGCCGAGCTGTGCCAGCGGCTCGCCGACCTCCTCAACCGCGGCGTGGTACCCGCCGTGCCCCGGGCCGGCGCCGGGGCGGCGGGCGAGATCATCCAGCTGGCCCACGCGTTCGGGCCCGTCGCCGGGATCGGCCGGGTCCTGCGGCCGGACGGCACCACGGTCCCGGCGGGCCAGGCGCTTGGCGAGCAGGGGCTGGCCGAGTTCGTCCTGGGCCCGAAGGAGGGCATCGCGCTGATCGAGGGCGTGCCCGGAGCAACCGCGTTGTGCGCGCTGCGCCTCGGCGAGGCCGCCGCGCTCGCCTCGCTCATGGAGAGATCGGCGGCGCTGTCCATCGCCGCCGTCCGGGCCTCGCGCGATCCCTACGGCCCGGCCTGCGCCCGCGGCGACGACCTGCTCGCCGCGGTCCTCGGTCGGCTCCGCGCGGCCGCCGGCGACGAGCCCTCGCCGCGGTCGCTGCAGGCGCCGATCTCGTTCCGGGTGGCCGGCCCGGTGCTGACCCAGGTCCTCCGGGCGGCCGGCCTGCTGGAGGCCGCGGTACGCCGCGCCCTGACCGGGGTCACCGACTCCCCCGCCTACCTCGACGGGCAGTTCACCGGGACCGCCGGGTTCCACGGCATCGACCTGGCCGCGCACTGCGACCAGCTCACCGCGGCGTTCTGCCACGCGGCCGAGGTGGCGGCGGCCCGCACCCATAGGCTGCTGGATCCGGCGGTCACCGGCCTGCCCGCGCAGCTGGCCCGCGAGCCCGGGCCGCAGGCCGGCCTGAGCCCGGTCCACAAGCGGGCCGCCGGGGAGGTCCACGCCATGCGGCGCCTGGCCACCGCGACCCCGGTCGGCCTGATCGAGACCTCCGGCGGCCAGGAGGACGTGCAGTCGTTCGCCTGGGAGGCCACGGAAAAGCTGGCCGCCGCGTTGCGGCACGCCCGCGCGGTCACGGCCTGCGAGTTGCTGGCCGGCTACCAGGCGGCGGCGCTGTCCGGGTTTTCCGAACGTCCGCCGACAGACCCAGCCCGGGCGCTGCTGGACTGGCTGGCGGGCATCATCGCCCCGATCGATGGCGACCGGCCGTTCGGCGAGGACCTCCAGCACCTCATCGAGGCGTCCTGGCCCCCGGCCTGACATGCTTGCCCTATCGATACCAGAAGGTGGTGACGTATGACGGGCGAGACGATGCGCGACCTGCTCGACCCTCTCATCGGCAAGCGTGGCTCGATTTTCATGGTGGTCAGCAGGACCGGCCCGATCGGATTCGCCACGGGTGAGAATAAGAAGCTGACTGGCGTGGAGATCCGCCCGGACGGCCTGCTCCGCCTGGAGCGCGAGAGCGGCTGGGCCGTGATCGATCCGAGCGACGTCATGGCCGTGGTGTGGAACGGCGACGCGGAGAGCTCGCCCGGCCAGTTCCTCTGAGGCCTGGATCAGATCCGGAATCGAGAGCGAGTAGCGCGACGGCGCCCTGCCGCGGAATAAGTTGGGCAGCGGCGGGTAGCTGGCGGCCGTGGCTAGAACAAGAAGCGTGGGCGGGTACGCAATCCCCGGCATCATCGTGTTCTTCTTCTGGTTGGTGGTCGTCATCCTGGCCATCATCCTGCTCGCGTTCATCGTGCACTGGGCCGGCGGTGGACAGCTCGATCTCAGGCTCGGACACTTCGTCCTCGACGTCGGCTTCACCTAATAGACAACGGGCCGCCGTCCCGTATTACCGCACGTCAAGCCCGGTGATGGCGCGGCCGATGATGAGGCGCTGGATCTCCGAGGTGCCCTCGAAGATCGTGAAGTTGTCAGGCGTGGCTGGAGCCGAGCAGGGCGCGCATGCTGACGATCATGCACCTAGCCTGGCAAGAAGTATGTGATAGCCGATGGTCATCTTTCGTCATCTTTCCTGCTCTCACGGAACAGAGACGGAACAAGGGCTGATCTGGAGCTACGGATTTGACACTTAATCGTCATCAGGCGATATCGCATACGAGTTCACGAAGTGTCGGTGTCGCTGGAGGATTAAGGGACAACTACGCGTACACGAGACGGCATCCTGTCGCATGACTAGCAGGGGTAGACGCCACCGATCGCTGGCTGTAAGCTGCGGGTTCTCAACAATTGGGGAGGGACACCCATGGCGAAGTATGCGTTCTTCTTCACCTATTCCAGCGAAACATGGACGCGCATGATCCAAAACCCAGGCGACCGGACCGCCGCGGTCCGCCAGCTCGCCAGCGCGCTGGGCGGCTCGGTTGAGTCCATCTACTGGATGTTCGGCCCCTACGACGGGATCCTCATCGCTGACGTGCCCGACTCGGTCGGCGCTGCTGCGCTGAGCGTCGCGGTAGGGAGTACTGGTGCCTTCAAACATCTGGAAACGCATGAGCTGTTCGACCAAGACCAGCTCGGCCAGATGCTGACACAGGCGCAAGAAGCCAGCCAGGCTTATCAGGCTCCCGGCCAGCAACGATCGTAAACGAAACTCCGCGGGCCCGAGTGATGGGCACCGCCATCCGACCGGCCGAAATCTTGTGACCTCCTCTGTGTGAACGAGTGGCATAGAGGTCGTTATCGGTCGCTGGTGCAGTTCACAAGTCTGCTTCGGTCGCATGAGGTCGATGCTAGGCGGACGGGTTGCTGTATTAACCTGCTGTACCAGCGTTCGGCCACTGACATTTAAGCGTCAACTCGTCCAACAGGGACTTCTTCCCTCCTTACTGATGCTACGATCACGGCACAAACACTCTTATACCAGAATGTAGACGTGATGCACCTTGGGGATAGGTGGGCATTCACCTGATGCCCCAGATGATCCGTTTGTGATACTCGGTTCAGTGCTAGACCAGCCCTTGATGCTTGGCCCTATAAGTAAGGAGAGGCGAGAGGATCTTCAGCTCTGGGCCGCCTTGGAGGCTTTGGGAGCTTCTGGCGTAGCCCGTCATCCGCTTGGAGTGCGAATTGGTGAAGATCCCCCTGATCGATATCTTATTCACAGGGAACGCATTTGGGGAACTGAACTAACTGAACTAACAGTTCAGGATGTACGTCGTAACTTGTGGCCTATACGTCGGTTTGGCCGAAACTTGCAAGAACGCCTCCGTGCACGACCTTTTGATTTTACTCACCTGAATGGTCGCTTGGTGACCCTTGCCAAGCTTGATGACTCTCCAATGCCCAAAGACGATAATCTGTTGCTTGCTGATCTAGAAGCAGCGTTGGCTGTTGACCATGGTTTCTGTGGCCAGGATTCTGACCTTAGTCAGGGACTGCCACAACAGCTTGGGACGAGTGGCATATACGGCGATCACGGCCCTTTTAATGTGATCGTAAATCCTGGTGCCGGGAATACCGATATTGTTGTATCGGCATTCGGTCAGGTCCAAGTCCGGCAGTCGGAGGCAATCGCGGCGCTAGGGGCACGCGTCGCAGCAAAAGATAAGCCCGGGAATGACATTCTCTTGGTTACTTGCGCTCTAATTGACGAGAAGGGTTACACATGCCCGGCTGATCAAATTATTTTTCAGTTTCTACGTGACATATCAGCTTCAGGCGTGTCAATTTTCCCGGAAACGCCAAAGCATATCAAGGGCATATTGATACATTTGTGGAATTCACCTTTTATTTCTCATTGGGAAAATTGGAATGATGTGCCATGGATAGTCTGATGAATAATGATCCTCTCGATGCGAACTGGTGGCAGGAAGGTCAATAAAAATCATTCCAGCAGGTCAGAGTGTTGATGTCGGGCAATCGCAGATACCTGAGGGCGATGCGGTTGCTGCCGTTTGCTGCTGCCGTCGCGTGTCTGACGCTTAATAGTCAATCCGTGGCAAGGAGAAGCGAGATGGCTTGCTTTGACGATTAAATGTCAGTCCGTTTTAAGCGGGTGAGACACAAGCCTAAGGGGTACGTACCGGCCAACGGGTTTCGTCGTTTCACTGTCAACAAAACGTTGACAGTACCAGGAATCATGGCTAGAGCATACGTTGACGCTTAAGTGTCAGGATCTGTCCTTTTTTCTAGCTTGGCGTGTACTTGGTCCAGCTCTGCCGCTTTTTCTTCCAGCTTGGCGTGTGCTTGGTCCAGCTCTGCCACTTTTTCCTCTACCTTGGCTCGCGCCTGGTCCAGCTCGGCTCGTGCTTGGTCTAGCTCGGCTCGCGCCTGGTTCAGATCCACACGGGCGTGGTTCAGCTCGGCTAGTGCCTGGAGCAGCTCGGTTTTTTCTGGGTTAGCCAATTTAATGCCCTTCGACAGGGGGGTGTGACGCGGGCGGCGTGGCCACGGCCAGCTAAGACCTGCTACGCCTGGTCCAGCCCGGCGACGTAGTGCCCGCTTAATTGATCGCAGGCAACAGGCCCGCCGCAACTTATGTTTGACGCTAGGTAACGGGCTTGATCACGTTTGGTGGCTCGACAATGGTGATCACCACCTCATCGGGCGCCTCCTCCAAGGTGTTGTCGAGGTTGTCCGACCCCAACTGAGCAAATCGCCGGTAGTCGTCATCTGGGAACACCTGGCCCAGCGCCCCCAGCATCTCCGGGAGCTTGGCGCTGAGCTTGGCGCTGGCCTTCTCGATCGCCTGCTGCCGCGTCTCCGCCATGACAACGACCGACACGAGCCCTTTGTTGTCCAGCACATAGGGACCGCACTTCCAGAGCTTCATATGGTCACCGCTCTCTTCCTGCTTTGATGGGCGATGATGTGCCCCTCTACTGCTATCCAGATGCTTGCCGGGCTGGTCCTGATTCGTTTCGGGGTAACTAGCCCTAGCCATACCAAGCCGAACCCCGCCTGCTGTCATCCGCCGCCAGGGCGTGCCGCGCCTAGCCTTGCCTCGCCTGCCACTCCCGATAGCCTGCCCCGGCCCCAGGGGTACTTCCTTGCGGTGCAACGAGCCGCTCAGCCGCAGCGTTCCCGGGCCCGTCAGGTCAGGGAAAGCCAGGAGGGCATTCGTCAGGAACGGGAAAGCCCAGGACAGATGGGAACGCGGCCGGGTGTCTGCCCACCGACGGCTACACCCAGGTGATCCGCCGCACAACCACCCAGCCGGTGCGTAGCATCAAAGGCCGGTGGCCGCGGACCGCTGCTCCCATTTCCTAGACCATGTGTCGCACATAAACTGGCAGACATGCGTCGCACATCTGTTGTCGGATCACAGGCGACAGGCGACAGGCTGTGCCGGGTCACGCCGTGCCGTCCCGCTTCATGCTTGACATAGCTCCGACTGAGGGTTGACACGCGCGGTAGGCCTAGAGCTTTGGCTACAGCGGTTCGTAGCTGCGCAGCTGCCTTGTTTCGTACTCGCCTGGTGGCTGCCTGCTAGATGGTGTTAACTCGCAGTACGAGCATGCCGCCGCGGATGGCCGTGAGGAGACCGGACGGTGACGGGCTCAGGGGAGGGAGCCAGCTATGGCTGTCGCAAATCCGCAGGCCGACATCCCGGATGCCAGCCAGCTTCAGGGCAGCGAGACACCGGCAATAACAGCAGGCTCAGCGCCACCGGTCCCTGAAACGGCTCAGCAAGCCGAGCGCCCAACCGAGCCTTGGCTCTACGCCGACAAGCCCCTGGAGCCGGGCAACCAAGACGCCCTGGGCTTCGGCGCGTACGCTGACGCCCTTGCGCTACTGATGGATTGGAAGGACACCAGCACCCCGCTGACCATCGCTATCAACGGGCCGTGGGGATCGGGAAAGACCTCGCTGGCCAAGATGGCAGAGGCCCGCCTCCCGATCGGCAGCGATTGGGACGCGCCGCACGTCATTTGCTGGTTCGACGCATGGGCCAACGACGACGCGCCATATCTCGGTGCTGCGTTCGCTGCGGCTGTGGCTAAGGGCGTGAACAGGCAACGCCCCTGGTGGGTGCGCCTGGCAATGCCCCTGCCGTCCGCCATGCTCTCCCCGGAGCAGCGCTGGCGGCGCGGACTGTGGCTCGGAGTCGTCGCGGTCGTGCTGGCTGCTGCCGCGGTCTTCTGGCCGACCGGTGGCTCCCTGCTCGCGCCCTTCCTGCACGCGGGGAATACGGTCTCTGGTCTGGGTCGCGGCGCGGCTGCCGCCCGTCTCGCGTGGCCGCTGATAGCGGTTGCCGTGATCGTCCTGGCGCAACGGCTGGCACCGAGCATCCAGGGGGTGGCGCGCTGGATCGATAACCCGGGGTCAGAGGCTGCGCGCGGCTCGATGCAAGACGCCAACCGGCAACTTCGCCGGTTGATTGATCAGGCCCTGCGCGGCAGGCGACGTCTCATGATCTTCGTGGACAACCTGGAGCGATGCCGACCGCCCCGCGCCGTCGAGGTGTGCGAGGTCGTAAGTCAGCTCATCGGGCACCCCGAGGTCGTCACCGTACTAATCGGTGACATGGACACGATCGCTTTGTCCGCGGAGATCAAGTACGCGGCGCTGGAGTCCCTATCTCCTGGCACAACCGGGACATCGGGGCCGGGCGGAACCCCGGGAACGGTCGGCGGGGGACCGGCTGGCGCGTATGGGCGGGCATACCTGGAGAAGCTCATCCAGATTCAACTCAGGCTGCCGCCTCCGCTGCTCAAGGACTTGCGCAAGATGCTCGTGCCCGTCGCTGGTGAACGGCCAGCCTTCCCGCCGAATGCCAGCAAGCCAAAACCCAGCAAGCCAAAACGTAGATCCGCGGCGAGGGCGGTAACGGGCTCGTTGCTCGCGCACCCGTGGCGCTGGACCTTTGCCGCGTTGGGTGTGACGATCGCGACCTCCTGGGTTCCCGTGATTGCCGGCATTGGGTTTGCGGTGGCTGTGATGGCCGCCATCGTAGGACTCCGGCAGGCCCTCGCGCAGCGCCGGAAGCAGCGCCAGAAGGAGGAAACCCGGGAGGCGCTCGATAAGGCGGTATCCAGCGCGGTGAAGCCAACGGAGACCGAGTTGAGGCCAGAAGCGGTCGAGGAACTGGCACAACAGGTCAGCAACACCGATGAGAGGGAAATCCGCAGGCGCATGAGGCAGCGCATCATTTCGAACAACGAGCTGCGCACCGAGCTCGATCACGCCGTGCTCGAAGTCCTGCCAGCTTCCCCTCGCGCGGCCAAGCGCATGTTCAACCACGCTCACCTCCTGCTCGACATCGGCGTCGAACGAGGCATCTTCGCCACGCAGCCGGGGCTGCGGGCTCGCCAGCTCGCCGAATGGGTCGCGCTTACCGAGCGATGGCCAGCCGTGGCGGCAGCCATAACCGGTGATCCCACGCTGCTCGAGAGGCTTGAGGACGCTGCGCGAGACACGGCTCATCAGGCCCTCCGGCCTGAGCAGCTTACGGCGATCGAAACCGGTATTGGGATCACTGGGCTGGAGCCCAGCCTCCTGGAATACCTGCGTCGCAGTGACTCACTTATGGCTTGCATCCGCTTGCTGGTGAGTTTCTCTCCATACCCAGATGAAGAAGCAGCGCCAGATGTGGCGGCGCCGGTCGCAAACACTGACGGCATCGCCGGACCCTAGAAAACGTCAACCATCAGCTGATGCCGATTCGTCAACCATCAGTTGAACCTAGGCAGGCCGACCCAGCCGACCCAGCCCGAGGACGCACACTGAGGACACACACCACCAAGTCCCCCCGACCGACAGCCGACTGACATCGGGACACGGGACACGGGCAAGTAGGCAACCAGGACTATTCGCTTCCTGCCCAGCGGGAGACGCGGGACACCCTCCGCGTGCGGAGCGGCCGTAGGCCTTGATCTCGATGATCCAGTCGCCTTCGATGTCTGCCAGGGCACCGCGGCCGCTGCCTAAGTCCCCGGCAGCAGGGCCAGCATCCCGCCCATCCAGGTGACGAACTCCCGTCCGGCGGGAGAGAGATGGTCCAGGTAGTCCTGAGCGGCCGTGAACAACCACGTCGCCCTCGTCGTACACCGGTCGGCACGCGCCACACAGTCGTCCGGAGCGTGGAAGTCGTCACCGCGGCGCTCGGCGGCCAGACCGAAGAACACCGCGAGGGACAGGTAGACCTGCATGGACGTCAGCAACCTGTCGAGCGGCCATCCGCCGTACCGTTCATCGTTCTGGTGCCAGGCCGGGGTAATCCGTGGCGAGCTGTAGGGCCTGAAACCGACGGGGAACAGTGTGTGGACGTACTCGATGTCCAGGAACTTTAGGTGGATCGACTCGTGCATGAGCGTCTCCGCTACCGCAGCGCGATCTGACAAGGTGTGGGGAGACAGGAAGACGACGCCGGGGAGGCCAGGCGCAGTGAGTGCGTTAATCGGCGGGCCCCCGCCCTCGAAGTCGCCGACGACCACCGTGCGGAGGTGCGACAGCGCGCTTCGGGCGAGAGTCGGCGTGATCTGGAGGGCCAGGTGTACTCCCTGATCGAGCAGCTGAACCTGCTCGTCGGTCGGCACCTCGATGCCGAACCCAGGCAGCCGTTTGAGCACCTCCTCGACGAAACGGCGCCCCGGCACCGTGGCTGGCCGATCATCGGCCCAGACGAAGGCATGACCAGGCGCTGAGCCGAGGGCAACGCACCTTGTGGTGGCGTCGAGCATCGACCTCTCCCCTGCCTCGGCATGCGCTGCCGTGCAGAGAAGCACCTCGCTCAGCGTCGCCGCGTCGATCGCATCCAGACCACAGAGAAGGGTCAAGACACCGTCTTCAAGCGTGCGCCTGACCAGCGGGTCCTGGAACAGGAGCTCACCACCCTCGCGGCCCTCGACAGCGGCGAACAGCGTTTCGGCCGCCGGGGACCTCTCGGCGACCAGCGCGAGCAGCCTCGCGTACTCAGCCGAGGTGTTTCGCGAGAGGTGGTCGTAGCTCCCGAACGGTGTGCCGTCGGACAACTCCGACTCAGTGGCCGCCAAGCTCGCGGTCCCCACGGACCCGAAGGGCACGCTCACGTCGCCGGTCTGACTCACGCACTCTCGGTGTCCGGCTCGGTTACTGCGGGGAAGTGAAGGTACAGCAGCGGACAGAACGTGCCCGGCTGGGCGTAGATTAGGCTGCAGATCGTGTTCGGGAAAGCTTTGAGCTCCCCTTCGTCATGGCTCGGCGTCTCCTCCGGGCTGGAGAAGGCCCGCCTCGCCGCCTCGAGGTGACGGATAAGGAGGTCGATCGACTCGGCGCCTGCGGCGCCTTGCGCCCCACCGGGCGCCTGATCGGTGGTGTTGTATTCCGTCATCGAACGCTCCCCCTAAGTTGACACCGACAGCTTGGTTACTTTGAACCACTGGCCCGGCCAACCTTAATCGCCGGGCCTAGAGACGGTGTGTGATTGGTGTGGAGATTCCTCCGGTTCGGCACGCCGGACGGCCTGACTCGCGTCGGATCCGGGTACATCGAGCGTCGCCTCACGTGTGACGATGTGGAGCAAACGTCTGGGGCGTGTAAAGGATCAACCGGCCGCCCCGTAAAGGATCAAGTGAAGCCAGGCAGACCGACTCAGGCCGACTCAGGCCGGGGCGGCAGACACAGGCACGTTGAAAGGCAACCGGAGGACATAGCTTTACCGGCTTGCACGCGACACCGCTTGGTCGACGGCGGCCAGGTAGCGGGCCAGGTCGCTTGCTGTCGAGCGAAGGTCGCATGGGATGCGGCGGTCGTTGTACTTAACTGGCGCAAAGGGCGACGATAGACATGCTGGTCCCGCTTGTGATAGCGAAGGATTTCGTCCATAAATCAGAGCAGTAGCGGTGAATCTACCCCTCAAGCAGTCCCTGCCCCTTACGGCGCGCAAGACGCGGTAGTAACAGCCATCGGAGGTATCTCCGTCCCAGTGCTCGGCGGGTTCTCATTGGCCGCCGCCATTCAGACGCTCACGCTGAAGCCAGACGATCTGAGGTGGCTTGATGCCACACTGCTGCTCTTCTTACTCGCCGCAGTGCTGTTCATTATCAGCCTTCAGGCTACGTGGTGGGCGCGTACATACAAGACGAACAAGCTCGCCGCATCTGCAACCTAGGCCCTGCTCATACTCCGTGCCGCACTCACTACGCTCATGGTCCCAGCGCCGGCTCACGGCCACGTTCCGGTTCTGCGATGGGTGGCCGTGATCGTCGGTATGGTTGCGTTCATCGTCGAGGCCGCATCGATCGTCCTTCTGACGAAGCGAACGTCTAAGGCGTGTAAAGCTTCAGGTGAGGCCAATTCGGGCAGGTTCAAGTGAAGCTAGGCAGGCCGACTCAGGGCGGGCCGACTCGGGGACAGTTGGCTCAGGGACGTGGCTCGGAACGGTAGCTTTGCCGTGTTACAGCCGAGCACGTGCTTGCTCTCGTTCAAACCAGATCTTCACCATCCACAGTGCCTCGTCCGCTGGCCATCCCGCGAGTAGTCGGTCGTATTCGGCACGAAGCGTTTCGCTGTCAAAGCGCGGGTCAGGTGGGGGAAGATCGGCAGATTTTCGCCAAGAGACAGGAAGCTCGTCGTCCTCATCCAGACACGCTAGTAGCGCCGGCCCCCAAGATGATGTCACCAAGGCACGCTGATGCCCGCATCTGTCACGTGCATAACGTAGAGCTCGAAGGATTTGACCTTCACTATCACTGTTTCGCGCTGCTCGGTAATCTCCAAGATTTGGCCGATAGCTTTGATCGTTACGTGCTAGATCCTCAAAGCCATCGTCTACAGAAACTGCCCACCACAAAACTTCCGACCATGCTATGAATATTCTTTCAGCGGTAGCACTCGGCCCCGTCACGGGCTGAAGCCGTTTAAATGCGCTGGCGAAACCGTTCAAAGCTGCTTTTAGCCTAAATCTTAGATCATCGGTATGATCAGATGTCATGAATGTTACCCGGATTAAGCGGAAGATGTATCTCGACGTACACGGTCGCATAAGCGCAGAAAGAAATGGTAGTTAGTCATCCGAGCCTAGGGCATCGTCTCGACACTAGCTCTTGCAACCTTTGACTATACAGTTGTCACGAACTGAGTGCGTGGAGTTGATCAAGATACCTTTGTGTCTCGGTTTCACTAGGATAACGGTCGTTCAGAACCCTGGTGAGATCGCGGCTGCCACGAGTAGCGACGGTAGCGACTTGCGCGGGGCGCTGAGAGCGTGCGTGCCGTGATGGATTGCCTGCTCTAGGTCGCCTTGGCGGGCTGCCACGACACCGAGGGTGATGCGTGCCTCGGCCAGCCGCATAGGTGCACGTTCGGTTCCGTCGAAGTCGGTGCTCGCCTGGATTACCTCGTTGGCAAGCGTCCCGGCTAGACGATCCTCAGCGAGATGCCGGTAGCAGTCCATCGCGTAAAAGTCGAACTTCGTCGGGTCGACGACGAAGTGGTGATCGAGGTTATCGGGGTACGGCATGGCCTCAAGAAGCCTGCGTCCCTTGTCGAGCGCCACTTCAGTCTGCCTGCGGTCTCCGATCCGCGCCCAAGCCTTGGCCTCCTGCGCGGAGAGCTGGATTGCGACAGGGTTATGAGGAGCTGCTTCGATTCCGGCATGTGCTGCTGTGACGACGCCGTGGTAATTGCCGGTCGTCAAGGCGATCCAGGCCCGGATCTCGTGCGCCCATGCCTTGACCTCGGGATGGTCAGCTTCTTCGCCGAGAGACAGTGCCCCCTGGCGTGTCGTCTCGGCGGCCTGGCGGTCACCGGAGTCGTACTCGACGCATGCGATCAGTAGCGCGATCCAGCCTGCGAGAGTCAGGATGCCGCCGCCGCTACGTCACCACCCGCAAGGAAGGCATCCACCAGCTCCGTCACTACTACGCCAGCGTCATGCTCGCTGGCGGTGTCTCCATCAAAGAGCTCGCCGAATACCTCGGCCACAGCGACCCGGCCTTCACGCTGCGCATCTACGCCCACATGCTCCCGTGCTCTTACGACCGCGCCCGATCGGTCATCACCGAGCGGTTCACCCGTATGATCGGGCCTGACCTCTGAGGCTCAACCAAGCGAGCATGCTTCGTGATCACGGAACAGCGACGGAACAGCGGCTACCTGATCCGGGCTGCGAGCATGATCCGTTGCCGGATCGTCTTTCGTATTGTCGTGATGTGAAGACAGTTTCCGCAGCTCAGAGCTACCGCACGTCAAGCCCGGTGATGGCGCGGCCGATGATGAGGCGCTGGATCTCCGAGGTGCCCTCGAAGATCGTGAAGATCTTCGCGTCTCGGTGCCAGCGCTCCACCGGGAAGTCCCGGGTGTAGCCGTTACCGCCCAGGATCTGGATGGCCTGCTCGGTGACCCGGACTGCGGTCTCCCCTGCGACCAGCTTGGACATCGATCCCTCGGCCCGCAGGAACGGCCGGCCCTGGCGCGCCATCCAGGCCGCCCGCCAGGTCAGCAGGCGGGCCGCGTCGACGGCTGCCGCCATATCGGCCAGCATGAATGCGACCGCCTGGTTCTGCCCGATCGGCCGGCCGAACTGGACCCGCCTGGTCGCGTACTCGGCGGCGTACTCCGCCGCCGCCCGGGCGATCCCCACCGCCATGGCCGCCACGCCCGGCCGGGAGGCCTCGAACGTCCGCATCGCGGCCTGCTCACCCGCGCGGCCGCCCTCCCGGATCCGGGCCAGCCGCTCCTCGAGCCGGTCCCGGCCGCCGAGCACGCACCGCTCGGGTATCCGGGCGTCGGACAGGACAACCTCGGCGGTGTGCGAGGCGCGGATGCCATGCTTGCGGAACTTCTGCCCCATGGACAGCCCGGCCGTGCCCGGCGGCACCACGAAGCTGGCCTGCCCGCGGGACCCGAGCGACGGGTCCACCGAGGCCACCACCACGTGCACGTCGGCGATGCCGCCGTTGGTGGCCCAGGTCTTCACCCCGTTCAGCACCCACTCGCGGGTCGCGGCGTCGTAGGTCGCTCGCGTCCTGATCGCGGCCACGTCGCTGCCGGCCTCGGGCTCCGAGGAGCAGAATGCCCCCAGCTTCACGTCCCCCGGCCCGCCGAACATCTGCGGGCACCACTCCCCGACCTGTTCGGGCGTGCCGTTGGCCACCACTGACAGGGCCGCCAGGGTGCTGCCCACGAGCGACATCCCGATGCCCGCGTCACCCCAGAACAGCTCCTCGAACACGACCGGGATGCCGAGCCCGGACGGCTCCAGGTACTGCTGGGTGTAGAAGTCCAGCGAGTACAGCCCGATCTTGGCCGCTTCCTCGAGCACCGGCCACGGGGTTTCTTCGCGCTCGTCCCATTCCGCGCCGGCCGGCCGGATCACCGAGGCCACGAACTCATGCAGCCAGTCCCGCGTCCGCGCTAGGTCCTCCCCCAGCTCCAGTGAGAAGCCTGACTCCGGGGCGTCACTCATGCCGGTGTTCCTCCGTCGGTAAGTTACTCGAAGGTAACATTGCGGCTCTGACCGCGGGAAGGCGACCGCCCGTACTTCGCGAGAATTTATCCGAACGGGCCGTGGTGCGTGCGTACCGCCCTGACGTGGGTCATTCGTGATTGTCCGTTAATAGTCGACTACTTTCGATACTCATCGTGTACCATCCGGGGACATGACGGCAGTCCCCCAGCCAGACCCGCGGGCCTACATGCGGCTGGCCGCGCTCATCCGGGACCAGATCGCCAACGGGACGCTCGCTCCAGGCGGCCGGCTCCCGTCGATCGCGGTCCTGCGCCGCCAGCACGGTCACTCCCGCCAGACGGTCGGCAAGGCGATGCGCATCCTCGAGGGCGAGGGCCTGATCTACCGGGTGCCGGGCCTGGGCTACTACATCAGCCAGGATGCGGCCGCCGGGCACTGAATGGAACCGCCGCGCGCGGGTAGCTGGCTGCCATGGCCGTAAGGCGGCGCAGAAGGAGAGGTGCCCTGGTGAGCTGGTTCCGGCGATCGAGGCGGACGGCGCGGACGCACGTCAAGCCGACCTGGCGCGAGCGCCAGGCCGCCGAGCGGACGGCCCGGGCCGAGGCCTCGCTTAGCGAGACCGAGCAGAAGATCCACCAGATCGCCGCCGAGGTCCGCAGCGACCTCAAGGGATCGTCCTAGCCGGCTAGTCCTGGGCGTGCCGGTCGAGGAACTCGTAGATATCGGCGTCGTCGACTCCGGGGAAGCTGCCGGCCGGCAGCGCGGACAGGATGTGCGAGTGCGCGCGAGCCGACGGCCACGCGTTGCCTTCCCACCGTTCGGCCAGCGCGACGGGAGGCCGGGCGCAGCACTCGCCGTCGGGGCAGGCCGAGCGTTTCCGGGTCGTCGCCTCACGGCCGCGGAACCAGCGGGAGTGCTCGAACGGCACGCCGAACGTGATGGCGAACCCGTGCTCGGCCCGCGGGTCGACCTGGGCGATGCAGAAGTAGCTGCCAGACGGAGTGTCTGAGTACTGGTAGTACGCGGAGAAGCGGTCCGCGGCGCCGAACACCTGGCGACCCGACCACTGGCGACAGAGCCGCTGCCCCTCGATGGCGCCCGATGGGTCCGCGGGAAAGACCACCCCGTCGTTCTCGTACGCCTTGTAGATGATGCCGCTGGCGTCGTTCTTCACGAAGTGACACGGCAGGTTCAGGTGGTAGGTGGCGAGGTTGGTGAACCGGTGCGCGGCCATCTCGTACGACACCGAGAACAGGTCCACCAGGTCCTCGACCGAGAGGTCCCGGTTCTGTTTCGCGCGTTCGAGCACCGGCACCGCCGCGGTCTCCGGCATGAGCAGCGCGGCGGCGAAGTAGTTCGCCTCCACCCGCTGCCGCAGAAAGTCGGCGAAGTCCCTGGGCACCTGGTGACCGAGCAGGAAGTGCCCGAGCGCCTGCAGCACGATGGCCCGCGGTGAATGCGCGCCAACCGGTTCCTGCTTGACGTAGATCCGCCGGTTCGACAGGTCAGTCAGCGACCGTACCGATCGGGGCAGGTCCTGGATATACCGGACGGCGAAGCCGTGGTGACTCACCACCGACACCAGCATGCCCTGGGTCACCGCGCCGCCCGAGTAGCCTCCGCCGCTGAGCGCGGCGGCCGCCTCGCTCTCGATGACGTCGAAGTAGTTGTCCCGCTCGCGCATGGCCTCCCGCAGCGCCGCGTTGGCGGCCCGGGCTTCTTCCGGGGTGGCGGTCGGCTTGGACCCCTGAGCCCGCAGTTCCGCCGCGACCGCGACCAGGTGCTCCAGCACGTCGGTGGGGACGCGTGCCCCGATCTTGAGCTGCGGCAGACCGAGGCGGCGATAGGACGGGTCCTGCTGCGCGTCGGCCAAGGCGATCTCCAGCTGCGCCCGGCGGCTGGGCGGCTGCCGGCTGAGCAGGTCGGACACCGGCACCGACAGCGCGGTGGCCAGCTGCTCGATCAGCGAGAGCTTCGGTTCACGGCGCCCGTTCTCGAGCAGGGACAGCGCCGACGGAGCACGGCCGACCCGCTCCCCCAGCTCGGTAAGCGTCAGGCCCCGGGTCCGGCGAAGATGGCGCAGCCTCTGACCGAAGGTTACAAGGTCTATACCATCGGTCTGAACCAAATTCTGACGATCTTTCATCGTGAAGCTAACTGTATATTGCTGCTTTGGAAAAATTCCACAATTTTCACGACGTTTTCGTCTACCGTGTCGCAGGCTGACCACACACCCTGGGGTATACATCCCGTCCGGAACCGGGATCCCAGCATTTGCAGGAAGGCACCACAGTGGAAACGATCAGCCAGCAGGCGGCCAGGCTAAGCGCGCAGTGGGCTACCGACCCCCGGTGGAAGGACACCTCCCGGACCTATTCGGCCGAGCAGGTCATCCGGCTACGCGGCACGGTACAGGAGGAGTACACGCTGGCCAGGCTGGGTGCTGAGCGCCTCCGGACGCTGCTGGAGGCCGAGGACGCGGTGACGGCCCTCGGCGCGGTCACCGGCATGCAGGCCGTGCAGCAGGTCAAGGCGGGCCTCAAGGCCATCTACCTGTCGGGCTGGCAGGTGGCAGCGGACGCGAACCTGGCCGGGCAGACCTACCCGGACCAGAGCCTGTACCCGGTCAACTCGGTGCCACAGGTGGTGCGCAGGATCAACAACGCGCTGCTGCGCGCCGACCAGATCACCTGGTCGGAGTCGGCGGACGGCGACACGCGCACCTCGCCGTACTGGCTGGCTCCCATCGTGGCCGACGCCGAAGCCGGATTCGGCGGCGTGCTGAACGCGTATGAGCTGATGAAGTCCATGATCGCGGCGGGTGCGGCCGGCGTGCACTGGGAGGACCAGCTCGCGTCCGAGAAGAAGTGCGGTCACCTGGGCGGGAAGGTGCTCATCCCGACCAGTCAGCACGTCAAGACGCTGAACGCGGCCCGGCTGGCCGCCGACGTGTGCGGCGTGCCGACGCTGGTCGTGGCGCGTACCGACGCGCACGCGGCCACGCTGCTGACCTCGGACGTGGACGAGCGGGACCGGCCGTTCGTGACCGGGACGCGCACCCCGGAGGGGTTCTACCGGGTGCGGAACGGGATCGAGCCGTGTATCGCCCGCGGGCTGGCCTACGCACCGTACTCGGACCTGATCTGGATGGAGACCTCCACGCCCGACCTGGACGTGGCCCGCGAGTTCGCCGAGGCGATCAAGAGTGAGTACCCGGACCAGCTGCTCGCCTACAACTGCTCGCCGTCGTTCAACTGGCGCGCGCACCTGGACGAGGCGACGATCGCGAAGTTCGGTAAGGAGCTCGCGGCCATGGGCTACCGGTTCCAGTTCATCACGCTGGCCGGCTTCCATGCGCTCAACCACTCCATGTTCGAGCTGGCCAGCGGCTTCGCCGAGGAAGGCATGCCCGCCTACGTCCGGCTGCAGGAGGCGGAATTCGCGGCCGAGAAGCACGGCTACACCGCCACGCGGCATCAGCGCGAGGCGGGCACCGGTTACTTCGACCTGGTCACCTCGGCCATCTCCCCCAACGCCGAGACCGTGGCCCTGGCCGGCTCGACCGAAGCCGAGCAGTTCCACGCCGCCTGAGCGCTCCCGGGCCACGCTGAGGGCCCGGGACCAGCGAAGTGAAGCCCGGGGTTCATCTGGCTAGGGCAAGGTGGATCCCGGGTGTTCACCTGGGCTCAGGCGAAGAAACTGCTGCACATCGGGTGACGCGGTAACGTTCCCGGAACGGTGCAGCCGTACTGTAGCCACGTGACTGAGCCTCGGGAGGCGGGCCCAAACCGCTCCGCAGCCTGGGTGGCGGTGCTGGGCGGGCTGGCCGGGCTGTTGCTGGCGGCCACGCTTCCGCTGACACTGCTCTCCGGTCAGCTCGGCGATGGGCTCGTAGCCCTGGTCATAGGCATCCCGTGCGCGGGCGTCGGAGTGGTGGTCGCCCGGCGCCAGCCTGCTAATCCGCTTGGTTGGCTCTTCCTGGCCATCGCCGTCTGCCTTTTCGTCAGTAACGACGGCGGAGACTACGCCTACTTCGTCTACCGCCTCGGCCACCATCTCCCGCTCGGCCCGGCGGCGCTGGCGCTGGATCAGCTGTGGGTCCCCGGCCTGGTCCTGTTCGTGGTGGTGATCCTGCTCTTTCCTGACGGGAGGCTGACGTCGCGGTTCTGGCGCTGGGGGCTGCTGGCCTTCTGCGCCCTGTACATCGCGCTGCTGATCGCGATGGCCGCGGCCCTGGACGATGCTCTCGGCGGCCGTCCACTGCGTATCGATTCCCTCGGCGGGCTCTCTGCGGTCGACAACCCGTCCGGCTGGTTCGCGATCACCGAGCACTCGATCCTAATCGTGACCCTGCTCTTGTCGCTCGGCTTCATCTGCCGCCAGGTGCTGAGCTGGCGGCGCTCCTCCGGCGAGCGGCGCCAGCAGCTGAAATGGCTGGCGAGCGGCGCCGCAGTCACCATCGTCAGCGTGGTCCTCGGGGCGGTGTTCGGCACGACGGACACCCCCACCCTGCTCCAGGAATGGGTGGACAACTTCTTCTGGTTCGGCCTGGCCGCGCTGCCGGTATCGATGGGCGTGGCGATCCTGCGGTACCGGCTGTACGAGATCGACCGGATCATCTCCCGGACGCTGGCCTACACCGCGGTCACCGGGCTGCTCGTCGCGGCGTACGCGGGCCTGGTCCTGCTGTCCACCCACGTGCTGGCGCTGTCCTCATCGGTGGCGGTGGCGGCCTCGACGCTGGCCGCGGCGGCGGCGTTCAGCCCGATGCGGCGGCGGGTACAGCGGATCGTGGACCACCGGTTCAACCGGGCCCGGTACGACGCGGACGTGACGGTGGCCGCGTTCGCGGCCCGGCTCCAGGACGAGCTGGACCTGGACTCGGTCCGGGCCGACCTGGCCGGCGTGGTGACCAGCACACTTGAGCCCGCGCACCTGTCGGTGTGGCTGCGCGAGCGCGGCTGAGCGGCCGGTCAGCTGTAGTCGGGGGTGCTGCCCGAACCGCCCTGGTTCGCGGGATCCACGGGACCCCAGGGCGCCTGCGAGCGCCCCGGATCCACCCGGGGCTGCGGCCTGGTCTCGGCCCAGTCGGACAGCAGACTGCCGCCCGCTATGGTCTGTGTGGTTCCCGGGTCCGGATAAGCGCCCGGCGCGGCCTCGAAGGGCGCGGGCACCTCGACGACGGCCCGGCTCCGCCACCGGGACGGCACGAACAACGGGATGATCATGGCCAGGCCCGCCATGGCCAGCACGCCGTCGAAGAGCAGGGCCTCGAAACCGGTACCGTAGGTCTGCGACTTCAGCGGGATGTACTGGATCGCACGCCGCACGCTGAACAGGTACAGCCCGGTCCAGCCGAGCAGGGCCAGGCCGGGCAGGCCGGCCGCGAGCGGCGAGATTATCGGCACGACCATCAGGATCCCGGCCAGCAGGCCGACGGCAAGCAGCACGCCGAACCCTTCCAGGACAGCGTGGTCGTGGATGAGAGAGCCGCTGCCGGCCGGCAACGTGCCTCTGGCGGACCCGCTGAGCAGCTTGAGGTAACCCCAGGAGGCTGCGAGGAAGACCGCGGCGGCCATGACGATGGCCAGGGCCACACCGATCAGATGGCGCATATCGCTCAACCCCTTAATCGATCACAGAGGGAAGCTTACGACCGGGCACGCCGCACGTCATGGGCTCCGCGGAGTGTCGTCACACGAGTACGCAGCCGCGTTCCGCGGC
>Ga0210386_10001450_pt1 | contig 21227 bp, 20 predicted proteins | sample IncBWH32OmetaG_FD_160091 | JGI IMG/M metagenome (GOLD analysis project Ga0210386, IMG submission 160091) | Forest soil microbial communities from Barre Woods Harvard Forest LTER site, Petersham, Massachusetts, United States - Inc-BW-H-32-O ...
CGCTACATCCGCAATCAGGCTGAGCATCACAGGAAACGAAACTTTGAACAGGAATTCGTGGGCCTGCTTCGAAAATCGGGGATTCCGTTCGAAGAGAAATATGTGTTCGGTTGATGCCGCCCCTCCGGGGCTCAAGCTCGTGGCCTCGTTTTCCCAGCGCTTACGCGCTGGGCTAATGAATCCCGCCGCTCCGCGGCTCGCTCATCAACAGCTGGAACGGAATTGTTCTTAGAGCCATTCGCCTTTCCCCGGGCGGATGGCTTTTCAAAAGCCCGAAGGGCGGCATTCATTAGCCCAGCGCGTAAGCGCTGGGTAGTCGGGAGCACGGGTTGAGCCCCGGAGGGGCGAAAGCAAATGATCGCTACCGACGAAAAACCATCTCCCTCGCGGCTCCGGCGATCAGAATCTCACGAGCAACCGGCTGCGCTGCCCCTACCGCTTCAACAAATCGATCGGTTCCTTCACGTCGTGCACGCGGAAATATTTTGCGAGCGCTGGGTATTTTCGCGCCACTGCTTCGTACATCGCGTACGCCACGCTGCGATACGACATATGTCCGGCGGGGCCGGTGCGCAACTCCGAAATGTAGACAACCTCGGCGAAGTCCATCTTAAACAGCGTGCGCTTGCGATAACCCAAAGGGATGGCGTATTGCGAGTTCTCCAGCGTTTCTTCTCCAGGCCGTCGCGCGATCTGCTGGACCGCGGTGGCGGCGTGCTTCATGGCGGCGTCGTAGCCCGGGCGTGCGCCTGCGGCCTCGATTTCAGGAGGCGTGTCGTAACCGTGGGCAGTAGTGAAGCCCTGGCCGATCTGAATGCAGCGGCGATGGCGGTGCATATCGCGAAAGCCGCCAATATCCATGAGAATGTCAAACCGGAACGGCTGCCCGGCGCAGAACGGCCGGAGGATTTCGTCGTGTGAACCGCGGCCGCGGAGGCCGAGGTCGATAATCTCGCGCCGCATTTTTTCGCCCGCAGCTTGCACAGCCTGGCGAATCTGGCGGTAGGGGTAATGGCAGTGCTCGTAAAGAAGCGTGGACGCCAACTCTACCTCGAGCGGTTCTTCATCGAGCAAGTCGACCAGCTTCGAGGGAGCCACCTGCGTTCGTCCCATCAGTTCGACGGAGGCCTGGAGCAGCGCACGCCGCGTTTCCATTTCATACGAGTTCGGGTTCGCATACTTCACGAGTGTTGGCGCGACGCGAACTTCTTTAAGAAGCTGCTCCTCGGCCTTGACACCCAATTCGGGCGAAACGGCGCGAATCTCCGCGACCAGTTGCTCCAGCGCTTCGCGGTTCACATCATAGGCAGGTGAGAGGGCCGCGTTTTTCAGCAGCTCACCAAGGTGCCGGATCTCTTCGTGTGTGTGAGAGAGAAGATGGGCGACCTGCGACTCGAGCGTGCGGGCGTTGACAATCTCACCCAGCGAAGTGTTGGTTCCAAGGGGCAGCAGGTAACGCGAGAGATCGAAGGCGCGGGCGCGGAGAGTGCGCTCGTAGGCTTCGGCCTTCATCTGCTCCGGACGCGGCGTGATCTCGGCTAGATACTCGTAGGTGCGTTGGGAGAGCGCTTGGTAGACTTCGAACAACCCATCCATCGTATTCCGATATAAGGTGCGAGCTTGCTCGTCGCCGGCGAAATCGGGAACGTAATAGCCGCTCTTCTTGAAGTCCTGGTAGCGGGTGGAGCGCTCCTGGCCGTCCCAGCGCTGCTCATCGGCTACCGCGATCGCCGCCAGAATCGACAGCTTCTCAATGGCAAGCGCAACGTGCGCCAAATCCGCAATGGAACGGTGGCCGTACTGAAAATAAAAAGTATTGAGGAACTTCTCCGCTTTTTGTGTGTTGATTTCCTTCAGCGACTCCTTCATGGAGAGCGCGGAGCGCGAATACTTTGCCATGGCGTAGGCCTGCACCTCAGGTTCGACGCCATACACTGCAAATACTTCAATTGACGGAGAATCCGTGGCAGACGTTTTCTTGAAGATGGGCTCTGGCTTCGTCATCACATCAGACATAGGAGTGGTGGAATGTTATCTGGTGGAGGGAGGTTGCGCAATGCGTGCGCTGGAGGACATTTCGTGCAACAAGCCTTCCAAATCCCTGATGCGGCCCATGTTTGTGGTACGAAATCGTTTTGCTACTTTTCAGGCGATTGCTGAATCTTATATAAGTGTACTTTCCTGACGTCTTTGATGAAACGCTTTATTCTCATAGTTTTCCTCCTGGGATTGAGTTTGCCGGGCAGGGTTTTTGCACAAGCAATGTTCGCGGGAACCGCGGCTGGCAGCGCATCCGTGGCTAACGATACATTGCCTGCGTACCCGCTTGCCTTGGCAGAGGCGCCGCCCGCCCCAAACCTGAATAGTATGGACGAGCTGCCCGTGATGTCGCCGGAGTTGACTCTCTCGACCTACCAGCATCGCATCGCGCTCCAGGCTGCCGAACTGGCCGCCTATTCCGCCGTGACCGTGGTGCGGGCCGAGTTGCCGGACACTTCGCAGCAGGGCGAGTTCGAACTGCAGCGCAAATTCGAGGCTCCACACACACTGCAATTCACGCCCGTACATTACACCGGAGACAACTTCGTCAAGAGCAACGTAATCACGCGGCTACTGCAGTCGGAAGTCGATCATGTGTTGAAGGATGATCCCTCACAGACCGCAATCAGCCCCGCGAACTACAAGTTCTCCTACAAGGGAGCGGGCCGTGTTCAGGACCGCCTGGTGCACGTCTACCAGGTTAAGCCGCATAAAAAGCGCCCGGGACTTTTCAAAGGACGTGTTTACCTGGATGCGCACACTGGAGCGCTGGTGCGCGCGGAAGGCAGCGTGGTGAAGTCGCCATCGTTCTTCGTGAAGCACATTGAATTCTGGCAGGACTACACCGACGTGCAATCCTTCACGCTGCCGGCGCACATTCATTCGGAAGCCAAGGCGCGCATCGTGGGACGCACCATCGTCGATATCACGCATCGGGATTACCAAGCCGCGCCGGCAGCTACGACCCAGAGCGCGCGGCAGGTGCCTGCGATGTGAGAGGGCAGGCTCTGGGCTTTAGCTTTGGGCTGCAGCTTCTGACTTCCGGATCTCGGCTTTCCTTCCCTTTCCTTCTGGTTGTCGCAGCACTTCTACAATTGGACACATGCATCCGGCACTCGAATCCGTGGCGCACCGGCCGTGGCCTGTGCCCGCTGGCCCGTGGGTGATGGTGCAGGTGTGGCATGATCTGCTGTTTGCGCATTGGCCGATTGCATTCGAATCGCTGCGGCCTCTGGTGCCGCCACAACTTCAATGGGATCCGTCTGCGATTTTTTGAGAGCGAATCGGCAACGCGTATAATTTGCGATTCTTCCTTACTACGTTTTCTTCCATAGGAGCTGCGAATGACCCTTTCCGGACGCGTGGCGCTGGTTACCGGCGCTTCGCAAGGTATTGGCCATGCCTGTGCGCTGAAGCTCGCTGAAGCGGGTGCGGCTGTGGCCGTGGCCGCGCGCAACCAAGGCAAGCTGGACGAACTGGCCGCGCAAATCACGGCTGCCGGCGGAAAAGCGGCAGCGTTTGTCCTCGATGTCGGCGAGGAAGAACAGATCAAGTCTGTCTTCAAAATGGCCATCGCGCAGTTCGGAAAAATCGACATCCTGGTCAACAATGCCGGCATCACGCGCGACCAGCTGGTCATGCGCATGAAGCGCGCCGATTGGGACGCTGTGCTCAACACGAACCTGACCTCTGCCTACCTCTGCATCCAGCAGGCGATTGGCTCCATGTTGAAACAGCGCTGGGGGCGGATCATCAACGTGACCAGCATTTTCGGACAGATGGGACAGGCTGGGCAGGCAAACTACGCCGCCTCGAAGGCAGGATTGATCGGGTTGACGATGGCCATCGCGCGTGAGGTTGGGTCGCGCAACATTACCTGTAACGCAATCGCTCCGGGCTTCATCGAAACGGCTATGACCGCCGGGTTGTCGGACGAACTCAAGCAGAGCGGGCTGAAGGCAATTCCGCTCGGAAGAATCGGAACGCCGGAGGACGTCGCCGGCGCCGTGCGTTTCCTTGCCTCAGACGAAGCATCCTACATCACCGGTCACGTGCTGAATATTAATGGCGGCATGCTGATGGGGTAAGAAGTAGCGCCGGCATCCTGCCGGCATCGGTGGTTGCCCGAAAGCGGCGATAGGAGCCAGTTCGAGAGCCGGCGAGACGCCGGCGCTACGAGAGTACAGATGTCCGAAACCTACGAGCGCGACCGCATTGCTGGACTTCGCATGACGCGGGCTTCCTCTCCAGCGCAGATTGCGCAGGTCCGCGAGCTTTTCCTGGAATACGCAAAGTCGCTGGGCTTCAGCCTGTGCTTCCAGAGCTTCGACCGGGAACTGGCAGGATTACCGGGCGATTATTCTCCGCCCGAGGGCCGCTTGCTGATCGCGGAGTACCAGGGTGAGGTTGCAGGATGCGTCGCGCTCCACAAGCTCGAGCCAGGAATATGCGAGATGAAGCGCCTTTACCTGCGCCCGGCGTTCCGTGGGAAAGGCTTAGGACGAAGATTGGCCGAAACGATTCTGAACGAGGCGCGCAGCATAGGCTATCAGCGATTGCGGTTGGATACGGTGGAGCGGGTGATGGGGGACGCGGTTGGACTTTACCGCGCGCTCGGTTTCCGCGAGATCGCTCCTTACCGCACGAATCCCATGGAGGGCACTTTGTATATGGAATTGGTGCTGAGCGCGAGCGCGTCGCGGAGTTCTTCATGAGCGCTTTCGTGGAGAGGCGGGCGTCCTCGCCCTCCCGGACGGACGGGAAGCCCGTCCCTCCATTTCCTGTCAAAAGAATTCTCGTTTCCGTGGTCGCATCTTTCCTGTTCAGCGTTTTCCTGTTTGCGCAAACACCGCGCGACAGCGCGACGCAAAAGGAGAAAGCAATGACGGCTCATGCTACCGGAGGATTCGATGTAAAAGTCTCTCCCGAAGCGCTTGCAGACAAAGCCGCGGACGCGACCCTCGGCAGGATGACTCTCAACAAGCAATTTCATGGCGACCTAGACGCCACTAGCAAAGGAGAGATGCTGACCGCGGCAACCGGTGTGAAAGATTCAGGCGCCTATGTGGCGATCGAGCGCGTTACGGGCACGCTTGGCGGGCGCAATGGGAGTTTCGTGTTGCAGCATACTGGTATCATGAACCGCGGCACGCCCGAGCTGAAGATTGCGGTTGTGCCCGATTCCGGCACTGGACAGTTGACCGGTCTCACCGGCACGATGAACATCAAAATCGCCGACGGTAAACACTCGTACGACTTCGAGTACACGCTTCCGGACAATCAGTAGAACTTACGTTTCAAATTCAAGCCAGGGATGGAACCATGAAATCCGCCGCGCAGACGACTTTACTGATCGCTTTCTGCTGCTGCGCGCTGCTGCCGGCAGCCTTCGCAGCCACCAGCCAGGACGTTTCTTACAAGAGCGGCGATGAAACCGTCCACAGTCTTCTGTTTACACCCCCGGGGAAAGGTCCTTTTCCAGGGATTGTAGTGATCCAGGAATATTGGGGTCTGAACGACTGGGTGAAGGAGCAGGCATCGAAACTGGCCGACCAGGGATATGCAGCTTTGGCGGTTGACCTGTACCGCGGCAAGGTGGCCGATACTCCGGACGTCGCTCACGAATTGATGCGAGGCCTGCCCGAAGATCGTGCCGCTCGCGATCTGCACGCCGCAGTCGAGTATCTTAAATCAAGTCCCAACGTAAAGAAGGATCGCATCGCGGCGATCGGCTGGTGTATGGGCGGAGGCCTGGCGTTGAACCTCGCTCTCACCGAGCCTACTTTGACGGCCGTCGTCATCAACTATGGACATCTGTCCACAGATCCGGCGGCGATCCAGAAAATTCACGCCGCCGTTCTTGGCAACTTTGGCGGACAGGATCGCGGCATTCCGCCCGATGATGTGAAGAAGTTCGAGGAAACGCTCAAGAAAGAGGCCAAACAGGCCGACATCAAAATCTATCCCGACGCCGGGCACGCGTTCCAAAATCCGAACAATAAGTCGGGCTACCGGGCAGAAGACACTGCCGACGCATGGCAGCGCACGGTCAACTTCCTGGCTACCACTTTGAAGAAATAATGCAAGCTTGTGGCGGTCGGAAGTTCCAGCTTACTTCAACCATCTTGTTACAAGCAGCTAGCGCGAAACGGTTTTCACCTATAACCAATTTCCACTTGCCAGAAGTTACTACTCTGGTTACTATGCAGTCCAACTCCGTCGAGCTTTTTAAGATGTAGTGCCGCTTTTTATGAACATCGGCGAGACCATCCGAAACTACCGCTTGCAAAAGGGAATGTCGCAGGGCGATATCGAAAAGCGCACTGGTCTTCTGCGCTGTTACCTCTCGCGAGTGGAAAATGGGCACACCATCCCATCGCTCGACACGCTTGCGAAGATCGCCACGGCCATGGAGTTGCCGTTGTCGCAATTCTTCTCCGACACGGGCCACACCAACGGATCGAAGGGATTGCCGCAACTCTCCGAGGATGAAGTACGCTTCCTGAGCCAGATCCGCCGCTATTCCACCAGCCTCAACGACAGCGATCGCAAGCTGGTGCTTGCGATGGTGAAGAAGATGGCGTCGAGCGCGTCGCGATAGCTTTTAGCTTCTAGCTCTTAGCTTTTAGCTTGCGGCGCCGAAGTCCGAGAATCCCATGCGATGTCACCCATCGCTGTTAATCTTGGGATTCAAGCCAAGAGCTAATGGCTAACAGCTAATAGCTGCTTTTTCGTTACTTTCGTCCACTTCCTTTCGTGTCCGCCCGGCATCTGCCCTTCCCCGAAAGCCGTGCCTACACTGGTCTCAGCTGAGGGCGCGCCTTTGACCATCGACGAGGAACTCAACCACCTCGACTCGCTGCTTCGTCGTCTGAAGATCGAGTACGAGGTGTATTTCAATAACCCGGCCAAACGCCCGCCTGCCGACCTGGAATGGAAGGCTGTGGCGTTGATCCGCAAGCACTCCGACGGCGGGCGCCTAAGCTTCAGCCAACGGTTCCGCTACAACGAAATGGCGCAGCGCTATGCCATTTATAGCGACTTGTGGCGCAAGAAAACGCGCATTCGGGAAGAAGGCTACCGACGTCCGCAGGACGCGTTGTTATCGGTGCAAGGCGTGCGTGCCGAGGGCCAGCAGCCCAAGCACCACGCGTATGGGGTAGCCAATGCGGCCGGGGAGCCGCGCGCATTCACGATGGAGTGTTCCGAAAACGCGCCTAAAGAGGACGTGGAGCGCCTCTACAATGCCCTGGTTGCCGCCAAGAAGAAATCCGGGGAAGCCGTGAGCGGCAATCTCGATAGCTTTGCGACATTCGTGAAAAACAAAACCGACCAGATCCGAAAACAGCACGGCTGCCAGGCCGTGGAATATTCCGTGGAACTGCAAGACGGACAGGTGAAGTTGAAGGCCAAAGCGAAAAGCTAGTCGTTGGTCGTCAGTCGTCGGCTAAATACCTAATACCGAAAGCAATTCTTACGTTCGCGTAGGCCCAGACGCCCTCGTCTGGGCAGCCGGGCGTCAGCCCGGCAGATGGTTACGTCACCCGCTGCAGCCGCGGAGGCGGAAGCCGAGCTTCGCTCGGCTGGGCAGACGAGGCGTCTGCCCCTACGCGACCTGTCGTAGCGAAAGCCTTGCTGACGACTGACGACTGACGACTGATGTAAAATTTTCTTTCGCTCTCCGCGTCATCATTCCTTACTCCCGCGAGGTTTTTCATGTCGAAAATTCAGCGTGCCATTCTTAGTGTGACCGACAAAACCGGGCTGGTAGAGTTTGCCCGCAGGCTGGCCGGCATGGATGTGGAACTTATCTCGACCGGGGGAACCGCGAAGCTGCTGCGCGATGCCGGGATCAAGGTGAAGGACATTTCCGATCTGACCGGCTTTCCGGAGATGCTGGATGGCCGTGTCAAGACGCTGCATCCTAAGGTGCACGGAGGGATCCTGCACCGGCGCGAGAATGCTGCCCACCGTTCGGCGGTCGCGGAGCACGGCATCCAACCCATCGACATGGTAGTCGTCAACCTGTACGCGTTCGAGAAGACCGCGTCCAAGCCGGGTGTGCCCTTCGACGAACTCGTGGAAAACATCGATATCGGCGGGCCGTCTATGATCCGCTCCGCGGCGAAGAACTTCCAGGATGTCGCGGTCGTGACTTCGCCGGCCGACTACGATGCGTTGGCGCAGGAGATGGCGAACTCCGGCGGGCAGCTTTCCTCAGCAACCAAGTGGCGGCTGGCGCAGAAAGCGTTCGCGACGACGGCGGCGTATGACTCCGCCATCGCATCGACGCTGGAGCGCGTGAATTCGAACGGGCACTTCGAACTTCGCCCCCAGGAAGGATTCCCGTCCACTCTGCGCATGTCCTTTCAGAAAACCATGGACCTGCGCTACGGCGAGAATCCTCACCAGAAGGCGGCCATGTACTCCGATGGGTCCGGCAAGGGGGTGGCCAACGGCCACCAACTCCAGGGCAAGGAACTCTCTTACAACAACATTGTGGACATGCAGGCGGCGTGGGATCTGGCCCAGGAATTCGAAGAGCCGGTAGTCGCCATCATCAAGCACACGAATCCGTGTGGCACGGCTACCGGCAAGACCTTGCTAGAAGCTTATAAGAAGGCGCTGGAATGCGATCCCGTCTCTGCTTTCGGAGGCGTCATTGGGGTGAATCGCGTCATTGATGGCGAAACCGCGGAAGAAATGGCTAAGCTGTTTCTGGAAGTCATTGCGGCGCCGGGCTTTGATGACGCGGCCAAAGCCAAGTTTGCGGCGAAGAAGAACCTCCGCCTGGTGCAGGTGCCTACGTCGGACCAGAAGTGGGTGCTCAAGAATGTTTCCGGGGGCATGCTTCTGCAAGATGCCGATGTACGGCCTCTGACGGAGGCCGATCTGAAAGTAGTGACCAAACGCGCTCCCACTCCGGGAGAGAAGCGGGCGCTGCTATTCGGATGGAAAGTCTGCAAGCATGTGAAGTCGAACGCGATCTTATATGTGCGCGACGGACAGACGGTGGGCGTCGGCGCCGGGCAGATGAGCCGGGTCGACTCGTGCAAGATCGGTGCGATGAAGGCGCAGCTTCCGCTCAAGGGCACGGTGGCGGCATCGGACGCGTTTTTTCCATTTCCAGACGGGGTCGAGGAAATCGCCAAGGCCGGATCCACGGCGATCATTCAGCCCGGAGGCTCTGTGCGGGACCAGGAAGTGATTGAAGCGGCCGATCGTCACAGCATGGCGATGATTTTTACTGGAGTGCGGCATTTCCGGCACTGATTTTGGAGTATGGAGGATCGCTTTAGCGATGTGCGTCAGGCACGCAAGTCCTGACAGACTCGGGAGTTGCGTCGTGCAGAAAACGACCAGAAAAGGATCCGCTAGTCCCTGTCCTTCCGTGGTTACTTCCGCTCGATTGGGAAGGCCCGTTTTCTTTCGCTTCGATTCTTCGGAGAGTACAATTCAAATACACCCACGCGCGGCGGTTCGGCATCTAAATCGCTGAGACTTTGGGATCTAAGGGATTTCATGAAGAGACTTTATTTTGCCTTTTCGGTGCTTCTGGTGGCCACAGCTGCCAGCTTCGGCCAGTCCGCCACCACCCCAGATACGAAGCAACCGGAATCATCTCCCGTGCGCAAAGTGGACAAGGCAGCTGCCTATTACCACTACACCCTGGCTCATATGTACGAGGAACAGGTAGCGGTGTATGGTCGCAGCGATCTGGCCAACAAAGCCATTGAGGAATATCGGGCTGCCATTGAGGCTGACCCAGGGTCCGAGTACCTGACCTCTGGCCTGGCCGAGCTTTATGCCAAGACTGGACGCATCCGCGACGCCGTGCTTGAGGCGCAGGACATCCTCAAGCGGGATCCCAACAATCTCGAGGCACACAAGTTACTGGGCCGGATTTATCTTCGTTCGCTAGGCGATATGCAGTCCGGCAACAGCGGCGGCAGCTCGAACAGCGTGCTGAAGCTGGCGATTGAACAGTATGAACAGATCGTCAAAATCGAGCCCAGCAATGTCGACGATCATCTTCTGCTCGGTCGCCTCTGCCGCCTGAATAACGACCTGCAGAAGGCAGAGAGCGAGTTCAAGACCGCAGTGAAGTTGCAGCCCGACTCGGAAGAAGCCGTCACCACACTGGCTTACCTCTACAACGAAGAAGGCGATGCTACCCGGGCGGTGCAGACGCTGAGCTCCGTTCCCGACGCCGGCCGTTCCGCCAAAATGTACTCTGCGCTCGGCTATACCTACGAGCAGCAGAAGCAATACAAGGAAGCCATCAACTCATATCGGCGCGCGATCGAGGTCGATCGCGACAATCTCGACGCGATCCGCGGATTGGCCGAGAACCTGATGAACGACGGCCAGACCGACGCCGCGCTCGAACAGTACAAGATCATAGCCGACGCGAATCCTGAAGACGCACAAACCTATCTGCACATGGCCGAGATTTACCGCAAGAGCGGAAAATTCGACCTCGCCCTCGAGAACCTCAAAAAGGCCGAGAGCATGGTGCAGGACTCGATCGAAGTCCCTTACAACATGGCGGCGGTTTACCAGGCGCAGGGACGGTTCGACGAAGCGGTGCAAACGTTACAGGATCTGCTGAAGAAGACCGAGAAGCCGGATAACAGCTACACCCAGGGCGAGCGCAACAATCGCGCCGTGTTCCTGGAGCGGCTGGGCACGGTCTATCGCGACCAGGGCAAGTATCCCGAGGCAGTCGAGGTTTTCCGCAAGATGGTCGCACTCGGGGATGACAATGCCGTCCGCGGGTACCAGCAGGTTATCGACACGTATCGCGAGGCCAAGCAGTGGCAGCAAGCCACCGCGGCAGCGAAAGAAGCGGTCCAGAAGATGCCGGGCGATCGCGGCCTTCAGATGGTGTACGCCGCGCAACTGGCGGACAGCGGACAGCCGGACAAGGCTCTCGCCGAAGTGCAGTCCCTGCTGAAAAACAAGCCCGAAGATCGAGATGTCTACATTACGCTCGCCCAGATGAACACTCGCCTGAAGCGCTGGGACGATGCCCAACATGCGCTGGACAAGGCCGAGCAGCTCTCCACCAAGCCGGACGACAAGGAGTATGTCTACTTCCTGCGTGGCTCCACCTTTGAGCGGCAAAAGAAATACGACCAGGCGGAAGAGATGTTCCGCAAGGTGCTGGCGAACGATCCGCAGAATTCGATGACGCTGAACTATCTCGGCTACATGCTTGCCGACCGCGGCGTGAAACTGGAAGAAGCGCTTGGTCTGATCAAGAAAGCCGTCGAATTGGAACCTTCGAACGGCGCATACCTGGATTCATTGGGCTGGGCCTATTACCGCCTCGGCAAATATGACCAGGCAGAAGAACAGCTGGTGAAGGCCTCGCAGCGTATTGGTACCGATCCTACCGTGCACGATCACCTGGGCGATGTCTACCAGAAGACCGGGCGGTTGAAACTCGCGGTCGCTCACTGGGAGCGCGCCGTCGCAGAGTGGAACAAGACGGTCGGGCCCGAAGTGGACACCGATCTCTTTGCCAGCGTGCAGAAGAAACTCGAATCGGCCAAAGTGAGATTGGCCCGCGAGCAGTCGGAAAAACCTTAGAACAGTCGGTAGTCTCCAGTCATCAGCCACTTCGGGTTTGCTGGCGACCGGCGACTGGCGACTACCTCCTTGAAACATTGAAACCTTGAAACTTTGACTTTAGACTTTCCCCATGCTCGCTGATTATGCGGTGCGCGTGGAGAAGTCCCGCGGGCGCCGTCACCCCGAGCCGCAGCATCCCTACCGCAACGACTTTCAGCGCGACCGCGACCGGGTCATTCACGCGCGAGCTTTCCGCCGCCTTGAGGCAAAGACCCAGGTTTTCACGCGACGGCACTCCGACCACTTCCGCAACCGGCTTACGCATACTCTCGAAGTCGCCCAGATCGCGCGCACGGTAGGCGCTGCCCTGGGCCTGAACGTCGACCTGGTGGAGGCGTTGGCGCTGGTGCACGACCTCGGCCATCCACCTTTCGGGCATGCCGGCGAAAAGGCCCTGGACACCGCCATGCGAGCACGTGGCTTGCATTTCGATCACAACCTGCACGCTTTGCGCATTGTCGAGGACTTTGAGATTCGCTACGCTGCCTTCCGCGGTCTGAATCTTACGTTTGAAGTGCGCGAAGGAATCATCAAGCACTCGCGGGACTATGATCCGGCGAAGTTCCCAGAACTCTCGGAGTATCTGCTCGCGGAGCGGCCTCCGCTCGAGGCGCAACTCATCGACCTGGCAGATGAAATTGCTTATAACACCGCCGATCTCGACGATGGGTTCGAGGCACGCTTGCTTTCGCTCGACGATATTCGCTCCGGTGTCCCTGTTTTCGAACGCTTCTATCGGGAAGTCGAGCGCATCTATCCGCAAGCTGCCGATAAGCTGAAGTTCAACGAGACCGTGAAGCGCATGCTGGACCGCCTGGTGGGAGACCTGATCCAGAACACGCAGTGTCGCATTCAAAATGCAGACATCCAGAACCTGGAAGCTGTGCGAGGCCACTCCGAGCGTCTGGCCGCGTTCAGCCCCGAAGTGGAAGAAGAGCGCCGCAAAAACAAACAGTTCCTCTACGAGCATCTGTATTTCAGCCCGTCCTTGTCCGATGAAAAAGATGACGCCGAGATCGTGGTGCGGGCCTTGTTCACCTATTGGATGGAAAGGCCCTCGGCCCTGCCCCACCAGTACCAGGAGAAAGCCCAGGAAGAGCCCCTGGCCCGCATCGTGTGCGACTACATCGCGGGGATGACCGATAACTTCATCTATGAGCAGTACGAGCGATTCTGCACCCGGTGAACAACCCACAAGTGCTATTTGCAGCTTTGTGCTTCCGTATTAGCCTGAATGATTGCAAATACTCAACAACAGTGCTTCCGGGGAGGTTCCGGCATGAGTCGTAGGAAAGGCCATTATTCCGCATTGGCGGCTTATGCCTTGCTGTTCGCGCTCCTCGCGACGAGCGCTTGCCTGACCTCGGCGCAAAGCAAGCCGTCGGATGATGAAGCCACGCTCGCCCTGCGCAAGCAGGCTCTGGAACTCTACCGGCAAGGCAAGTTCGTGGATGCGATGCCCTTGCTGGGACAGCTCTCGTTGGGAAGTCCCGATGATTTTGTGCTGAAGGAGCATTGGGCCTACTGCATTCTCGAGTACTCCAAGACCCAGACTGATCCCGAACAGCGGAAAGCATCCCGTGTGAAAGCGCGTTCGCTCGCCATTGAGGCACAAAAACTGGGTGACGCGGGCGAACTGTTGCAGGTTCTGCTGGCTCTTCCGGAAGACGGTTCTGATCTGAAGTTCTCGGAACGCCCGGACGTCGACCAAGCGATGAAAGCGGCGGAGGCGAATCGCGCCAAGGGCGATCTCGACAAGGCGCGCGCAGGTTACCTGCACGTGCTGCAACTCGACCCCAAGAATTACGACGCCACTGTGTATGTCGGCGACGCGTATTTTTCGGAGCACGCCTACAACAGCGCGGGCGAGTGGTTTGCCAAGGCCATCAAACTGGATCCCGACAAGGAGACGGCCTACCGCTATTGGGCCGACGCTTTAGCCGCTTCCGGAAAGAACGACGAAGCTCGCCGGAAGTACATTGAAGCAATCCTCGCGCAGCCTTACACACGCACTCCATGGCTGGCTTTGCGGCAATGGTCCGATCGGATCAAGCAGCCCTTCCATGCGATCCTCCTGCAGAACCAATCCACGGTGAAAAAGCCCGCAGATCAAGCCGTCAAACTGGACGAGCAACCGTTGAAGGAAGGCAATCCGGAAGCGGCAGGATGGCGCGCCTACGACGCGACCCGGCAAGCCTGGCAGCAGGAGAAGTTCAAGAGGGAGTTTCCGCAGGAAGCCGCGTACCGCCGCACGCTGAGAGAAGAATCCGAGGCGCTGGATGCCATGGTCGCCGTGCTCGCGCCCGATGCCGCTTCCCTCAAGAAAGCCGAGAAGCTCGACCCCTCGCTTCTGGCCCTCATTCACCTGGACCACGATGGCCTGCTGGAACCCTTTGTGCTGCTGAACCGCGCCGACCGCGACATCGCCAAGGACTACCCCGCATATCGCGCAGCGCACTACGACAAACTCTACCGCTACGTGGATGAGATTCTCTTGCCGAAACCGGATTCTCCGCCCGGCAAATAGAACCAGTAGCGCCGCCGTCTCGGCGGCTTTCGGCACCACAGCCGGCTGGATGCCGGCGCTACACAGCCCCTGCTACGAACGTCGGACCGCCAGGATGTAGCCTCTTCGGCTCTGATATTCCACTTCCGGCGCATATGGATCGCGCTCCAGCGCTTCTTCCACGCGAAACCCTGCCGTTCGTAGATATCCCGACATCTCGTTCGTGGTGAATAATGCCACGTCGAGGCTCACTGGCCGCCCGAAGAGTTCTTCGTGATGACTGTCCTCGGTGCCCAGGTGAAATGTGATCAGGAGGCAGCCGCCCGGCTCGAGCACCCGGCGCAACTCTGCCAGCGCAGGCACGACTCGCTCGCGAGGGATATGAATGATGCAGTAAAACGCGGCAATGCCGCGCAGAGTTTCTGAAGCCAGACCCAGCGCAAGCATCGAGCTTTGCACGAAGCGAATATCAGGATTGAGGCGGCGGGCTTGCACCAGCATTCCGGCGGAGAGATCGACTCCGAGAACATCGACGCCTCGGTCCCGAAGATAGCGGGCAATTTGGGCAGGACCGCAGCCGAGGTCACAAACCCGGCCGCCGCGGACCTGATCCCCAAAGCGATCGAGCAATTCGCGATCAAAGGGCTTGCCGGCCAACTCGTCATAGATTTCGTCGGCGTATTCGCGGGCAACCGTGTCGTAGCTTTTGCGGATGTGGCCGCCAAATTCTCGAGCTCGTTTCGAATCATCCATGCTGGACATCGCTTATCCTTGCGCAACGACCGCCAGCCGGGCTTGCGCCCGGCCGCCCAGACGAGGCGTCTGGGCCTACGTGCTCGCGTAGGGGCAGACGCCTCGTCTGCCCAGCCGAGCGAAGCTCGGCTTCCTCACTGTGCTCCGGCCACCGCCATCACTACATCGTAGAGAATCCGCGGGCCGCGCCGTACTTCCTCAACCCGGATCCGTTCATCATTGCCGTGCTCGCTGCTGCCCTCCGCGTCAGTTGCGGTGTAGGGAGTGAATCCGTAGGCATCGATACCCAGCGGCCGGTAGCGCTGGTTCTCTGTGTACCCGCTGGTGAGACGCGGCACTACCGGCACGTCTCGAAAATACTGGCCCGAGACCTGCCGGATGGCTTCGTAAAGCGCCGTATTGGTGGGCGAATAGTTCGCCTCGCGAAATCGACCAGGCACGGGTTCGACGGTAACTTCGGGGTCGTTGACGACTCGGCGGATGGTTTCCAGGAACCGCTGCCCATCCTCCCCAGGAAGCAGCCGCACGTCGAGATTGGCCCAGGCTTCCGCCGGAATCACGTTGGTTTGTTCCGACCCGCCCATCATGGTGAGTGAGATCGTATTGCGGACCAGAAAGTTCAGGGATTCGTCGTGATCGACCTGCTGTTGGAAAGCCGGGTCCCGCAAGGCCTGCCGAAGGTTTCGGAACTTCTTGGCCCGCTCGGGTGTTTCGTAGGGCGCCATCTCGCGCAAGGATTCTTCCACCACCGGCAGCAACTTATAGGGAGTGCGATACGCGAGGATGCGGTCAAGTGCCCTTACCAGGCGATTGGGAGCGGAATCTGGGATGGGCCGTGACCCGTGACCCGGACGTCCGTGTGCCACCACGTGCAACCAGTAGGGGATCTTTTCGCCCACATCGACTCCGATGTAGCGCACCTTGCCGTCTTGCTGGAGATTCTCTCCGCCTTCGTTGATGAGGAACTCGGCGTTCTGGAGCAGGTCCGGATGGTTGGCAATCATCCAATCGGATCCGGAGCCATCCGCCTCCTCATCGCTCACCGCGAGAAAAATCACGTCGCGATCGAGCGCCACCATTTCGCGCTTCAATGCGACCATCACCACCAGCTGAGCGATGCCTTCGTTCTTCATGTCCTGGGCACCACGGCCATAAATGGAGCCGTCGAGCATCTGGCCGCTAAAAGGCGCCACTCTCCAGTGAGAAGCATCGCTGGTGACGACGTCCATGTGGTTCAGAAGCACCATCGGACGTTTTGCATTCGCCACGGTATGCGGGATTCGCGCCCAGAAATCAGCGCGACCCGGTTGGTACTCGAAAACCCGGTTCTCGATTCCTTCGCTGTCGAGAATCTTTTTGAAGAAGTTGGCAGCCTGCAGTTCGTTGCCGGGTGGGTTCGTGGTGTCGATGCGCAGGTATTGCTGGAGCCACTCAACGGCAAGATCGGAGTAGTGGGAAAGATGGTCCGGCGGCACGCAGGACGAGGCGAGGGGAGCGGAAGGCGTGGTAGGGCCAGCGTATCCGGGTGGAGTCTCGACTAGAGTAATTCCGAGGGTAATCGCCAGGAGGGCAGTAATACTCAAAGTGCAAGATTGTTGCACATGGGCTTGTAACATCCGTCGTTTCTCCCTGAGTTTTCCGGAAGTTACCAGGGGTCTCTCCAAGTAGTTTTTATAGCAAATTCTGCCAAAATTACTCTGCGCTGGCTTTCTGCGCCCCGGTGTTGCGAAAGCGCGATAAAATGTAGTTGAGTCTCAAGGCTTTAGCGTAGCCTAGCGGCTTGGGGTTTGGCACGCTACCTGTAAACAAGCATAAACGAGCGCTGCGGAACTAGCGGCGCGTACTCAGTAGAAATCCAGTGCATACGTTGCGTCAGCGTATGCCGGCAAAGCAACCTTTTGCTCTAGTTCACCCGTTAGGGGACGCACTAAAAATCACGCAACACGCTCTCAGGCGTGCTGGAGTGGAGCCCGAAAACGCTCCCCCAATCGGAGGAAGTTCAATATGAAAAAAAGCATCATTGCAGTGCTTGTGGCCTTAGCCCTTGCCGTCCCGGCATTCGCCCAACAAACCAATTCGACCTCGCAGGGCACGACCCAGGCTGCGCCCGCGCCTACCAAGGCCGACGCCGCCACCGGTAAGGATCCTTTGCAGCCGGATACCCACGAGGGATTCTGGGGCAAGCTGAATCCGTTTGCCCGAAAAAAGTATGTGCAGCGACAGACCTCGCCGATCCGCGACCGTGTGAACGAGCTCGATGAGCTGACGGCCGCGAATGGCAAGATGATCAAGGACGTTGACTCGCGCGCCCAGCAGGGCATCCAGCTGGCGTCCAACAAGGCGAACGAAGCCGACCAGCACGCAATCGACGCCGGTAATCGCGCCAACGCCGCCCAGCAGACCGCGACCCAGGCGACCACTCGCCTGACCACGGTGGAGCAGGTGGTTGGCAACATTGACCAGTACACGCCTTCCACCCAGACCGAAATTCGCTTCAAGCCCGGCCAGAGCGTGCTGAGCAAGGCCGCCAAGGATGCGCTGGACGAAATGGCGACTCCGCTGAAGAGCCAGCGGGGCTATATCGTCGAAGTGCAGGGCTTCTCGTCCGGCAAGGGTCAGACCGCGATCCAGAACTCACAGAAGATGGCCGAGTCCGTGGTTCGCTATCTCGTCCTGAACCACGACATTCCGGTCTATCGCATTTACCTCGTTGGTATGGGCAATGCTCCGACGCAGGCCACGACTACCAGCGATGGCAAGACCAAGCGCACCAATGGCGGGCGCGTGGAAATCAGTCTCCTCAAGAACAATCTGGATCAGCTGGCATCCGGCAGCAGCGCGGCTCCCGCCAGCCAGGGCCAGCAGCAAGAGCCCCCGAAATAACTTCGCCACCTGACGGGACTCGCTCTCGTCTTCTCTCCTCAAAGAGCCCCTCGTGAAAAACGAGGGGCTTTTTGTTTCGGTGCGGCCAAGCTTGTCGCCCGCCTCAAGCCCCGTAGCGGCGAAATTCGCGTAGGGGCAGACGCCTCGTCTGCTCAGCCGAGCGTAGCTCGGCTTAAGAGCCCTCCACGGGAGCTGGTGTGACTAGGTCTTATACCAAGGATTACGCCGGGCGGGCGCCCGCCCAGACGAGGGCATCTCCACCCCATCAAGCCAAAGACGGGCTTGATGGGAACCCCGGCGTCTGGGCCTACGTGTCTATCACTCGAGTCGCCATCGGACAATTTCGGACCCTATGCCGTTCCCGCGCTTGCTTTTCTCAGTTCGAAAATACAATCTATTCTCACGGAGATTCCATGGAAACGCTCTACTACTCGCAAATGAATTCGCTGATAGGCCCACTGAATCTTGCTGTGTCGGCGAAGGGCCTCCTCGGCCTCGAATTCGATCGCAACAACTTCCCGCCAAAGAAAACGAAATACGGGTGGGAGGAGTCTGCCAAAGCGATCAAGCCGTTCACGCGCGAGCTCGAGGAGTATTTTGCCGGCAAGCGTCGCGAGTTCACTTTTCCCCTTGACCTGCGCGGCACCGAATTTCAGGTGAAGTGCTGGCGGGCCCTGCTCGCCATCCCCTACGGCGAGACGCGCAGCTATGCCGATATCGCGCGCGCGGTTCGCAAGCCGCAAGCCTTTCGCGCGGTGGGAATGGCCAATAACCGGAACCCCATTGCGATCGTGGTGCCGTGCCATCGCGTCATTGCTTCGGACGGTACGTTATGCGGCTACGGCGGCGGTCTCGATGTGAAGCGAAAGCTGCTCGAACTCGAAGGTGCGCTAACAGGAACACTGGCCGCGTAAACACTCCTTGAACTTTGCTCGCAAGCAGCCTAGATTTGTGACCACTGCTTGGGTCGTGCTTCATCGAAAAACATAAGAGGATAGGAAGCCATGTTGCCGCGTGTCGAATACTCGGTAACTGCGCCGGCTTCTCCGGAGGAGGTGTGGTTAGCCTTCTCCGACCTGAGCCGGCTGCTTGGTCGCGGGATCTATTCCGAAGCGGTCTGGACCGAGGGCCCGCCATGGGAAGTGGGCAGCCGCGTGCGCTATGTTGTGCTGCATCCGCTGAAGGCAACCGTGTCGGCAGTTGTCTCGCTCAGCGAGCCACCCCTCAAAGTCGGCTTGATCAACCATGCGCTCGGCATCACTGCACAGCAACTGGTCACGTTTTCCCGAGTAAAGTCGGATACCACGCGCGTCATCATGACCATGGATTTCGTCGGCGAATCCACGGCGCCGACCCCCATTGATGTCGGAGCTGTTCTCCGCTTCTACACCCACGATGCTCTCGATACCATGCTGGACCGGCTGAAAGCGAACCTGAAAACGCGCTGAATCGCAGCTTTTAGCCTTTGGCTCCTAGCCTGCCCCGCGGTTCAAGCTAACGGCTAAAAGCTTCCGCGGGTCGCGGCAAGCTCAGAAGGATCCCAGAGTCCAGCCGAGGGCGGCCGTCACAGAGTCCGCTAAAGCATGGCGCCGGTCTCAAGCCCGAGAATGTTGAGGGCAATCTCCAGCTTGTGAATCGCCTGCCCGATCTCGGGGTGTTCCCCTACTTTGGCCTCGAGCGCCTTCAGAAGGGCATGAGCTCCCGCCACCTGCTGGGCTGCGTCTCCCGAGCCAGAGTTCGGGTTGGCATCCTTTTGCGATTGCATAACCTGCACCTCACAAGAAAAGCCGGCCCTTCCCGCTACGAGGCGAGAAGTCGTATCTGCAAGGTCATTGTAATCCGCGCCCGGGCGCGTAAGCAGTGATCCTCGGGTCGCGAACTTTCGGCCGGATTGGAACGAAGTAGATGACATTTCCCGCTTATAACAGTCTTAGACAGTGAGGGGGATCACATTGTGGATAGCCGTGTCCGGGTTACAATATTCATCCGTAAGGCTAAGAGAGCTCTGCTTTTAGAGCCTGTTCCAAACAGATCGTCGGAGTAAATCCCTGATGCAGGCCTCGTGGTTACGTGTTCGGCCTCTGCTCGTCGCCGTAGTATGCACCGGTGCACTCGTTCCAGTCGGGTGCAGCAATATCAAAAGTCAGACCGCCGCGGCCTCGGGTCGGCCCCCTGCTCCCGTCGTGGTGGCCACCTCCGAGCAAAGGGATGTCCCCATCCAAGTCAGCGCCATCGGCAATGTGGAGGCTTACCAGACCGTGCAGATCCGGTCACAGGTCAATGGTGAGATTCAAGAGATCCTGTTCAAGGAAGGCGAAGACGTTCGCAAAGGCCAATTGCTGGTCCGGCTGGATAAGCGTCCGTTCCAGGCGGACCTGGACAAAGCCGTTGGCCAGCAGAAGCGCGATGAGGCGCAGGCGGTGAACTCTCGTTTGCAAGCGGAGCGCTACAGCGCTCTCGAGAAACAGGGCGTTGTCTCGCGCGAGCAGGCGGATCAGATCCGCACGCAAGCCAAGGCGGATGCCTCGGTGGTGGAAGCCGACAAGGCTGCGGTCGAGGCCGCTCGCGTGCAGTTTCAGTACACCGACATCTTCGCTCCGATGGATTCGCGCACCGGCAATTTGATGATGAATCGGGGAAACCTGATCAAAGCCAACGACACACCCTACCTGGTCCAACTCAACCAGATCAGCCCGATTTACGTGACCTTTACGGTGCCCGAATCGGTTCTAGGCCAGGTGCGACAGTACTCGCTCAGCCGCAAGCTCGCCGTGTTCGCCTATCCCAAGGGAGAGACAGGCAAGCCTGCCGAAGGGTATCTGTCGTTCATCGACAACGGCGTCGACACCAGCACCGGCACGGTGAAGTTAAAGGCAACCTTCCTCAACAAGGATCGCCGGCTGTGGCCGGGTGAGTTTGTGGACGCGGTCCTGCAATTGTCATTGCAAAAGAACGCGATTGTGGTACCGACCAAGGCGGTACAGACCGGTCAGCAGGGCGAGTATGTCTATGTTGTGACGGCCCAGGACACGGCCGAATCGCGTCCCGTGAAAACTGGCGGCAGCTATCAGGATTTGACCGTGGTCTCGACCGGGTTGAAAGCGGGTGAGCGAGTGATCATCGGCGGACATCTGCGGGTGGCGCCGAATGCAAAAGTAGTCGTGCAGGGTGCGGCTGCCGGCGCCCAGCCCGATGCGTCTGCCCGGACCGGTTCGGGCGGAGGCAGCCTGTGACCGACCTCTTCATCGGGCGTCCCATCATGACCACGCTGGTCATGGCGGCGATCCTGGTGTTTGGAATCTTCGCTTACCAGTTGCTGCCGGTGAGCGATCTCCCTAACGTGGATTTTCCGACCATCCTGGTGAGCGCGTCTCTGCCCGGAGCGAGCCCCGATACGATGGCGTCTTCG